>OGGQ01001083.1_pt1 | contig 37075 bp, 38 predicted proteins | sample 1571191 | NCBI WGS metagenome assembly OGGQ01 (sample SAMEA2582061, study PRJEB24529) | metagenome | biome: Human gut stool | place: China | collected 2011
CGGCTCGCCCGTCACTTTCTCGGGCACCCGCGACGGCGAGCTCATCTCGGCCACGTTCTCGATGGAAAGCGGTCGCACGCTGGCCATCGTGCTGCGGATTCAAAACGATACCTACACCATTGAGCAATGGAAAGTCACAACGGAATGGACCGACGACGGCACAGGCGAGAACCTGTGGCTCGGCTAGACAGATAAGGAGAGCTTCTATGGAACTGAAGGCACTGCTGCAGGAGATGATCGACAAGAAGGCCTCGGATGTCTTCATCGTCGCGGGCCTGCCGCTGACCTACACCGCCGACGGCCGTCAGGTGCGCATGGACATGGCGCCGCTCATGCCCGCCGATACTAAGGAGCTGGTGGACGCCATCTACGAGCTGTCCGGCCGCAACGAGCAGATCTTCATGGACGGCCACAACCATGACGACGACTTCTCCTTCGCCGTGCCGGGCATGGGGCGCTTCCGTGTGAACGTGTTCCGCCAGCGCGGGTCTTTGGGCGCCGTCATTCGCGTCATCCCCTTCACGCTGCCCAACCCCGCCGACTACCACATCCCCGACGACGTCATGGCCTGCGCCGACTTCCAGAAGGGCCTCGTGCTGGTCACCGGTCCTGCAGGCGCCGGCAAGTCCACGACGCTTGCCTGCATCATCGACAAGCTGAACAAGGCGCGCACGGGGCACATCATCACCATGGAAGACCCCATCGAGTACGTGCATCGCCACGAGGGCTGCATCGTCACCCAGCGCGAGATTCCCTCCGATGTCGCCACCTACGCCGAGGCGCTGCGTAGCGCGATGCGCGAGGCGCCGGACGTCATCTTGCTCGGCGAGATGCGCGACCAGGAGACCATCGGCACGGCCATGACCGCCGCCGAGATGGCCCAGCTTCTGTTCTCCACGCTGCACACCACCGGGGCCTCTTCCACGGTGGATCGCATCATCGACGCCTTCCCGGCCAACCAGCAGCGTCAGATTCGCATGCAGCTGTCGCTCGTGCTGCAGGCCGTGGTGAGCCAGCAGCTCGTGCCCACAGTGGATGGTGGCATCGTGCCGGTCTTCGAGATCATGACCGCCACGCCGGCCATCCGCAACCTCATCCGCGAGGAGAAGACCCACCAGATCGACTCGGTTATCGCCTCGTCGTCCGGCGCCGGCATGCGCACCATGGACCAGAGCCTGCATCGCCTGGTGAAGGAGGGCACGATCTCCAAGGAAGTGGCCTTGCAGCACGCCATCCACCAGGAAGCCCTGAAGAAGCGCTTCGAAACAGAAGGGATGTAGCGTTCCGTTCGCCCTTCGGGACGAACGGACCGGCCGACGCTGCGGTTCCGACTGGCACCTGCCCTTGCCATTCAGCGCTTTCCCTCACGGCCCGAAGGCCGCTCGGCCGCGCTTCAAGGCAATTGCAGGCACCAGTCGAAACCTCGCTGACATTGCGAACGACCAGTGAGATAAGGAGTAGGAATTAATGGGTAAATATGATTGGAGAGTGGGTAAAGAGTACCGCGAGATTCGCTATGAGTTGTGCGATGGGGTGGCGAAGATCTCCATTAATCGGCCCGAGCGGCGCAACGCGTTCACCCCGCTGACGGTGATGGAGATGTACGACGCTTTCTCCGAGGCGCGCGACGATGCGTCCGTAGGTGTCATTCTGCTGACCGGCGTGAACCACGGCGGCCGCCACGAGGACGAGGCGTTCTGTTCCGGCGGCGACCAGAAGAAGCGCGGCAACGGGGGGTACGTGGGCGAGGACAACATCCCGCGCCTGAATGTGCTCGATTTGCAGCGGCTCATCCGCGTCGTGCCCAAGCCCGTCATCGCTATGGTGAACGGCTACGCCATCGGCGGAGGGCATGTGCTCTCTATTCTGTGCGACCTCACCATTGCGGCCGACACGGCGAAGTTTGGCCAGACCGGGCCTAAGGTGGGCTCTTTCGACGCCGGCTATGGCGCGGGGTATCTGGCTGCCATCGTGGGCCAGAAGAAGGCCCGTGAGATCTGGTACCTCTGCCGCCAGTACACGGCCGACGAGGCGTTGGAAATGGGCCTCGTGAACAAGGTCGTGCCCTTCGACGATTTGGAAGACGAGTGCATGGCCTGGGCCGCCGAGATGATGCAGTTTTCCCCTACGGCCCTGCGCTTCATGAAGGCGTCGTTCAACGCCGCCACCGACGGGCTTGCGGGCCTGCAGCAGCTGGCCGGCGACGCCACGCTTCTGTACTACACCACCGACGAGGCCAAGGAGGGCCGCGACGCCTTCAAGGAGAAGCGCGCTCCCGACTTCACCCAGTTCCCGAAATTTCCGTAGGATCTTCGCCCCCGCTCTCATCGGCGGGGGCCTTGTTTTGTTCCGTTCAACCTGTTTCGCCCGAGGAGTTCCGCGAGCCATCCATGATCGACATCTTCGAAAGCACCGCGCAGTTGCGCCCTGAAGCCGTGTTCTTTACAGCGGTCGATCGGCGTGGCAATGAGACGGCCTACACCTATCGTCAGACGCGCCTCATCGCCTCCCAGCTTGCGCGGCGGCTGCGCGATAAGGGCGTCTTCCCGGGCGATGTGGTGGCAGTGGATTTGCCGAACGGCCCCATGTACGTGTTCCTTGCTCTGGCGGCGGCCTACGGGGGGTTCGCCCTGGTGGCGCTGAACCATCGGCTGACCGACGCCGAGAAGCTCACGCGTCTGCTTGAGCTGGAGCGGGCGGGTCTGCGCGTGGCCTACACGGTGGACGCGGCCGGTGAGCCCAAGCTCTTCGAAGCGGTGTGCAACTCGCTTCTTCGCAACGAGCGGGCGGGACGGGTGGACGACTCCCTCGGCGGCTCAGTCGAGGACGCCATCCACTTCGCCGAACGAGCCGCCCATGTCTTCGATTCCAGCCATCGGGCCCTCATTATGTTCACCTCCGGCACGACGGGCAAGCCCAAGGCCGCCGAGCTCACCTGGGGCAACCTCGTGGAGGCGTCGAAGGCATCGAACCGGGTGCTTTCCGGGCGCGTCCGGGGGCGCGGTCTGTGGCAGGCGGTGCTGCCGTTTTTCCACGTGGGCGGCTTCCAAGTGCTCGTGCGCAGCGTCTGCAGCCGCTGGCCCTTGCGCATCTACGAGCGCTTCGACGCGGCGGCGGTGCTGCGTGATGCCGAGGTGATGCACGCCACCCACATCTCGGTGGTGGACAAGATGCTGCAGGATATGCTGAATGCGCGGCCAAACGCGCTTTCCCAGTACGAGTGCGTGCTGCTCGGAGGCGGCCCGCTGAACGCGAAGACTGTGGCCCGGGCCCTAGAGGCCGAGGCGCGCGTGTATGCCAGCTATGGCATGACCGAGACGTCGAGCCAAGTGGCGAACATGCTGATCACACCCCAGTTCACGGGAGGTATGCGGCTTCTGCCGGGTTATTCGGCCCGCATTGTGGAGCCGGATGCGGAGGGTTTCGGGCGCCTCGCCCTGCGCGGCCCAGGGGTGTTCGGCGGCTACGCCAACGCCCGGGCGGCCTTCACCGTGGACGGCTTCTTCCTCACGGGCGATACGGCGGCGCTTCACGACGGCTGCCTTTATGTGCGCGAGCGCACCGGCGACATGTTCATCTCCGGCGGCGAGAACGTGTACCCGGCGGAAATCGTCGACGCTCTCGTGCGCGTTCCCGGCGTGGCCGACGCCTATGTGTTCGGGCTGCCCGACGCGCGCTGGGGACGGCGGCCCGCAGCGGTAGTGGAGCTGACGCCGGATGCGCCGCTCATCAGCACGCGCGCGCTGCGGGAGGCGCTTTCCCAGCGGCTGTCGAAGCTTTACGTTCCCGAGCAAATATCCATTGTGGACGAGTTGCCGCGGTCAGGCATCGGCAAGATCGACCGCGCTGCTTGCGAGGCGCTGTTCAGCGAGAACATCGACATCCGGCGCGTGGTGCTTCACCACGGGCGCCTGCCGTTTTCCAAGCCTTTCAAAACGCCGAAGGAGACGCTGACCTACCGCGATACGGTCATTGTCGAGGTGATCGACCGCAAGGGCCGCGTAGGGTTAGGGGAGTGCACGGCTTTCGATACCGATTGGTATCTGCCCGAGACCCTCGGTGACGATCTGCGTGTGCTGCGCGAGACGCTGGCGCCCCGGGTCATCGCCGGCACCTATCTGCATCCGCGCGAAGTGGCGGCCGACCTGTTCTCGCTGGAAGGCGCGGAGGCGTTTCCCATGGCGGTGAGCGCTTTGGAGATGGCCTGCTGGGACTTGTACGGCAAGGTCACGGAAAAGCCCCTCTGGAAGCTGCTCGGCGAGGAGTTCGACCGTATGACCCGTGTCGCGACAGCTTTCGAGGGGGAGGATGTCGCGGTGGGTTCGGCGTGTCCCGGCGACCGGCGCGGGGCGACGCGCAAGGTGTACAGCGGCGCGGTGGTGGGCCTGGGCACGCCCGCCCAAACGGTGGCCGAAGTGCGCGAGTGCGTGGACGCTGGCTACCAGCGCATTAAGTTGAAGGTGGCTCCCGGTCGGGGGCTTCCGGCGGTACGCGCGGTGCGTCGGGCGTTCCCGCATCTGCTTATCACCCTGGACGCGAACCAGAGCTTCGGCCTGCACAACCTGGCCGAGCTGCGCTCCTACGACGAGCTGGATATCGGCTGGATCGAAGAGCCACTGAACCTGGCCGCCGCCGGGGGCGAGCGGGCCTTGCGAGACCCCTTCACCCGACTCGCGTCGTTCCAGCATACGCTGGCCATGCCCATCTGCGTGGACGAGTCCTTCGTGAACGCCGAAGAGGCCGCCGGCTTGTTCGAGCATCCCGAGTTGCGCTGTGCCATGGTGAAGATCGGGAAGTTCGGCGGCATCGAGCGGTCGCTCGCCTTCGTGCACCGAGCGCTGGCCGAAGGCCGCGAGGTGTGCATGAGCGGTATGTACGATACCGGCGTGTCGCGGTTTGCCCACGCGGCCTTCCAAACGCTGCCCGGAGTGGTCATTCCCGGCGATCTGGGTGCCACGGCGCGCTACTTCGACGCCGACCTCACGGTGCCTGCCTATACCGCCCCCGACGGCATCATCACGCTGAACTCCCCGGGCCACGAGACGGGCATCGGCTGCTCGCTGAATGCCGCAGCTGTGGCCGCCGTTCGGCAGCATCGCTATGTCATCGAGTAGGCGCGGACGCACTTGGCTCATCTGGCAGGCCTTGTCCCTAAAATCGTGAATTTTGAGCCAATTAACCGCAAGGCAACAATCGTTCAGGTGCACCATTTATACTTTGACCTATCGTTGAAACACTAAGACGGAGGATTTCATGGGCGGCTTTTTCGGAGCGGTTTCCAAGCGCGACGTGGTGATGGACGTTTTCTTCGGCGTCGATTACCACTCGCATCTCGGCACGCGTCGAGCGGGTATGATCGTGCTCGACCACGAGGATGGCTACCAGCGTCAGATTCACTCTATCGAGAACACGCCGTTCCGCACGAAATTCGAAGACGACATCGTGCGCTTCCACGGCACGAGCGCCATCGGATGCATCTCGGACGCCGACCCGCAGCCGCTGCTCGTGCGCTCGCATTTGGGCACCTTCGCTATCACGACCATCGGCGCCATCAACAATGCCGAGGCCTTGGTGGAAGAGTATTTCGAGGATCACGATGCGCAGTTTATGGCGCTCAGCTCTGGCGCGGTGAACTCAACCGAGCTGGTGGCGGCGCTCATCAACCAGAAGGATGACCTGGTCGCCGGCATCCAGTATGCCCAATCGAAGATTGACGGATCGCTCACGCTGCTCATTATGACCGAGGACGGCGACATCATTGCGGCCCGCGACTTCATGGGCCGCTTGCCGGTGCTCGTGGGCGCCGACGATGACGGTCACTGCGTTGCCTTCGAGAGCTTTGCCTATCACAAGCTAGGCTATCACGACGAGTACGAGCTGGGCCCGGCGGAGATCGTGCGGCTTAAGCCCGATGCCATTGAGGTGCTCTCGCCGGCGCGCGACGAGATGAAGATGTGCGCGTTCATGTGGGTGTACTACGGCTACCCGAACTCCAACTACGAGGGTATGAACGTGGAAGTGATGCGCTACCGCAACGGTGCCATCATGGCTCGCGACGAGGCAGCGCGCGGCGCGTGCCCCGAGGTGGACTTCGTGGCCGGTGTGCCCGATTCCGGCATTCCCCATGCCATCGGCTACTCGACCGAGAGCAAGATGCCCTTCGGCCGTCCGTTCATCAAGTACACACCCACCTGGCCGCGGTCGTTCATGCCGGCGAACCAGGATCTGCGCAACAAGATCGCCAATATGAAGCAGGTGCCGGTGCCCGAGCTTATCCGCGACAAGAAGCTCTTGTTCGTGGATGACTCCATTGTGCGCGGCACCCAGCTGCGCGAGACGGTGAACTTCCTGTACGATTCCGGTGCCGCCGAGGTGCACATGCGCAGCGCGTGCCCGCCCATCATGTACAGCTGCAAGTATCTGAGCTTCTCGTCCAGCAAGTCGGACATGGATCTTATCGCGCGGCGTGTGGTGGATTCGCTGGAAGGCGAGGAGGGGCTTGCGCATCTGGCCGAGTACGCCGACGCCGATACCGAGCGTGGCCAGTGCCTGCTGAAGACCATCTGCGAGGACATGGGTTTCGATTCGCTGAGCTACCAGAGCCTCCAGGGCATGATAGAGGCCATTGGCATCGATCCGGAGAAAATCTGCACCTACTGCTGGGACGGGCGCGAGTAACTAGCGCATGAACGCGTCGGCCTCTTCGAGGTCGGTTGCCTGGGTTTCGGCCCGCTTGCAATCGAGGACGGCCGTTTTTGCCTTCTGGGCCGCGATCTTTTCGGCTCGCAGGGGTAAGTACTCGCTGACGACGATGCCGACGAAGATAAGGGCGAATCCCAGGTAGGTGGAAATCGCCGGCGCCTCGCCCAAAAGCAGGATGGAGAACGTCACGCCGAACACCGATTCGGTGGCAAGGAACAGCGCCGCCTGGGCCGGATCAACGCGGGCCACGGCGGCGTTTTGCAATCCTAGGGCCACACAAGAGGCAAACACGGTGATGTAGATGAGGCTCATCCAAGTGTCGGCGCCCAACTGGCTGAAGTTGGGTACGGGCTCGGTGAGAAGCCCGGTGATGAGTCCCAGCAGGCCCGCCACGATGAACTGAATGACCGTGAGCAGCATCATAGAGCGTCCCGGCGCGTACTTCGCCGTGTACAGCACGTGGAAGCTCAGCCAGAGAGCCGAGGCCAGCGTGATGAAGTCGCCGAAGCGCAGCGAGAACTCGCCGATGCCGGCGTAGGCCACGCAGCCCACGCCGGTGACGCACAGGATAGCCGCCGCAATGTTGTAGCGGGTCGGTCGCTTCCGAATGATGATCCATCCGAGGAAGGGGATGATCACGCAGTAGAGCGTGGTGAGAAACGAGCTGTTGGAGGCGGTGGTGTCGGTGAGTCCCGTGGAGTTGAACCAGTAGGAGAGGAATAGAAAGACGCCCAGCACCGCGCCGTCGCGCAGATGTCCGCGCTTGTTGCGGGCGAAGGCGCGGGAGATGCGCGGCGCCGTGGCAATGCCGAGGATGATGCCGGCAAAGGTGAAGCGCACGCCCACGATCCAAGCGGGCGGGAATTCGTCGACGGTAGACTTGATGACCACCGTGCCCATGCCCCAAATGGCGGCCGCCAAAAGCAGCGCCGCCTTGTAGGCCCATGAGGGCAGTCCGTTTTGTCTGATCTGGGAAAGCATAGGCGGCATCATAGCACGGGGCACGGTGATCGTCCGTGTGCGATGCGACAAATCGTGCTGGAGGCTATTGGGACGGCAAACATGTGCAGGAATTGTGCCGAATGAGGTGAAGTGTGATCGAAGACTTGCAATTCGCGCTCAGAAGAGTAGTATATCTCTTTGCCCTTTGAGGCAACCCATTGCGGGGTGGAGCAGTCTGGTCAGCTCGTCGGGCTCATAACCCGAAGGTCGGAGGTTCAAATCCTCCCCCCGCGACCAAGAAACACCAGGTCAGCAGCTTTTAAGTGTGCTGACCTTTTTCTTTTCCTCCCGCAAGTGTGCGGGAAGTGTGCGGATCCGCTACTTTGCACTACGCTCAATTACCCTCTGCTGGGTACTCCGATCCTAATCCACCTTCTCAAGAAAGTACTTCAGTTTCGCTCCCTTCAATGTGTCGATGGCGTACCCGTCCGCCTGCATCCACAGCTCGTTGTACAGGGCCGCAAGAGGCGATTCGGGGTCTTTCTCCCAGTGCTGCCATATCTTATGGTTCAGCGTGATTACAAGGTCTGTAAGGTATCGGTAGTCCTCCCTCCACTGATCGAAGACCCTGTCATAGGTATCCTGCACGGCATCGAGGCCGAATGCATCAGCAATGGTGAAGTCCATCCAGAACGTAGTCGAGAAGTCCATGGCTACCACTCCTCGTCCTCTTCTTCGTCGTAGTCGAAGTCCTCTGGCTTGCGCCAGTCCCACATATCGAAGGTGCAAGGCTCCGTGAGCAGCCCGCAGTGCACCTCAAGGTACGCAACCATGCGATCTCCCAGGGAGCACAGCCACTCCTCGTACTCGGGATCGGTAGTGGCCCACAGGTGCTCGATGATAAAGGGAATCTCGGTATCCTGGTCTACCATGTCGTCAATGAAGCGTGCGGGGGCGTTGCAGGTCTCGTTGCCGTAGTCCTCGCCGACAAGATCACCGTCGTTGTAGTAGCGGTAGAGGAGTCTATTCACTGCCCGCACCAGCTCGCCACCCATAGTCCCCGCCTTACCAGACACGGGAACGTACTGGTCGAACAGCTCCTCAAGTGCCTTATTCTCGTACATTGCTAACTCACCTTTCTCTCGTTGAATTTCTATCAACTGATGAGTTAATTATGCTCGCTTTAGAATAATCAAGAGGGTCGAAAACGGGTCTGCTAGCTTAAACAGTCGGCAGCGGAACTGGGCAAACATCAATATCAAGGGAGATGCAGCGACAGCGAGAGAGTATCGGAGGTAATGTATTAGGCCAGATGAGGGTGGTCTCTGCGCAAGACCCGCAGATACTCAATATTCTTGGGCGACGGCGTTACTAGCAGTGAGAATGGGAGCACCTTAAGGGCATCGGCTAGCTTTTCCACAGTATCGAGGTCAACATTCTCCCTACCTCTCTCAATGGCCTCAATACGCTGTACCGACAGTCCCGATCTCTGCGCAAGGGTCTCACGGGACATTCTCTTCATGAGCCGTTTCAGCTCCACCCGTACAGCAAAGATATCGTTGATCTTGGTAGGTACCTTAGTCATAGTATCTCCTCGTATTACATGAATAGTATAACGTAATATGGCAATGCAGTCAGAGTCCTTTATGTCGAATCTGACTGCACCGTCGATTTATATTGATCTGCGCTGATCTACATCGCCTCTAGTCGAATAGATCGGGCCTGCACAGCTCTCGGTATATTTCCTCGTCTCCAAGGGCCTCCTCACTTACATATGCGACCCTTCGGCCGTTCGGGTACTCCAACACCATCTTCACAGGCTCGTCCTTGAACGGGTTCTCCCTCATCCCCATGCCTATGTACATCTCGCCCTCGCACGTGAGGAAGTTGCGCACCTGCTCTATCTCCTGCTGAGTCAGCACTGGCTGCGGCTGCGAGACGGAGCTCTTCGGCTGCTCCTGCTCCTGCCGCTCCTGCTGACCACGGTCTCTCAATAGATTGAATATTCCCATTTCTCTCACACTGCCTTTCCTAGCTGTCCAATGAGGTGAAGCTGTAGAAGCGCTCCCTATCCCACTGGCTCTTTCTCACTATGTCCTCCAGCTCCTCCTCGGTCAGCACCCTGTACCCGCAATCGCCGTAGATGCTCATGCGCCACAAGGACGAGCAATGCTCCCATCCCCTGTCCGGCACGTACACCTGCGCGTTGCTGGGGGAGTGGTCAACCGAGCGGAGGACTCTCGTCTTATCGGGCAGAAGGGGCAGTATGAACATCGCCCCCTCGTGCTCTCCAAAGAACGTGTACCTCATAGGCCCTCCTAATCGAACGGGTTTGCCACGCGCCAGCCAAGGCCGACGTCCCTGTTGTCCACCGCATAGGCCTCTGCCATGTTCTTGATCTTCGACTCGTCGGTGTACCAGGTCTTGAAGCGCACCCACTGGTTGAAGTCATCCTGCGCAAGGAAGAACTCCCCTGGGCCACCGAGGCGAAGCACGTTGCACTTGTCCGTCTGGCCCTCGCAGAACAGGTTCGCATCGCCCATGGAGCAACGCCCTATCATCCTGATGTTGAACTGGCTACGCACGCTCGTGGCCACGGTGGTTCCCGAGTCGAACGTCTGGGTGCACGTGATCATCCCCATGTTCGCCGCTCTCGCCATGCGCAGGTACGAGCCGAACCAATCTCTGATAGCCGCCTGCTCTGCCTTGCTGAGCTCGCTGCTGTTGATGAGGGAGGGAAGCTCCTCCACCACCACTAATATCTGCGGGAACTCGTCCCCGTTCTGCACGGGATCGATCTTCGACCATCCGCGAGCCTTCATCTCCGCAAGTCGGTCGTTCATGATCTGCTCGATCTTGTTCATGGTGGGAAGCCATGTCGCGGGCTGCGTGAACACTGGCACGCTGAACCTCGGCTCCACGGCGAATAGGCTTGTTAGCTTCGGATCGAATCCTATGAACTGCACCTTATTCCGCATCTGGCGAGCCAGCATGAGGATGATGTTCTGCAAGAGCACCGACTTCCCCGAGCCTGATGCCGCGAGCAGCCCTATTCTCATGGGGCTGGAGGTGTCTATGCGCACCTCGTTTCTCATCTTGTCGTAGCCGATCAATATGCTGTTGTCACCCATTTTCCTTACCTGCTTTCTGACTGATCGGGTGCCTATCTTCTGCCGAACAGGCGACGCTTCTTCGACTTGTCCATCTCCGCGAGAAGGGGATCGTCATCGAAGGGGTTGCCGTCCTTGAGGGTCTTGCTGAAAGGATCAACGTCGTAGAACACGTGCAAGAGCCATCCGACCTGGTTGCCACGCTTGTCCCGCGACGGCTCCAGCTCCACCTCCTGCGCCTTGTAGAACGCGCTCGCCAGACCCTCCTGCAGCTTCTCCATGCGCTCCTGGGTGGCACGCACGGACTTAAGCTCGAACTCGATGGAGTAGCAGTGGTTCTTCGAGTCGTAGTGGCTTGAGGGGAACACGCGAATCTGGCTGCTCATGCGCTCCATGTCGGGCTTGAGAATGCCGCTGTCGATGAGGGCCTGGATAAGCTCGTCGCGCACACGGTACAGCGGGGGAGGAACCCTCGTCTGATCCCACATCTCGATTGCTATCGCGGCGATGAGGATCGCTATCCCCGCTACTAGACTCACGGTGGAGAAGAGCACGGCCACTATCTCGCTGGTGGACTTGAGCGCATCGACCAGCTTGTACAGGCCAAGGCTCATAATAGAGTCCAGGTGCACCGCGAAGTCAACGAGCCACAGGCAGATGAGCGCCATGCCCACGCCAGCCAGGGCCTTGGTTCCGTACGATCCCTTCTGCGGCTTCCACGTCTCCCTCTGCTCGGTGGTCTCGTCCTTTCCATATGCGATCGTGTTGAGCACACCGTAGTCGTAGTCCCCGCTGCGTCTCTTGCTGCCGTCTCTGCTACTCATAGTCTGGCACCTCCCCATCAACAAAGAAGGGAGCCATAGCCCCCTTCAGATCAAGCGTGCTGTCCATGCAGCGCTCCCTTACCTTCGCGTACTCCCTTTCCAGCGAGTCCCTGCGCAGCTGTAGCAGCACGTACTTGAGGTCTAGCTCCTCTATCATGTCGAGCATCACGTGCATCTGGCGCTGGAGGGCGTGGTTCTTGCGCAGTCTGCTCGTCCGATCTATCTGATCCTGGATCGCGTCCACGCACAACGTTCCTCCCTCTGGGGTGCCGTGGCGCAGCTGATCCATGACCTCGGTGTAGGTGCGCAGCTTGCCGTCGATCTCGGACAGACGGCCCTCGTAGTACTCTTCTATCTGGTCAATCATTTCTCTGTCTCGCTTTCTTCGCTATTCCACGGGCAGGGCCGCATCGTCCAGCTCAAGCACCTCGCCCCTGGGGCCTAGCACATGCACTGGCACGATTCTCACTCCCTTGCCGCCCATGGATTCCTGTAGCTTCTGGTACTCGGCTCCCGAGGGTATGGATCGCACGTCCACGAAGAGCCTGTTTGTGGGGATCGAGAAGTCCTCCTTGCTAGCAGCATCGCCAAAGGCCTCCCAGCTGTAGGTGCGGTGGCGCACGACTATGCCGTACCACTGGTCGCTGATAAGGGTGTCCAGCGGGTCTGCCGCCGCTACCTTGCCAGCCATGAGGAGGGACAAAAGATTTCCCCCCTCGCTGGTCTCGTCTACGCCTGTTAGGCTGCTGATATCAAGGAAGATTCTCTGATGGGGCTTTTCTGTCTCGTCGCCCGTTATGGTCTTTAGGAACTTCGACGTACTCATTACCTCTACCACGTCATTAGATTCAATGGAGTCTGTGACTAAGATACTCATGGCGATCTCTCTTTTCTTCTGGGACACGGGCACCGCTGCTCACGCTGCCCTTTTATCTATCAGAAATATCTAGCGGGAAAATCCCTCGGGAAATGAGCAGGGGCCGTGAGGAAGGTGTCCCGTCTCCCTGCACAGCCCCTGCTTCTGAAAGAAATGGAAATGGCTACCAATGCGCGGGCCTAGGCTCGCTTCACCTCCGTGGCGCTTATCTTCTCGGAGAGGTGAGACTTGTTGCTGCCGTCAGTCCACATATTCACGCGGAGGCGAGCGCCCTCAACGCGAACGGGCGTGAAGTCGGGTATGACCGCAGGAGCCTTGGCGCTGGCGACCTCCACCGTGATCTTGTCATAGTCCTCCGCTCCCTCTGCCTTGTACAGCAGGGGAATCTTGTACATGGGAACACCCTCGGCGTTGGTCTGCGCCTCGTCGGTCATCTTGCCGTTCTCCCACTTCTTCATAGGGATGGGAGCGCCAGCGGCCACAGCGGTTCCTTTTAAGTCTACGTTCCACACACTCATGATCTTGCACCTTTCTGTCTGTTGTCGGTTGTACTGGCTAGATCGCTTCACTGGGAGTGCACTGGGATTCACTGGTGGCTGTATTATCAAGCCCGTCCAGAGCCGACCCGTCCTCAAGGCTCTCTTGCACGCCTTGGAACAGCTCTATCAGATGCTCTACGGACAGCTTAATAGCGGTGGTGTTCGGCTCGTCGAAGTCGGCCATGCGCTTTATCTCCGCAAGCTCGAAGATGGTGCTGAAGATGAGGCCGTACAGCTCGTTCTGATCCGCCATGGCGATATCGACGTCCACGCAGGGGCAGTCATCGCGCGAGAATCGAACGAAGCCGAATGCGCGGTCTACGCAGCTCTCGTCCAGATTTACCGAGAGAGACATTATTCGGCTCTGCTGCATGGGTACCTCCTCTTTTATCTATCAGAAATATTGCGCACTGGGCCATGCTCCAGGCTACCTGGGGCCAATGCTCGCCTATTCAAGGGAATCTGACGCTCCATGGGGAGATTTCTCCCATGGCTGAATACAGATAGCTATAGATCGCTACATTTGGCCGTAGATGGCGTATTTCGCGCTCTATTGGCTACTTTGCCCATTTCTAGCTTGGAATGGACTTAGAGTGCTGGCGACAGCTAGGTAGCAGTCGGGCTTGGCGTCTAAAGGAAGAGAGGGCGATCCTTCTGCCCTTTGTCACAGGAAAGGGGGCGCTAGCCCCAGAGCCATCGCCAGCTCTCTAAACCCATTGTCGAGAAAGAGCGCCCGCACCTCGTGATGAGCGGAACGAGGGCCAAGGCGAGGGGAGCCTTTGCCTGGGGAGCGCTCTTGCTCTGCTAGCTTGGATTGATCTCCATTGGTCTTTCTTGTCGTGGTCTAACTTTTATTATCGGAAAAGGAGCAGCAAGAGAAGAAAGGCGAGATCAGTCAGAAACACTCCCGCTGCTCCTTGTTCCCAGGGTTTATTGCTTGGTGTATTTCAAGCCCTCAAGATGCTCGTCTACCTTATTGCTAAGCCAGGCAAAGCCATGACTTCCCTTGTACTCCTCAGTAGCGGACACCTTCACATTGTCGAATCCGCCCTCAACCAAGTCGCCATCAAACAGCATCTCAACAGCAGTGTCCTCGTTCTCCGTCTTCACGTCATAGTTCTCGTTGAGGTAGCGAATACCCAGAGAGGAGAGATATTCTCCCGAGATGGTGGCCTCGCCGCTCTCCTCTATACCCGCGAAGGTGTAAGAGATACCACAAGTATAGACAGTGGCATCCGAATCGTCTTTCGAGGGAGCAGGGGCGACGTTGCTAATAGTAACCGTAGGAGCATTGGGGTTGTCAGGAGCATAGGTGCCATTGATAGCATTTGTATCCAAGACGACGCTATCAACGACCTCGTCCTTTTCCCTACGCCAAGACTCGCCATCCCACTTATATGTGATCGTGCCATTCTCTACGGACTTGCCAAGAGCGCTCTCTTCGGTCACCACATCGCTAAGCGTGATAGTTGTGGTCTGGGCGCTCTCATCGTATTCAACCGTGTAGCCCTGCTGATCTGCAAGAGGAGAGTCCTCGTCAATGTAGTCGATGCCCTTCTTCGGGGTGATAACAGGGTCGGTGACGAAGATAAAGTTGTAGTCACCGCTATCAGCCTTGCGACCAAAGGCCTGTACATCAGCTTTAAAGCTCTCGTCCTCAATAGTCGCATTGATGATGCAAACTTCCCCTCCGTCCTCCTTGGTGATCTCTGCTTCGTAGGATGTTACGGAATTTGGCGTATCGTAAATGAAGTTATTGTCGTTGATGACCTCTTGCACAATTGCCGATTGCTCGAATGGTGCGCGATAGTCATTCGCACTAGCGCCACAACCCGCGAGTGCGAATGCGCTCGTTGCTAACGCGCCCGTCAACAGCACTTTCGTAATATTGGACTTTCTCATTTCTTTCGCCTTTCAATTGTCCTTTTAACTAAATGGCAGTGGAGGTTGCCTCCTTGCCGCCTCTAACAAAAGAGGGGAACCAGCTTGCGCCAATTCCCGCTCTTTCAGGAGGGCGTATTCTCTGCTGGCACTACAGCATTGCACCCAGTGATGCAATGCCGCCGATGACAGTAACGAGAACGATAATGTCAATGAAGGAGATGACGGTACCCGCAATGGCAAGGCCCTTAGGCTTGCGGAAGATGCCCACCACAGACATGATCGCGCCGAGGAGCCAGAGAATCCAGCCAAGGATGGGCACCCAGCTCAAGAACAAACCGATAAGAGCGCACACGAATCCAGCGGTGCCAAGACCGTTCTTCTGCACCTGGGGAACCTGGACATTGATGTTCGTAGTGTGTCCTCCTGCCTCGTTCTCGCGGGAGACAATGGAGGCATCGAACTCGGTGCTTACGTTTTCATTACTCATGATCTCAACCTTTCTAGTTGAACGACTGCCTAGGGATCGTGCATCCCTTTTTCTATTGGAAATTCCTTCGCCGCACTTGGTTAGTACGGTCTGAAGGAAGATTCCTCTGCCGTGGGGTCGTAGAACGGCTCCCTCTTGAGCGTGTAGGTGCCGTCATCGTTATGGAAAGCAGCCTTAAGTGACGGCTAGGGCTCTGCTAGTTGCTCTCTTAATACGAACAGCCCCTAATCTTTCAGCATTGCCCAGTCAGATATCTCAGTGACACGATTCTGGTCGCCGAGGCCAGTACCGAGAATTGAATCAACGGAGCACTCGGTGATGTAGAGAATCTTATTTCCAGACTTATCGACTCCGATATAGCCGTTCATCGATGCAGTCTTGTCGCCCTTGTCGGTCGTCCCATGGGCTTGGAACTCATAAATGTTTCCGTCATCCATGGCTCCGTTCTCCGACGAGCCATTAACGGGCGTTATCCCAGCATCAAGCTCAACCGATGCCTTCTGCATGGTCTCCTTGAAATCATTAACGTATTCCTCCTGCGTGAAGGAGATATGGAATGCACCCGTTGAGGGCACAAGATTGGATACAGTGAAGTTGGACAAGTTGACCAGTTCGCCCGCAGGCTGAGTATAGGTTCCCTCTAAGTCCTTATATTCCGTCTTTTCAGCAGCGTCGTTACCGTCAGACTCCCAGCCGTCGCCTGTGAACTTGTAAGTGTACGTGCCGCCCTTAGTCACCGTGGCAAACCAGTAGTCGTATGTCTCGATATCCTCTACGGTGCAGGTCTTACCATCGGATTGCAGTACTGCCTCGGCTTTTTCTATTCCGTTCGCGTTGTCAAAGTCAATGCCCTTCTTGGGCGTTGTCGTGCTATCCACTACGTCAAACTCATAGCGAGAACCCTGCTGCAAGCCATCTACGGTCATCTCGGTCACATAGTTGTCATTCTCGATGGTGGCCTTGATCTCGTACTCCGTGCCATCGTTGGAGTCCCTGTTGTTGGTAACCTCGAACGACGTGACCTTGTAGGGGGATTCCTTAAGGTACTCGTTAGACGCAACACCGTTCTCTACGATGCTGTCGCCCTCGAACGCTGCCTGCATCTCATCCAACGGAAGCTCGGATGCGGCAAAAGTGCCCTGCTGCTCCTCAGCGGAGTCATTATTTCCTCCGCTGCATCCGACCAAGGCCCCTGAAGTGATCGCAAGCGCAGCAGCAAGCGCAAAGCTCGAGCCTCTTCTGATAAAGCTGGTACGTAGCATTGCTTCCCCTTTCACGGTAGCGGCCTATGAGGGGGAAGCCTTAGAAAACTTTAGAAGAAGAGCATCCACCTCAGTTTGCTACGACCGTGAGTTGTGAAAGCAGGGTATACCCTACAAAAACCCAACGGCAGATGCTCTTCTGCTTAGGTTTTGCATAGGGTAGTCCCTTTTGCCTTCACAATATTAAGTTGGTCGTAGCGGCGCTATTCTATCATCCTGGGGACTGACATTGCGTCACAATGTTGATGAATGCTCTCTCATTTCGCTAAAGCACAAGGAAGTCCATCACTCCGTTCAGCAGAGGCGCTATCACCAGTGCCCAGATCAAGAGGAACGCAATGTACGGCGACAGCAGCCAGAACGTGCTCACCAGCGATCTTCTCTGCTCGCTCGTTGATGACTGTATCTTCCTGTAGCCAAGGAATCCAGCCGCCGCAATGCCCATCAGCATCACCTCCACGGAGAAGTAGCGCAGGTAGTTGAGCGCTATTGGGCGGTGAGAGGTGAGATTGTTTATCACTGCGAGGACAAGGGGAATAGCGAGGATCACTGCCGCGCCTATAAGCACCTCTCTTCGGTGGCCCTTGATAAAGCACACGGCAGACTCCTTCGCGCTCGGAAGCTCCGATCTTAGCTCCCTCATTCTCTCCTTTCCCTGTTCCGCTGCGATCTTTGCCGGAGTTACTACTGCCTTATGGCCCACCTCGTACACCCTCTTCACGTTGTCGTAGTTCTCCAGCAGGGACTCTTCCCAGTCCTCCATGTTCCCAGTGGTCTTCTCCTCTGGATCGTCATGCAGGTACTCGCTTATGTCCTTGATCTTTACCTCTGCATTGGGGATATCGTCGCAGAGCAGCGCGGAGTAGTCCTTCACTACCTGCTCCTGTTGCATCGGCATATCCTCGATTATCTGTACGCTGCTGTGGTCGCTCTTCATTTCCCTGCTCCTCTCTTTTTGGGCATAAAAGGAAAGGCTCCTGGTTGCCCAAGAGCCCTTGTATCTTCGCTGTTTGCTAATTGTCTGAGTCCTGCTTCATCTGCTCGTACTTGAGGGGGATCCTTAACCTCGCACGCTCTCTTGCCTCCTCAAGGTTGCTAATCTTGATCTTTAGGGAGTCGATGCCCTCATCAATCTTGCTGGCAGTGCTCCATATTGGCGAGAACAGCTCATTCGCCATCGGGTACCAGCCATCGAAGTACTTTGAGTCCTCGATATGGCCGCAGAGGCTATAGACGGTATCCTTTATAGGGGCGATGTCCTCCTGCTTCTGGCGCAGCTCCTCAAGTTCCTCCGTCTTTTCCTCGATTGCCTGGGCGTAATGCTGCTCCATCTCCTGCATCTCTGCCTCGCATTGCAGGTCTAATATACTGCTTTCACTCATAATCTTCGCCTTTCTGTCTAGGTGCTAATGAAAAGGCTCCTGGTTGCCCAAGAGCCTTAGTTGCTATACGTACTTCCGAAGCTCGGTCAACGGAGCGTCGGGGTGCTTCTCGTTGTAGGCTGCAAGCCATCTGTCGTGGTTGCGGTCGAAGGAATCCTGCACCCTCTTCCACCGAGCCTGGAACTCCTCAACGTCGAACGCGAAATGCCTGTCTACGTTGTCGCTGTCAAGGTAGCGGCAAGCTGATAGATAGGACTCGTAGGTGTCGTAGTCGTAAGATGAATAGCTCATTCTAGTTTCCTCTCTTTTCGGGGTTCTTCTGGCGGTGCTAGCCGCTCTTTTGTATCCATTTCTAATTCAGCGCAATCGGGAGTAGCGGGGTGCAGCGACACGCTGGATGCCACTGCACTCCGTCTTGCAGCCCGCTGGCGCCAAGGCTATTTCGCGGTGAAATAGCCTGGGTTGCTAGAGCCGCCGTCAATACGGGCGTACTTGTGGGTGTTGTACATTGGCAAATGGCTGATGAAAGTTGTCCCCTGGCCTCCGACAAGGTTCGGGCAGCTGTTGAACATGTTGGTGGTGGGCTTGTCGGAGTCAGCGAGGGCGTTCCAAGAGTCGTTTGCGTAGATCGTCTCAATGCCTGCAATTTCGGAGAACATCCAGCTGGTCTCCGCATCGGCAGAGACGTTCCATGTGGACAGATCAAGAGTCTTGACAGACAGGCAAGTCTCGAAAGTAAACATGAAGCTGCGCACCCTCTCGACCTCCAGCTTCGTCACATCGAATGTCTGGCAGTTTCCGAGGCCAGAGAACCATCCCGCCATGGAGGTGGGGCTGATTCCCTCGTCCACCACGGCAACGCTCTCGATGTCCATGACATGGGAAACCCAGGGAGACTCACCGCCAGTGTAGGCGCAATAGTCGCAGTCTTCCTCGTCAATGGGGTAGACCTCGATGCCGTCGTCTGATTCGGGTATGGATGATCGCTTGTAGAAGTTCAGGGACTTGTCAGCATCCGTAAAGACAGCGTAGGTGACCTTGGGCGCATTTTGGGCAAAGAGGATGGCAGCGGCCTCCTCTGGGGTCGCAATACCCTCGGTCTGGATGCCGAAGCCCACGACTATGATCTGCTGGTGAAGCTCATCGGGGGTGAGCTGGTCGTTCACGTAGTTGCAGACGGTCACGCTATCGAAGATGCTCTGGCTGGTCTCGCCAGGGGCAAGAGGCTCGGTGTAGATGTAGCGGTAGGTCACTGTGCCGTCGCCCGTGGTCACGTCATCAAGCTGCCACTTGTCGTTGGTCTCGTAGCTGAACAGGTCAGTCACCTGCTGGGGTCTCGGCGTGCCGTCAAGCTCCGCAGTGACAATGTCCTTGGTCGGGATCGTCACCTCGGCGGTAACGTAGACGGGGATATCGTTGGGGTTCTGTATGGCGGGGTCTTTCGCCACGGTCTGCGTGGGAAGCAGGTTCACCGCCTCCTCTGGGTTCCAGCTCGGCTCCACGACCTTCACCTCAATGCCGTCGGCGATGCCGAAAGCATTAACCACGGTATCCTTCGCGGTGAAGTAGGCGAGGGTTCCCGTCACGGTGACTGCAATGACGCAGAGCAAGAGGGCAAGCAGCCCAAGACCCGATTTCTTCTCTTTGGATTTGATACAACTCATGATCTCAACCTTTCTGTCCTGCCCCTCTGGGGCAGCGCAATGGATGTTCCAAAAGGGACTTGAGCAGCCCTTTTATATTAGAAATTAGATATGGCTAACTCTATATGCGAGCAGATGGGAGCACGTGAGATACGTGCGGCCTAGGCACCCTTGCCGCTATGCCCACCTCTCATCGTCCAAAAGATCACCGTAGTCCGTACTATCGAGGCTCTTGCGGTACTGGCGCTCAAGGTAGTCCCACTCCCTGTCCTCCTGGTCATCCCTGGTGTAGGAGTCGATGTACCTCTGCGTGTCCTCGTACTCCATCAGCTCCTCGTTGTACCTTCTCTGCTCCTGGGCGTGCCTCTCCAGGGTCTCCCTGCCCTCATCGTACTGATGGAACGGGTTCCTCCCCCTGGCGATGTGCACGGATGCGGATGCCCTCTGCTCGGCCATCTCGATCTGAGTGTGCACGAACCACTCCCTGTCCCTGTCGCTGCCGTGCTCCATGACGTCTCGCTGGAATGCGGAGAAGTCGCTGTCATCGCGGTCGAATGAGAAGGGGTCTATCTCCTCCGACGCCCTTCCCTCGTAATACTTCACAGGCTCCTCATAGTGGTACTTCCCAGTGAGGTCATCGATCACTCTGTTCACGGCCCTGTTGAACATCTGCTGCGTGGGATCGCTGGTGGCGTCCTGCATATGCTCCCGAATGTAGGCATCCTTGAACTCGTTGAAGTCCAGCGTATCCACTCCCGTGCGGGCACGCTCCTCGTTGTACGCCCTGCCGATGGCAATGTAGTCGCTCACCGATATACCCATCTGCTGCTCGCGCTCTGTGGGCGTGCCTAGCTCAAGGATATCCGCGGACTCGCTCATCGTCTCTGCCCGCTCAAGGTAGTCTCGATCTTCCATTTTCTATTCTCCTTCCAACGGAGGCCAGGGCATGGCTACCCATACCCTTCCTGGGTCTGGCTCCTGCTGCTATGTCTGGGATTGTCCTCTGCGCAGCTCTTCTCTCTCCTAGGGCGTAGCTACGCAGCTAGATACGTTTTATTATCATAAAAAGATAAAAGAGAGAGGACTAGCGTCGCCCTAGTACGTCAGCCTCCACGCATTCAGCTGGTACTCGCTGGCATGGTGCACCCTGCCGTCCCTCAAGGTTGTCCACTCCCTGTACACCTCGTCGTACACACCCGCAGTGCAGGTGACTGGGAACCTGGCGGCAGAGTTCTTCTTGTACGCATTGATCTTGTTCCAGCGCACCATCTTGGGGGCGGGGAGGGGTCTGCCATGTTTTCGCGCGTCGGCGGCTCTCGTCGCGTTTGACGCCCTTATCTCGGTATCAAGCACCAGCTGTACCCTGCGCACAAGAACGTCCGACACAGCCGCTATGGTGATCCGCTGACTGGCCTTGTCGTAGTCAAGGGAGTACGTGTCCGGATTGAACATCAACGGGTTCCTGTCCAGGGTCGCGCGTGCTCTCGCAACCTCGTTAGATATGTCTGTCATTGGTGCTCCTTACAAGGGAAAAGGGACTCCAGCTACCTAGAGTCCCCGCTGCTATGGCATCTGTAAGAGGATGTCATATAGATCCTCTGGGTGCTTGAAGGGGTTGAAGTCTATGTGCAACGGGTCTGTCTCGCCCCTTATCTCCTCCTCAACGAAATAGTCAATGTAGCTCTTCAGCTCGAAGATATTGATCTCGGGATTGCCGCTGGCCCCGATAAGATTATTGAGGTTGAGGGAGTACTTCACCGAGAGTCCCGTGAGCGTGAGGCTGTCATAGGACTTGACTGGCTCTGCCTCGTAGTCCGCATCTTCGGCATCTTCCTCAACAGCTGGCAGCTCCTTCTGCTCCTCTGGCTCTGGGGGCTTCAATCTGAGTAACAGGGGCGCAGGCACACGGTATGACTCTGCCTTATCGCGCGAGGCCTCGATGCTCTCAAGGGTGGCAGGGGGCAGGGCGTAGGGAATCTTGTTGTTCTCCATGATTAGCTTCAAGACGATCTCAAGGGCATCGTCGGGATGCAACCACTCGGGCAGTCCCTCTGGTACAACGTAGACGTACCGCGATGGGAAGCTCTCTGTCCAGTCGTTGCTCCTGGGAAAGGCGTCAAACCATATCTGATCCTTCTTCGGCAGCTTCCTCAGCTTCCTTATGCGCACCCTCGTGTTCTCGTTGCTAGGCTCCTCGCTGTCGCTGTCGGAGAGGGTCACAACATCTATCAGCAGCTCGATTCTCCGTAACAGCTGGTCAATGGACTCGTGCATCGATCTCTTGCGCTGGTAATACCAGTACTCGTAGATATCCTGGGTATTGGTTATCAGGTTCACCCTCGATGCCGCAGCGACGTTGTTGTAGCGTGAGTGCACCGCATTGATCTCGTGCGGCTCAAGAATGTGCTTCCACCTCTCATGGCCCACGGTATCCGCCTCGATATCGTTGAAGATGATGGTCTCCTGCATCGCGTACTCGTCAAGGTAGTCGGAGCTGGCCTGGGCAAGATAGTAGCTCCAGGGGTGCTGGAAGAGCTGCCCCGTTCTTGAACAGAGAGCCTTCGCAATGAGCTTCGCGAACCATGACTTCCCAGAGCCAGTCTCGCCTCTTATGAACAGCGAGGTCTTGGTGAACTGGTTGCTGTCAATCTCGCACATGACCTTGTTGGCGCGAAACTTCTTGTATATCTCCTCCGCCTCCTGAATGCCTGAGCGGTACTTATGCAGAAGGAACCTTCCCTCGGGAGTATCCAGCAGGTCATTTGCGGTCATCTCCCCGTTCACTATCTTCATAACGGCCGCAGTGTAGTTGTCCTTGGACGCAGCGCTCTCGTACTGAATGATATCCTTGCCCCTCTCCCAGGCCTCCTTGCTGTCGCGGTAGATGGTCATGTAGTCCGTGCCTCTCGCCGTGTACACGATCCTCGGCTCGTACTGGTACTTCTCTGGGTACTTGATGTGGATGAGGTAGGAGATCGAGTTCGATCTTCGCTGGGCAGTGGTGCCGCCCTTCTTCACTGGCGCTATGAAGTTGGTCGCGATGCCAAGCATCTTGCTCCAGTCGGCGGGAGCCTTTGCCTCCGATGCCTCAATGTGATAGTGGAGGTGAGGCATACCGTACCCCGTAGCAGGATTAACGTCGCTCTCTTTCTTCGGCTCATCCTTATCATGAAGCGCGAAGTACGCAGCCTCCACAGCAATGTCGAACGTCTCAATCTGCTCTATCAGAAAGTCGCACAGCGGGATGATTGCCTCATGGGGATCAAGCGATAGATCAGCAGCCGTCCTCACGCACTCATTCAGCCGCTCCTGCTGCAAGGGATCGGCAGCCGTCCAGTACTTTGGATTTAGCTGATTGGAGTAGGACACCCATTTCCATTCCGTTGCCATATGCCATCATCTCCTAATGTCTTATGATGATCACGCGAGGCATTCTGGTAGCGCCTCTTCTTGCCTGGGCAACGACGAACTCCTCTATCCGCGCACCCGATCTCTGCGCAATAAGCTCCTCGTCGTACTCGGTGTCTGGATCGCCAGTCATAACATCTACCACCTGGCACTGGCCGCTCTCGATCTGCCCGAGCAGCGCAAGAGCGTTCCTTGCCTGCTCTGGTGTTAGGTCTATCTCGTTATTAGTACTCATATCTTCTCCTCTCATGGGGGACACGAAATCCTGCTGAACTGCTATTCACTAGATTTCACTTACTACTCTTTTCTATCAGTAAACATATAAAGCGGAGCTACCGTCCCAGGGGATGCGCCAGCAGACCCAGGGACATTGGTAGCGGAGCGTGGGGTGGATATGAGCAGTGTGCTGTGCAGGATCGCTGGTGCTGCTGTACGCGAATAGTCTCTGGGTGTACCTAATCAATAATCACTGATTAGATGAGCAGACTGCCGCATTGCTGCACTGGAATAATCTGCTCGATAATCCTCTACCTGAATAGACTTCACTCCGATAATGATCTACTCAATGCTGATCCATCCATTACCCCACTGCTCCATTACTGCATTACTGCTCTAATCCACTAATCCACTAATCCACTACTCCACTGGACACACACCCAACCTAACTGAACCTGAATACGCCACCGTGACGCAGCCGTAGTCCCTGGGGCGGATTGTGCCTTGCCGTCAGGCAGGAGGCACAAGGAGCCTGGGGACGGAGGCAAGGAGCGTGGCTGCGAGCGTGAGCGAGCATCACTACAGACTGATACAGTGGTGTGCTGGATGGGGTTTTGGGCGGTGTGGGGGAGTGTAGATAGGTTTTTGGGGTTTTGGTTGAAACCAAAACCCTGACCAAAACCTCATTAGTTCTCGGGCTTGTAAGCGGGTCAAAGAGACGGAGCGGGGGAGGTCGGGAAAGAGTGAGATTTAGACTTCTATCAGGTAATACGCAGTCTCGTTTCGACAAGCCCTACTCGACTGCGCGTAGTATAAAAGGGCCAAAAGGGCCAAGGTTTAGGGTTTTGGTCTAAAACTTTCAACACCTACCTACCGAACCCATGGGAAACACCCTTTGACCCGCGCACCTCTTCAGACGCCCTACAACGCCCTATCCCGCCAAATATGGGCAAGCCCTCATATTGCTTGCTTGTCAAGGTTCCTGGAGGCTCACAAGAGCGGAGAGAGGCATTTGCGAGCCAGAAAGGAAAGAGCGGCCCGCCTGTTCTAGGAGAGCCGCCCTTCCAAAGGTGCTAACAGGCAGGACTACAGCGTGCTGTCCATGCCTGAACCCGAAGCCTGAGTCGCGAGCTGGCTCGGCTCATAGAACGGGTTGATGTCGTAGACCTTTACGGGTACTCCGCTGGCGCTGACCTCTCCAGTGGCGAGGTCGAAGACTAGTGCCTCAAACTCGCAATACGTCTTTCCGCTGCTGCCAGGTGCCGCTTCCACGCGAACAATGGCTCTAGCCTTCCATGTCTTGCCATCGACCCTATCGGCATCGATGGGGTACGGCGATGCGGCATCGAATAGCTGCTTGTTGACTCTGGAGCTGATGCGACGGGAGAACTTCTCCCCGTTCTCCTCGATCGCGCCCAAGAATTCAGCCGAGTAAGAGCCAAAAGAGTTTGGCTTTGTCAGCTGTGTGGCCTTCACGGTACCTGACACCGTGAACTTCGCACCCACGGTCTCCTGCAATAATGGTACCTTGCTCCCTGCGGAGGTCTGGCCGTTGCCCTGCTGCGCCTCCACCGTCTCACGAGGAGCGAGGGAGTCAGGCTGCACGGTCTGGGCGCTAGCGGTGTCGGGGGTGTAGGTAGCGTTGTCGGGGATAATGTTCATAATCGTACCTTCCTAATCGTCGGGGTTGCTGGACTTGATCCAGCGGGTCTCTGTCTTCTGGGCCTCGGGCGGTACTTCCATTCCCGCCCAGAGCCTCTGTGCGGTGTCCATGTCCTGAAGGCATTTTCGCTTCCAGTCCATCTTCAGACCGCCCATGTTCCTGATCCACCATTCGAGGTCATGCGCCGTGATCGTCAGGTCGCGGATGCCGAAGGGATTCCCCCCACATACCTCGGCGATGCTGTGCACCACGTACGAGGCAAAGGTCTTGCCCCTGCCCGTGATCGCCATGACGTCCTCGACGTCCAGGAACGTTCCGTTCGTTCGTGCTGATGCGCTCATAATCACCTCCTATCGCTGTCGATTCCAATAAGACCTGCCAGCGCTCAACTCGTGCTGGCGCTGCACAGAATACGACAGTTCAGGACAAGTACAGATGTTCGAAACCCCCCGGTACCCCCCTTGTCTAAATTTCAGAGAAACCCCTGTTCAAAGCCCGAAAATTAGAAAATTGTGTACATTATGTGAATGGGTAAATCCCGCTATATTGCACGCTTTCGGGGTGTCTCGTCTCATGATTTTGCGGCCTCCTTTCTTCGCTACTCTTCGGGCCTGTGCGTACTCGGTAAAGTTGCGTAAGTTGGTTTTCTTCTCAGAATTGAATGACACTGGGCGGCTATTCATTGCATCGAGCATCCGCTTGCACTCCGTCAGCTCCGCTCATTGCTCCGTCGCCCTGTCTGCTTCGCACGGGCACTCCGCATCGCTTCGCACTCCGTGGCGGCGCTCCTGCTCTCGTGCATATAGAAAGGCCCTGCCCCAGAGACTCGCTTTCGGGTCAATGGGGTAGGGCGCTATACGGTGGGCAAGATGCGTCGGCTACGATGCCTGGAGCACAGCCTGGTCGAATGCCGACGATGCTCTGCGCTGGTTCTCGGTGATCGAGTGGGTGTACCTCATGGTCATCTGCATACTCGCATGGCCCATGATATCCTGCACGGCCTTAAGATCAGCACCAAGGCCAATGAGCAGCGTTGCCTGGGTGTGGCGCAGCTCGTGCAGGTTGTACCCCTCGTAGCCCGAGCAGCGGTAGCGCTTTATCCCTCTGCTGTCGTGCCACTCCTCTACGACGGTGAACTTCCCAAGGCCATGGTTCACGAAGAACTTCCTGCGCCACTTGTCAAAGAACGTCGGGTCAATGAAGTCCCCTACGGCAGTGCAGCAAACGGGGAAGTCCTCGGGAATCTCGCTGAACGGGAACATAGACAGCACGATATCCCTCCACTCCTTCAGGAACACAACAGTACCCTCGTCAATGGGCAGGTCACGGATGGATGCGCACTTCGGCTTGCGCAGCACGTGGTGAATGTCCAGCTGCTTGCGAATATGAATCATGCCATGATCGAGATCGACGTCCATCCAGCGCAGCCCAAGGCACTCTCCTCTTCTCAATCCGAGGGCAAGGGCAAGCCATACGGCCACGATCTTCCCGTCGCGGTTCTCGTTCTTCAGTTCAATGGCGAACTTCGCTGCCTGTTCCAAGGTAAGCGATTTGCGCTCCTTTGCGTCGGGTCTCTTGATAGGCTCCATCTGATCGCAGGGGTTGGCAGGGATGATTTTCCTCTTGACTGCCGACTTGAGAATCTGGTTCACCTTGGCCCAGTACTTGTGCAGCCCGTTCTCGCTGAGTCCCTGTTTCTTAAGCCGTACCACCGAGCCCTCGATATCGCTTGCGGTAAGGTCAGTGAGGGGGATATTTCCAAGCTGCTCATCAATGCGCCTGATCTCTATCTCATCGCGGTCTAGCGCAAGAACGGTGATCTTCCCGAGGTCTCTTCTGGTCTGCTGCCAGTCGTGGGCGTACTCGCCAAAGGTGGATGTGGACTTCGGCTGATTCCACTCGCGCTCGAACTCTGCCTTGTACTTCTCAAGCTCTCTTCTCGCCTTGGGCTTGTTCCCCTTCACAGTGCGCTGGGGTGCGTACCTCCACTTGCCTGTGTCCGGATCCTTGTACTTGAACTTGATGCGGTACTTCTGACCGCGCTCAACCGTGATGATCTCGCCCTCGCCGTTAATCTCCAGCTTCCGCATTTTCCGTATCTCCTATCTAATTGCGGTTTTCTCTTTTCAATAGATGGAGATGGATGCGTTTTCCCAGGTCAGAGAGGGGTGTAAATGAGCGATCTTGCAAGTGTGCGGACTGATTCGCAAAGTGTGCGGGAAGTGTGCGGATTTGACAAAATGGGATGTCTTGAAATAAGCTGCACTACGTAATATTGGATCCGCCCTTTGAGACAACCCGCTCTTTACCAGGCGAAACGCACAAATCGACGGCTGGCGTGTTGCGGATTAAGCTGATTTGGACTCGACCTTCTGTCCTCATAACCCGAAGGTCGGTGGTTCAAATCCGCCCCCCGCGACCAAGAAACACCAGGTCAGTCGCTTGCAAGTGGCTGACCTTTTTCTTTTCTTCCCGCAGGTGTGCGAGAAGTGTGCGAGCCCACCAGTAGCAACTTACAAGAAATCCTTTAGAGATCAATCTGGGTGGAATGCGGCAAGTCTTTCTGACTTGCCGCATTCCACAGTTTCCTAGCGTCGGCAGCAACCGTGGCGGTGATGGTGGCCGGGCTTGCGGTCGCGGCAGCCCTTGACGGCGATGGTGCGATAGTCGACGCCCATGGCCTTGCAGTTCTCAATCACCTTGCCGGTCAGCTTCAGCAGACACTCGCGTTCCTTGTCGGTGAGGCCCTCCAGCACCTCGTCGGCCGCGCGATCCTCGGCGGCCAGGCGCTTCTCGACGACCATGGTGCCCTTGTCGGTCAGCGCTACGGACAGCTTGCCCTTCTTGCTAGTGGCAAAGCACACGTAGCCGTTCTCCTGGGCCTTCTCGGCCACGCGAATGACCTCGTGGCCGTCCCAGCCGAGACGCTCCTCCAGCTTCTTCAGCGACAGTTTCCCGTCGCCGAACTTGTAGAGCACCTTACACATGGCGCCCTGTCCGCTTTTGAAACTGCGCGGGCCGCACTTGTGCATGGCCAGCTTGCTGTAATTGGTCGCCACTTTCAGTTGATGCAGAACTTGAGTCGATTCACTCATGATGAGCCTTCTTTCGTCGATGGACGCCCGCAAGCGCAGGCGCGACCTCCATCTTAGAAGCCTCAGGCGTCGCCGCGCCAGAAGCAGCCGTCAACCATTACCAACCCGTTGCTGCTTCACCATGGCGCTATTGCACGAGAAGGTGCCACTACTTCACCACGGCCAGGTTCACGCTGGCCAGCAGGCTGGGGATGCTGCGCACGGCCGAGCGGTTCCACTCTTTGGCGCGGTCGGGCAGCTCCTCCCACGGCACCAGGTAGGGGCTGCGCTTGCGCTCCACGTCCTTAGCGGTGCTGTAGCGCCAGCCAGCCTTCTGTCGTTCGCGCAGCCAGCGGCGGTGCTCCAGAATGGCCAGGCATTCCACCTCGCTTGCGGTAAAGGCGGCCACGCAGCGCTCGGGGTAGCAGCTGCCCGCGGGCAGCACCTCGTAGCCGAGGGTTTCCAGCTTGCTGTGAATGCTGCTGATGTAGGCGATGGAAGAGTCGCGTAAATCCGGTGGCAGGCTCGCGAAGGAAGCGTACTCCTGGTCGGTCTGCGACGCGATGCGATCGGTGGTGTAGCGCAGAAACGACGTCTGGGCCAGCTCGGTGATGACGTCGGTCTTGCCGGCGTAGCCTTGGCTGGCCAGTAGATCGGGCGAATCGACCAGCAGCGGCCGCGCGCTCGCCGGGCCGTAAAGGGCGCAGACCCAGATGTTCCAGATGAGCTGCTCTTTGCTGATGAGCCACGCGGGCAAGTTGCTGCCGTAGCCGTCGGTTTCGAAGCTGGGCTGCCGCTCGCGCTCTTCGCGGATGACGGCGATCAGCTCTGGAGCGGAGAACTCGCTCCAAGGGCACGGCTCGCTGGAAAGGTCGCGGTGGTAGGCATCCAGCGCCTCGTAGCATGACTCGAGGAAGTACTGGCAGACCGCTCCTCCGAAGTCGAGCTCGACGAAACGGGCGTGCAGCGCGTCGATGATGGCGCTCATGACGGCGCAGTCGTCCCACCACGCGCCGCTGACCAGCTCGATGCGGTTCTGCAGGCACCAGGCGGGCAGGATATCGAACAGGGCGGTGAGGGAGCTTTCGGTCCCCAGGGTCTCGTAGGCGACAGCTTCCGCCTCCATGGTGTCCAGCAGAACGCGAAGCGCCTCGAGGGAGGAGTCGGGCTCACTGCCGGCCGCGGCAATCTGGCCGATGGCGCGCTTGAAGTCGGGTAGGGGGCCTTTTCCCGCGCGATCCCTATTATGGGATCCCCGTCGCCGGTTCAGGGCGAAGGGCGGGCAGAAGCGTTCGAAGGTGGCCACGGCTTCGTCGGGCGACAGCGTGTTCAGCTTGAGGGTGTGCGCCGTCCAAACCGAAAGGGCTTGCAGGCACAGCTGGGCATTTTCTGGCTGGGTACAGGCGTCGAAAACGCGCGATTCATAGGCGGCGCGCCAATAGTTCGCGTTGAAGAGCAGCCGGTCGACCGCTGCCTGGGTTCCTCGGCGAAGGGCGGCGCTGTCGGTTGACTCGCGGGGCGTCTTGCCTCCCGTCGCGCTCGCGTCGTCCTCGTTGAACGTGAACGCAAGGTAGGCGGACAGGGCCACTTTCAGAAGCTCGATGGGCTTGATGTCCTCACGCTTTTGGTGCTCCCGTTCAAGTGCAAGCTTGACGGCGTCAACGGGAAGGGACGCGCGTTGTCTGACTTTCGTCATCGGTTGGCCAATCCCTCCCTTCTTTCCGCGTGCGCTATGGCGCATTCCACATGATAACGTGCCTATCATACCTGCCGTAAGCACCGACATTGGGCAATGAAGGGGCATGCGCTACGATTGGCCGACGGCCTGGCGCGCATAGGCCAGAAGCTCGTCGAGGGTGAACTCCTCGGCAACGGTGCTGTCGTAGAAAGGCCGGAACAGATAGCAGTAGATGCGGTTCAGCCGGTCGGCGGTGTGCAGGTAGGCTACAAGATTGCCGTAATTGTTCGCACCCAGCCATGCGCCATTGAGGGTAAACGGAACTGCGGTCGTGCTGGAATCGGTGCTGGTTGTGACGTCGAACAACGGACTGATCACGTTGAGCGTGGCATCGCTAAGGGCCAGCGAGATGGCGTAGCGGTCTTCTTCGACGAAGCAGGGTTGGGCTGCGACGATGGAGGCGGCGAATTCCTGCTCGTAGACGACCTCGCCTGTTGTAAGGCTGAAGGCGTAGAGCTTCTTCCCGGCCGCGGCAAGGACCAGATCTTCTCCGCAGTGGAGAATGTCGACTATTTTCGGGACGCTAGCGAAGGGCTGCGGGGTATCGTTCCTAGTGCTGACGGTGACAGCGAAGGTGTCCTCGTAGGTCCAAAGGGTCTCGAAGCCGTCGCCCGTGTTTCTGGCGACGGTGATGGAGAAGGGGTAGTTGTTGATGCCGTCGCTGCTGTTCTCGATATTTGCCGCTGCAAAGGCGACGAGGTCGTCTTTGCAGTGCACCGATTGGATCGTGGCATCGGAAACGGTGTCTTGGCGTGCGGTTTCATCGGCGAGATTGAAGGTGACGAGCGCCGTATCGAGCGCATAATAGGCCCTTGCAGGCGCTTTCTGAATGCAGAAGGTGTCGAGGTTCGCCATACGCGGGAACTGGTCGACGGGCATCTCGGCGCCTGCGAGGAGATTCTTCGCTTGCGCGTCAACGAGAAAAGCCGCTATGGAACGAGTGCCATACGCGAGCAGCCCGAAGTCGGAGGAGCCCGTCTCATTCTCGAGCGGTATTGCCGTAAGCGGGTAGATGTCATCCAGATCCAAGAGGACTTCATTAGTGAGGGGATCAATGACCACAACGCCGCCTGGCCCCGTTACATTGCCCATAACGAGGCACGAAGGGGATATGGCCTTGATAAACCAGTCTCTCGCAGGAACTGTGTCATCCCTCAGCTCAAAGACGTGGGGTGTTGCCGTGCCCGTAAGCGTTCCGTTGTCGGCGTTGTAGAGGGACACGGTTCCTGTGGCGTCGAGGACGGCGGCCCAGGTACCTTCCTGGCTGTAGGTGACATCTACGATTTCCCCGTCCGTTTCGAACAGATAGGACGGCGTCCAGGGCTGCTCCGGATCGGGATTGAGTGCTAGAATCTTTTCGAGGGCGGCTTGGGCTTCGGGGACGAGCGGCCGGCTAGTGTCGCTCTCGGAAGAGGGGAGGGCTTGAAGCGCAGTCTCGATGGCCTGCGCGGTCTCCCCCTGGGCGTACTGGTCGAGCGCCTGGGCGGCGAGGCTCTTCGATTCCGCGATGAGCGCCGCCTCGCTGGTTTGGTGAAATTGGAAGGCGAAGACGCCGACGGCGGCGATGGTGAGGGCCGCTGCCACGGACGCGAGGGCAATGCGCTTGCGCTTGCGGGCTCGCTCGCGTTGGCGGAGATCGTCGTAGCTGCAGCCGGCGACGGCGGCGATGATGCGCAGCAGTTCGGCCTTGCGCTTGGCCTTAGCCTCGGGGCGCAGATCGGCGGCGAGGGGCTCGGCCGGCATTTCCCGCAAGATCCCGTTGGCGTCGGGCATCATGCACGTTTTCAGAATGGGCGGAATGCTTTCCTCGGAGCTGCCTGCGGCGAGTACGCAAATGATGCGCTCGCGCCCGTGGAGCTGCTCGAACATCTCAATTTCCCGTCGCACCCAAGAGCTTTCCCGCGTTTCCGGCGAGCAAATGACCACAAGCGTCCGCGAAGCCGCCAGCGCCTCCCGAATGCTGTCGGGCAGAGAATGAGAAGCCGCAAGCTCGTCTTCGTCCCGAAAGCATTTGCCCAGTTTGGCGGATCGAGAGGCTTGGTGCGCCTGCGCAACATGCCGCGGCAGCCGATACTCCTCAATAGCCCGCTGCACCTCACAAGCCACCTCCGCGTCCCGAGGCAAATGCCGATAGCTAATAAAGGCTGCATAACCGGGGGATGAAGTATGTGTTGCCGCGTTTCGCATGAGGGGAATTATAAGAGATGATCCTTGCATGACAAGAAATAGCTCCATTGGGCAATGAGGCGTCAGTGCGTCAGCTATTCTCCACTTATTGATTCTTGGCTAGAAGGAGCTATTTTGTATACCGCAAGTGAAGAGGCGAACCAAGAGTTATTGTTTAGGATTGCCGAAGCATGGAATGTGTGCTCTATGATTTCCTCCATAATGGAAAGAGGCGGCCTACGAAATTTCGCACAAAACTTTGAGGATATTGGTTGTCTATACTCAAATTCCGGGGAGCAGCTTTTTACGTTAATGCCATTGCTTGGACAGACGATTTTGCTGCCACCAGAAGCAAGCAAGAGCATGGAGATATCTTCATTCGTCTCCTATAGAAAAGCCTTCCGCGAAAGAGTGGATATACCTTTCGGCGCGGATGGGCAAGCAATCTTGGCGTATGCGCAACAGTATGCAGGGGTGATTAAGCAATTGGCTTATAGGTCTGCGAAAGAAGCGATTGTGTCGCATGAAGATTTGGCTTTAGATTTGTTTAAGCGCGAGAAGGGTGTTCTATGGGGCATTCTATTCGCCGAAAGTTTGTTAGAAAGTGCAATATTTACAGCATTTAATAAACAGGGATTGATCTTTGTTCCTAATAAAATAGAACTGGCGTCAACGACTCCTTTGTCTCGTACGGATTTCGATGGCGCGACGACTCAATACATGCCTTATTCTGATTTGCTTAAGACGTGGTTTTCGAACGAAGACGGAAGCCTTCATTCGGGCGATCCCCTCACCCATCCAGTATTTGGAGAGGGCGTCTTGGTAAATGCGGGGAGCCATGAGGCGCAGGCCTTTTTTGCCGACCTTGCAACAAAGGAGTGCGCCTCTTTGAATTAAGAAGGATTTGCGATCAAAAGATTTGACGCTTTGATATTAGGAGATAGCATGGGAAGATGGGACTTTAAGACGACGCCCGGCTGGCATTGGGAAAGCATAAAGCCTGGTGGTCAAGCGCGTTTTCGGGTTAAGGATAGCTGGATTGAGGAGACGCCGGCCGCAAAGTACCCCGGGCTAGCTCTTTTGGCTGGCGGAGAAATGTCGACCGGAAGATCTTTCAGCGACCCCTCCTCTGATCACTATTTGTATATTGCAGAAAATCGCATGTCCCGCGATCGGGCTCATTCAAAGATAATCGATAAGCTGAGTACTGCTATCGGCTACGACAACGCAGTTCATCTCTTCAGCATTGCACCTTCTGGTTACAGCGCAATCGGGCGTGAGATTCGATCGGGCGGAATTGACTCAACCATTTTCAACTTCATCCTTTCCAAAGATTGGCATTTCTCTCGCATGATGCCCGACGGGGGACAATCGCTAGCTCAAAAGCTCGATAAAGCTTTGTATTTCGACTCGGAGTCCTGGAATTTCCATACGCTTGCCATCAACGATGAAGTGGTGACTTATTCCTTCTATTTGGGCCCTGGCACTACGCAAGAGATGAACGTCTTCTCGCAATTCTGGGGAACAGACTCCAATACAGGCTGCAACTATTTCTTTAATAGCATTGAAGTTTGAGGCGGTGGCTCTAAAGCTTTTCTGCATAATTAAGAGTGACATCGCATTCTGATCACCTTGCTGTGTTGAGGAAGCGCTCTATGCCAACGCAAAATGAAAGCCCCGGAAGAGGTGATTCCTCGCCGTTCGGGGGCTTTATAGCTAAAGATAATGCCATTGCTTATGGTGTCAATGGATCTATTCTGCATTGGCATGGAGGAGGCGTTCGCGTAAGGCCCCATCCTCTGTCACTTGAAATCACGGACTGTGATTTCAAGATCCGCTTTCTTTCTTGACGAGCAGGTTCGACAGCTCCCCGTTATGCGCATTCCAGCCGATGCGTTGCCTGCGTAGAGAATCGGCACGTTCTCGGGTGGGTTGAAGCTTTGGGGCGTGCTATTCTGCCATCATGGGGTGCGGTCCTTTTTAACCCGTCTCGGCCAGTGTAAGAGGTGTTATCCGAAAGGCGAGAACTTCATGCGGCTATGCCATGCTTCAACTCAAACGGTCAGTGAGCCGAAGATTGTGAATCGTTCTCCCTACCTGGATTTCGGAACAGGCTTTTACGCCACGACAAATCTTGCCCAGGCAGAGGATTTCGCTCGCAAGGCTTTTGTGCGCCGCGGTATGGAGGGGGCGCCGACGCTGAATAGTTACGAATGCGATATGGAGCGAGCCAGACGCGAGCTACGCGTTCTCGATTTTTCCGGACCTAATGAAGAGTGGCTTGAGTTCGTCGTGCACAACCGAAAGCAAGGTCGCGATAAAGCTCTGGAAGTGGATATTATCATCGGGCCCGTGGCGAACGATGACGTATTCACAACGGTAACGCTCTACGAACAAGGGCAGATCACGGCTCGTGCTGCTTTGGAAATGCTAAAGATCAAAAAGCTTTTCACGCAGATACTTTTCTGTAACGATAGGGCATTGGAAATGCTGACCTTCGAATCGGCGCGGATTGTAGAGAGGTGAGGGTGAATGGCTAAGTCTCCAGAGCAGTTATCCGTGCTGCTCGGCACGGCGACGCTCCCCGGCCTGTTTGAGCGATTGGGTTTCACCGAGCCTTGCCAGATAGAGGAGTTCTACGCGTCGAACTTCTATGAGCTGCTACGCAATCCCGATAGCGGGCTGTGGCATCTCAGCTCGGCGGCTCTGGCAGATTTGTATCGGCAGGAAGTGGAGCGCGGCTTCTTCGACGATCCGGAGGAGCAGTCATGAGCAAGGAAATGCGATTTCTCGTGTTTGCCATCGAGTACTATCGGCAGGCGAAGGGGCTGACGGGCCCGGAGGTGGCGGCTCTCTTTCGCGAAAAGGGACTCTCGCAGTACGTGCTGGACAATTATTTCCTCTACCACATAGAGTCTCCCGACTTGATGGTTGCCGACATTGATCGCTATGTTGAAACGGGGGAGCGGCCGGCTCTTTAGGGGTCGTTGAGGTGTAGCTAGGGCATCCGTTACATTTTTTGGCATCTTCAGATCGCTGATTTTGACACTTTTGCGATTCTTCGTCTCGCATTTTTGTAAAGCTTCAGAGGTCTTGGGCGTCAGCGCTCCTATAGTGCACCCGCGCGGTAGGCATTGATGGCGGCGAGGGTGATGTCGGCGAAGTGCTGGATGGCGCCGACCTGAACCCAGCGGCCGTCCTCGCGGTAGCGCAGGGAGAGGTTGGCATCGCGGCCGCGGCGCAAGTGTCCGATGGAGAGCGTCACGTTGCCGGGGATCTCCCGCGTGTCGATGTGTGTTTCAATGCTCGGACCGCCCAAAGCCCAGGCAGCGAGCCCCGCGTCGGCAAGGCTTCCGGTCTCCTGGTAGACGGCAAGCGCCGCCCACAAGCCGAAGCCATCGTCTTCCTCGGTCTGGTAGACGTGCTTCTCAGTGCGTCCCGGCAGGCCGGCGCACACGATATGGGACTGCTTCGTGAAGTGGTAGCGCTGGCCGTTGGCGATAATGCCCCAGGTGAAAACCTCCCACCGGCCCGTGCCGTCCTTCGCTTCAAAGCTCGCGAGTGCGTGGTCTGTCATGGTGGCTCTCCTGGTTTCTCGTGCTTGCGTAGTTAAATCGGCTGTTGCGGTCGTGACGTTTCGGCTCCCCGAATCGTTTTATCTGCGATTCGGGCGATAAATGCGACTCGGGCCGTTGCCCTGCGGAGTGAGCCGATCCCGTTCGACAAGCTCGCTTAGGGTGCGCTGGGCTGTACGGCGGGAAATTCCCGCATCAACCAGGTCAGCAGTTCGCACCCCACCATTGCTCTCGGCCAGCTTTAAGGCGAGAGAGGCAACCTCGTCAATGCCGTCCTTTTGGGCGCTCTGTTTGTCGGGCGAATTGCTCACCGCCTGGATTGCGGGAATGGTTGGTACGAATGCTCTGAAAATCAGACCCTCTTCCAACTCGGGGTCGCGGCCCGTGTAGAGACGAGAATTCTTGAACAGCTCGCGCGTGCCGCTGCCGAGTTCTTCGGCCAGACCGATGTGCACGAAGAACGAAGCGATGAGAGGGTTCTTCGGGAGGGGGCTGAAGGTGTCAGGCTCCAAGGGCCCTTCGAAAGAAGCCCGGCTGGCGTTCTCGGTTCGAATGCCCTCGTTGTCGATGATGACTTTTGCCGGGAAGGGGCTGGTGAACTCGCGATGAATGAGACAGTTGACGACCAGCTCGCGCACGATGGTATCGCGGGGGCTGAGGGCGAAGTCGCCTTCCAAAAGAAAGCGGTCTGGAAGATGATTCCGGCAGAATGCGGCGATCTGGGCGTAGGCGTCTATGAGGTTGGTGGTTGTTACAAGCCGGTCATCGTGGCGATCCGTGTCGTGCTGGCGCACAAGTGCATCGGTTTTGTAAGCAGGGCACAGCGATCGAATAACCTCGTCCTTGCCGAGAAGAACGACGGCCGCCAAGTTATAGCCCTGCTTTCCCGTTGAGTAGTCTTTGCCGAAGAGCCCGGCCGATTCAACGAGCTGCGCGTTCGTCATGGCTCCCCACGGATGGTCTTTTCTCTTCGCGAGAGCGAGTCGCCGGGCCTCGTCAATGAGATCTTCTCGCAGGTCGCTCAGGGATACATGCTCGAAAATGCGTTGTTCGGTATAGATTCCCTGCTTGCGAATGCAGAGCTCGGCGAGAGGAGCGCTTCCGCGCACAACGACATCGGCATCCCCGCGCCGTTCGCATACTTTGCCCTTGTAGCTGTGCATCTGCGGGCTGTTGGGAACGTCGATCTTGATGATTTGGCGGTCACCGATCTCGATATGCTCGAATTCCATGGAGACGGGCACGTCGAAGGCGTTGGGGTTGTTGACGACATTGAGGACGTTTCTCGTGATGGGAAGCACCTGGGCTGGATCGATGCCCGTGAGAGAGCCGTCGTCCTCTACGCCGAGCAGGATAGTGCCGCCGAACGTGTTGGCGAACGCGCAGATGGTTTCGAAGAGATCCTTTTCAGGCTGGTTGCCGCAACGCTTGAATTCGATGCGGTCGTTCTCGCCCTCTTCGATAATGTCTCGCAGTTGATGCGCGTTCACGGTGACCACCCCTTCGGAATCGTGCCATGGCGCGATTATGGCGCGATTATGGCGCGATTGGCGCGATTATGGCGCGATTTCTGGAACATGCTG
>OGGQ01001090.1_pt1 | contig 36949 bp, 33 predicted proteins | sample 1571191 | NCBI WGS metagenome assembly OGGQ01 (sample SAMEA2582061, study PRJEB24529) | metagenome | biome: Human gut stool | place: China | collected 2011
CGCTTTCATCGGCGGCGCACAGATTGACCCCTACGGAAACGTGAACTCCACCTGTATCGGCGATTATCACAATCCGAAGACACGTTTCACCGGTTCCGGCGGCGCAAACGGAATTGCAACCTTTGCCAACACCATCATCATGATTCAGCATGAGAAGAGAAGATTCATGCAGAAGATTGACTATGTAACCAGCCCGGGCTGGATCGATGGCCCTGGCGGACGTGAGAAACTTGGACTTCCGGGCAACCGCGGACCGCAGGCTGTTGTTACAGATCTTGGTATCCTCAAATTTGATGATGAAACCAAGAGAATGTATCTGGCAGGATACTATGAGACCACAACTCCGGAAGAAGTTCAGGAGAACACAGGCTTTGATCTGGATGTTTCCAGAGCCGAGAAGCTGGCACCACCGGATCCGGAAGTTATCCGCATGATCCGTGAGGAAATCGATCCCGGCCAGGCCTTCATCAAGGTTCCCACAGAAGAACCGGCAAAATAATCAGGGCCTTTAAGCTGCAAGAAAACCAGGAGCTGCCCGGTATCCTTCAGGGGCGGGGCAGCTCTTATGTATATGAGGAGGAAGACACATGGGCTATTATTCCATGCCTGGATATTTCCAGAACATGCCGGTGATCGGTAAAGAACTGGTAAACGAAAATGCTGAAAACGAGCAGGAAATCAAAGCAGTAGAAAAAGATATTCATGATTCCATCGAGCAGGCTCTGGCAGCCGGCATCACCAGCGAAGAGAAGTTAAATGAGCGTGGACAGCTGTCCGCAATGCAGCGTATCAATGCACTGATCGATGAAGGAACCTGGTGCCCGTTAAACAGCCTGTTTAATCCGGAAAACAATAAGTTCGGAACCACAAATATTGTAAACGGACTTGGACGTGTTAATGGAAAGTGGGTTTACATCATTGCTTCCGACAATAAGAAAATGGCAGGAGCATGGGTTCCCGGCCAGGCAGAGAACCTGCTGCGCTGCTCTGACACAGCCAAGATGATGCACCTTCCGCTGGTATACCTTCTTAACTGCTCCGGCGTTGAGTTCCCCAACCAGGATAAGGTATATCCCAACAGAAGAGGCGGCGGAACTCCGTTCTTCCGTAATGCAGAACTGAACCAGCTGGGCGTGCCGGTCATTGTCGGCATTTATGGAACCAACCCGGCAGGCGGCGGATATCACAGCATTTCCCCGACCATTCTGATTGCACACAGCCAGGCAAACATGGCAGTCGGCGGTGCAGGCATCCTTTCCGGTATGAATCCGAAGGGATATATTGATGAAGAGGCTGCTGAGCAGATCATCGCTGCTCAGATTGAAAACGGAAAGAAACATGTGCCGGCACCCGGCTCTGTTCCGATCCATTATGATGAAACAGGATTCTTCCGTGAAGTATACGAAAATGACTACGGCGTAATCGAAGGAATCAAGAAGTATATCAGCTATCTTCCGGCATACAATCTGGAATTCTTCCGTGTGGATGAACCGAAGACTCCAAGATATCCGGCAGAAGACCTTTACAGCCTGATTCCCATGAACCAGAAACGTCCGTATGATATTTATGACGTAATTGCCCGTCTCTTCGACGGTTCTGAGTTCTCTGAATATAAGAAGGGATACGGACCGGAAATGGTAACAGGTCTGGCAAAAGTCAACGGACTTCTGGTTGGTGTGATTGCCAATGTACAGGGCCTTCTTATGAACTATCCGGAATACAAGCAGAACTCTGTGGGAATCGGCGGCAAGCTGTATCGTCAGGGTCTGGTGAAGATGAATGAGTTCGTAACTCTCTGCGCACGTGACAGAATTCCGTTAATCTGGCTGCAGGATACCACCGGTATCGATGTGGGCGATGACGCGGAAAAGGCAGAGCTTCTGGGCCTTGGACAGTCTCTGATTTACTCCATCGAGAACTCCAAGCTTCCGTCTCTGGAGATCACACTCCGTAAAGCGAGTGCGGCAGCTCACTATGTACTGGGCGGCCCGCAGGGCAACAATACCAACGCATTCTCCATTGCCACAGGCGCATGCGAGTATTACGTAATGCCGGGTGAGACAGCTGCAAACGCAATGTACTCCAGAAAACTTGTGAAGGCAAAGAAAGCAGGAGAAGATCTGCAGCCGATCATCGACAAGATGAACGACATGATCAATATGTATACGGAGAAATCCCGTCCGAAGTACTGCACCATCAAGGGTATGGCTGACGAGATCGTAGACATGACCGAGATCCGTCCGTATATTCAGGCATTCACTGAGGCGGCATATCAGAATCCGCAGACGATCTGCCCGTTCCATCAGATGGTAACTCCGCGTGCAATCCGCGAGTTCGACACCTATAAAAAAGCGTGATGCTGACTGACAGTCCAGACCGGGATTTTCCCGGTCTGGATATATCTGTTTTATCTGGCTGTAAGGAAATGGCGCAGAAAGGTTTTCCGTGGGGATATCTGTAAAAACTTGCGGAACCCCGGGCAGTGTGCTATACTTTGATAGGTAAAAAAAGATACAGAAAACCGGAGGTTAGTATGAGCGCGATTTATACATTGGGAATCGACGTCGGATCTACTGCGTCCAAATGTATTATTCTGAAGGACGGAGAAGAGATCATCGCCAAATCCCTGATCGATGTGGGCGCAGGAACCAGCGGCCCGCAGCGTGCCATTGATCTGGTGCTGGAAAATGCAGGTATGACCAGAGACCAGATGGCTTATACCCTGGCAACCGGTTATGGGCGGAATTCCCTGATGGGAATTGCGGACAAGCAGATGAGTGAGCTTTCCTGCCATGCAAGGGGAGCATATTTTCTGTTTCCGCAGGTCCATACGGTAATCGATATCGGCGGACAGGATGTGAAGGTCCTGCATATCGAAAACGGTGCCATGGTGAATTTCCAGATGAATGACAAATGTGCCGCAGGAACCGGAAGATTCCTGGATGTCATGGCACGCGTCCTGGAAGTAAAGGTGGAAGATCTCGGAAGACTGGGGGCCATGTCCAGAAAAAATGTGGCCATCAGTTCCACATGTACCGTGTTTGCGGAGAGTGAGGTAATCAGTCAGCTCGCCCAGGGTACGGATAAATGTGATATCATCAACGGAATCCATCATTCCGTGGCACATCGTGTCACCGGGCTTGCCCATCGTGTGGGAGTTGTGCCCGAAGTGGTCATGACAGGCGGTGTGGCACAGAATACCGGCGTGGTGAAAGCGCTGGAAGAAGAGCTCGGGTGTCCCATCCGGACGTCTGAACTGACACAGTACAATGGCGCGCTGGGCGCGGCTCTGTTCGCTTTTCAGGCCGCCAGCCGTCAGAAATAAATTTTCTAAAAATGGAGGATGGTAATTATGGCAAAGCAAGTTAGTCCTGGCGTTCTCGCCCTGCGTAAGGTTGTCGATGACGTCCATAAGGAAGCGCGTGAGGCCAAGGCGAGAGGAGAACTGGTAGGATGGTCTTCATCCAAGTTCCCCTGTGAACTGGCAGCAGCTTTTGATCTGAATGTAATGTATCCGGAAAACCAGGCAGCAGGTATTGCAGCAAACCGTTACGGTGAACTGCTCTGTCAGGCAGCCGAGGATCTGGGATATGATAATGATATCTGCGGATATGCCCGCATCAGCCTTGCTTATGCGGCAGGCAAGCGTGCATCCCGCAAATTTGATCCGGAAACAGGCGAGTACATCATCGATCCCAGCACCGGAAAGCCCATGAAGGATGCAGATGGAAAAGTGATCATTGATGAAGCCACCGGAAAACCGAAAAAGGATCCCAAGACCCAGACTCCGTATATCGTTCTGGATGATCTCAATGAGATCAATGCACTTCCGGACGGTCCGGAGAAAGAGCGCCGTCTGGCAGCCATTTCCCCGATCCGTCAGATGCAGATCCCGCAGCCGGATTTCGTTCTCTGCTGCAACAACATCTGCAACTGCATGACAAAGTGGTATGAGAACATTGCGCGTATGCACAACATTCCGCTGATCATGATCGATATTCCGTACAACAACACTGTGGAAGTGGACGATTCCAACGTGAAGTATGTGCGTGCACAGTTTGATCAGGCCATCAAGCAGCTGGAAGAACTGACCGGCAAGAAGTTTGACGAGAAGAAATTTGAACATGCATGTGAAAATGCAAACCGTACAGCCAAGGCATGGCTGAAGGTCTGCGATTACCTTCAGTACAAACCGGCTCCCTACAGCGGTTTCGACCTGTTCAACCACATGGCTGACGTCGTAACAGCCCGTGCAAGAGTGGAGACTGCCGAGGCATTTGAACTTCTGGCAAAGGACCTGGAAGAAGCGGTTAAGAAGGGCGAGACCACAACTCCGTTCCCGGAGAAATACCGTGTAATGTTTGAGGGAATTCCGTGCTGGCCGAAACTGCCTGCACTGTTCAAACCGTTAAAAGAGCATGGCGTAAACGTGACTGCAGTCGTATATGCTCCGGCATTCGGCTTTGTTTACAACAACATCGACGAGATGGCACGTGCTTACTACAAAGCTCCCAACTCTGTCTGCATCGAGCAGGGTGTTGACTGGCGTGAAGGCATCTGCCGCAACAACAAGGTAGACGGCGTTCTGGTTCACTACAACAGAAGCTGCAAACCGTGGAGCGGTTATATGGCTGAAATGCAGCGCCGGTTCACCGATGATCTGGGCATTCCGTGTGCCGGATTTGACGGTGACCAGGCTGACCCGCGTAACTTCAATGCGGCTCAGTATGAGACCCGTGTACAGGGCCTTGTAGAGGCCATGGATGCAAATATGCAGTCAAAGGAGGCATAAACAGATGAGTATCAATGCATTATTGGATGAATTTAAAGTGAAGGCTGCAACTCCGAAACAGCAGCTTCAGGAATATAAAGCCCAGGGTAAGAAAGTCATCGGTGTCCTTCCTTATTTCGCACCGGAAGAACTGGTTTATGCCGCAGGCATGGTTCCCATGGGCATCTGGGGTTCCAATACCAAGACCATCAGCCGTGCAAAGGAATACTGCGCGACATTCTACTGCACCATCGCACAGCTGGCTCTGGAAATGCTTCTGGACGGAACCATGGATCAGCTGGACGGAATCATCACACCTACCATCTGTGATACCCTTCGTCCCATGAGCCAGAACTACCGTGTAGCCATGTCTGAAAAGATGGCTGTCATCTTCCTGGCACATCCCCAGAACCGCTTCGAGCCCTTCGGACTTCAGTTCTGTGTGGATCAGTACAACCATGTAAAGAAAGAACTGGAGAAAGTGGCAGGAAAAGAAATCACCAACGATGACATCCAGAATGCCATCAAGGTTTACAATGAGAGCCGTGCTGCACGCCGTCTTTTTGTGAAGCTGGCAAATGAGCACTGTGATGTGATTACTCCCACAAAGCGTTCCGCAGTTCTCAAAGCGTTCTGGTTTATGGAGAAACCGGAGTATACAGCAAAGCTGTCTGAACTGAATGCTGAACTGGAAAAACTTCCTGTCTGTGACTGGAAGGGAACAAAAGTGGTTACTTCCGGTATCATCTGCGATAATCCGAATCTGCTGGCTGCGTTCGAGGAGAACAATATTGCCATTGCAGCCGATGATGTTGCGCATGAGAGCCGTGCATTCCGCGTGGATGTTCCCAGCAATCCGGATCCCATCATGGCTCTGGCAGAACAGTTTGCTGCTCAGGACTACGATGTTCTTCTGTATGATCCGCAGTCCAGCAAGAACCGCCGCGGCGAATTTGTTGCCAACATGGTGAAGGAAAGCGGAGCTCAGGGTCTTGTACTGTTCATGCAGCAGTTCTGTGACCCGGAGGAAATGGAATATCCGTATCTGAAGAAAGCTCTGGATGACGCTGGAATTCCGCATATCAAACTGGGTATTGACCAGCAGATGCGTGACTTCGGACAGGCTCAGACTGCAATCCAGGCATTTGCTGATGTTCTGAGCATGCAGTAATCCTGTCAGATACATAAAAGGCAGTATAATTGAAAAGGATCGGCCGGTGTGTCCGTTTTCGGGCATCCGGCCGGTTTTTATGTTTCGGGAAACAGAGGGAAGGGACGGATTCGGGCCGGGGATACCGTCTTTGAAAGGGATGTCTTTACGAATCCGGGAAAATCTGATAAGATGGAAAAACGGACGGAGGAAAAGTCCTCCGGCAGGATATGGGCAGACAGCCCGAAGGATACAACAGCAAAACAGGGGGAATGAAAAAATGCTGCTGCAGACAACAAAGGAAATGCTCGGAGACCGGATCTTTCTGGGAAAAGCAGTCCGCATGGCACTTCCCGTAGCCATGCAGGGAATGCTCAATACGGTGGTGAATCTGGTGGACACCATGATGATCGGAACGCTTGGTGCCACTGCCATTGCGGCTGTGGGACTGGCCAATAAGGTATTTTTCGTGTTTACTCTTCTGGTATTCGGCATCGTCAGCGGCAGCGGAATTCTGGCAGCCCAGTACTGGGGCAGCAGGGATGTGAAGCAGATCAGAAAAGTCCTGGGACTGGCACTGATTCTGGCTCTGGGAGGAGCGTTCTGTTTCCTGATTCCTGCGGTGCTGTGTCCTGAGCTGGTCATGAGAATCTTTACTGTCAGTCCGGAGACCATACGGGTGGGAGCCTCCTATCTGGTGATTGCGGCACTTTCCTATCCGTTTACCGCGTTTACCAATGTCTATGTGGCAATGCTCCGGGCGGTGGGACAGGTAAAGCTCCCGGTGTTTACCAGCTGTCTGGCCATTGCTGTCAATATTACGTTTAACTTTTTCATGATTTTTCCGGAACGCACAGTGGTTCTGGCAGGACGGGAAATCGTGGTTTTCGGTATGGGGCTCGGAGCCGTGGGAGCGGCGCTGGCGACACTGATTGCCAGAATCACAGAAACGTCGGTGCTTCTTGCCATTGTGTATCTGAAGAAGTTTCCCATTGCCTGCCGTCTGAAGGAAATGGTGGGGTATTCCTCCGAGTTCCTGAAACAGTTTCTTTCCACCTGTGCGCCGGTGATTGCCAATGAATTCATGTGGGGCCTGGGGGTCACCATTTACTCCCTTGCATACGGGCGTATGGGAGACAATGCGGTGGCTGCCATTACCATTGCCACAACCATTCAGGATATCATTGTGGTTCTGTTCCAGGGGCTGAGCGCCGCTACTGCCGTGATTCTGGGGCACGAGCTGGGAGCAGGCAATCTGAAACGTGCAGAAAAGTATGCATCACACTTTTTTGCGCTTCAGTTTCTTGTGACACTGTTCGGCATGGTGGTGTGTACAGTGGTCAGGCTTCCGATTCTTTCCATTTACCGGATTACGGAGGAAGTGGCGGAGGCAGCATCTCTCTGCATCATGGTGTTTGTCCTTTACATGCCGGCCAAAATGTTCAATTATGTTAATATTGTGGGGGTGCTGAGAAGCGGCGGCGACACCAGAATGTGTCTGTTTCTGGATACCAGCGGTGTGTGGTTCATCGGAATTCCTCTGGCCTTTATCGGAGGGCTCTGGCTGAAACTGCCGATTTATGCGGTATATGCGATGGTAATGCTGGAAGAAGTCTATAAAGCGGTTCTGGGATACTGGAGATACCGGCAGAAAAAGTGGCTGAGAAACCTGACGGAAACAGCCTGAGACTCCGGCGGACCGGAAAAGAGAAAAAGACCGGTGCATGACGGCTCAAAAAGAGCCGGGGCACCGGTCTGTTTTTGCATAGGGGAAAATTTCAGGGACTGAGTCTGCGGACATACCCAAGATCAGAAGACAGTTCCGCAGCCGCCTTCTGTACCAGTTCCCGCTGAAAGGCAAGGTGAGCGTTGTCACTGATGCGGGAATTGGGAGCAATAATGCCGATGGAGCCGGCAAGACTGCCTTCCGAGCTGAAAATGGGGGCACCAATGCCCACAGCATCGGTCACATATTCTCCGTGAGTAATGGCATATCCGGACTGACGGATCCTGTCCAGCTCCTCGCGCAGAAGCCGGGAGTCGGTCCGTGGAAATGCATGATCCCGTTCGATGATGGTTCTGAAATATTCGTCAATGAAATCCTGAGACTGATAGGCCAGCAGAACTTTCCTGATGGCTCCGCAGTGAAGATACATTTCATAGCCGAATTCCTCCACCACCCGGAGATGATGAGGACCATCCACTTTTTCAATGACAAGTCCCTTGTTTTCCACCGGAATCACCAGATAGGAGTCCTCTTTGGTTCTGGCAGACAGTTCCGTCAGAATCGGATGGGCCGCATCCTGAAGCCGGATTCCCCTGGCAGCCGCTTTTCCAAGAGGGATCAGAGCGGGACCGAGGCGGTAGGTATGGGATCTGTCATCACGGATCACATATTTTTTTTCACAGAAAGTCTGAAGGATCCTGTGGATCGTACTGGGAGGCAGATTCATGGAATCCGACAGTTCCGCAATGGAAAAGCTGCGGTTTTCCTCTTTCAGTACCTCCAGCAGTTCCATGGAGCGCAGAAGACTTTGTATCATTATTTTTCTCCGTCTGTATCTTCTTCCACAGTGACATCGGCGGAAGATCCTGCAGTTTCATGTTCGGATTTTACGGCATTTTCCGGAAAGATGCCGTCTGCACCTGCGGGGGCCTCGGAGCCGGTTTCCGGTTCTTCATTTTTTTCTTCGGTCTCATGGCCTTTTCCGGCGTCAATGGTAATATAATTTCTTTTGGCAGGTTCCTTGGCAGAATCCGGAGTTTCTTCCGGCTCCTCTTCAAGTTCATCCTCGTCTTCGTAATCATGAAAATCCCTGTCCAGTTCATCATGGAAGGATTTGTACTTCAGATAATAGGAAACACATGCAGCGGCAGCACCCAGTGCAGCACCGAAAGCGATGAATAAACCAGTTTTTCTTTTTGACATAGCCAATTCTCCTTTCAGACCGGTATATGCTATATATCATAATCCAAAATAAAGGAAAAGAAAAGGGATAATTATGAAGAAAATAAAAAATTTTAAAAAATTAGCACTCAACTATTGACAGTGCTAATAGCGCGTGCTATAACATTATTTGTGTAGAGGAGCAGAAACAGGAGCTCCGGCCCAAGCATTTGAAAAAAGCAGAAAACAATTGACAAGGAGGAGTCAGTGATGAAATTAGTACCGTTATTTGACAAGGTTGTTTTAAAACAGTTAGTTGCAGAAGAAACCACAAAATCCGGTATCGTTCTTCCGGGCCAGGCAAAGGAAAAACCCCAGCAGGCTGAAGTAGTTGCCGTAGGACCGGGCGGAATCGTGGATGGCAAGGAAGTTACCATGCAGGTAAAAGCCGGAGACAAGGTGATCTATTCCAAATATTCCGGAACAGAAGTAAAAGTGGAAGAGGAAGATTTCATCATTGTAAAACAGAGTGATATTCTTGCAGTAATTGAGTAATACATGAATCAAGACATTGAATTTGGAGGAATGGAATCATGGCAAAGGAAATCAAATATGGCGTAGAAGCCAGAAAAGCACTTGAAACCGGTGTGAATAAACTTGCAGATACCGTACGTGTGACCCTGGGACCGAAAGGCCGTAATGTGGTTCTGGACAAATCCTTCGGCGCACCGTTAATCACCAACGACGGCGTGACCATCGCAAAGGAGATCGAGCTGGAAGATGCATTCGAAAACATGGGTGCACAGCTGGTTAAGGAAGTTGCCACAAAGACCAACGACGTGGCCGGCGACGGTACCACTACTGCAACCGTACTTGCACAGGCGATGATCAATGAAGGCATGAAGAACCTGGCAGCAGGCGCAAATCCCATCGTTCTCCGCAAGGGTATGAAGAAAGCAACAGATGAAGCAGTAAAGGCTATTGCAGAGATGAGCCAGCCCATCAGCGGAAAAGCACAGATCGCAAGAGTTGCGGCAATTTCCGCATCCAGCGACGAAGTGGGCGAACTGGTGGCTGATGCCATGGAAAAGGTGACCAACGACGGTGTTATCACCATCGAAGAGTCCAAGACCATGAAGACAGAGCTGGATCTGGTTGAAGGCATGCAGTTCGACAGAGGATATATTTCCGCATATATGTGCACGGATATGGAGAAGATGGAAGCAAATCTGGAAGATCCGTACGTGCTGATTACAGATAAGAAGATTTCCAACATCAACGACCTGCTTCCGCTTCTGGAGCAGATTGTAAAGACAGGCGCAAAACTCCTGATCATTGCTGAAGATATCGAAGGTGAGGCTCTGACCACCCTGATCGTCAACAAGTTAAGAGGAACCTTCAGCGTTGTGGGCGTTAAGGCTCCGGGCTATGGCGACAGAAGAAAAGAAATGCTGAAAGACATTGCAGTTCTGACAGGCGGTACCGTGATCTCCGAAGAACTTGGTCTGGATCTCAAGGATGCCACCATGGATCAGCTGGGCCGTGCAAAATCTGTCAAGGTTCAGAAAGAGAACACCATCATTGTTGACGGTCTCGGAGACAAGAAGGAAATCGCTGACAGAATCGCACAGATCAAGGCACAGATCGAAGAGACAAAGTCTGACTTCGACAGAGAGAAACTGCAGGAGAGACTTGCAAAACTGTCCGGCGGCGTAGCAGTGATCCGCGTGGGCGCTGCCACAGAAACAGAAATGAAGGAAGCAAAACTGCGTATGGAAGATGCTCTGGCAGCCACCAGGGCAGCTGTTGAGGAAGGCATCATCGCAGGCGGCGGATCTGCATACGTTCATGCTGCAGAGCAGGTTGCCAAGGTTGTCAATACTCTGGAAGGTGATGAGAAGACAGGCGGCAATATCATTCTGAAGGCTCTGGAAGCTCCGCTGTTCCATATCGTTGCCAATGCAGGCCTGGAAGGCTCCGTGATCGTCAACAAGGTAAAAGAGCTGAAGACAGGAATGGGCTTCGATGCATACAAGGAAGAATATGTGGATATGATTCAGGCAGGCATCCTGGATCCGGCCAAGGTGACAAGAAGTGCTCTTCAGAATGCCACCAGCGTTGCTTCCACACTGCTGACAACAGAATCTGTTGTGGCCAATATCAAGGAAGAGACTCCGGCAATGCCGGCAGGCGGCGGAATGGGCGGAATGATGTAATTCCGCTGGAATCCGTCTTCCAGGAAACAGATGAAAAAAGCCCGCTTTGGCGGGCTTTTTCTTTTCAGAAACAGAAGGAACCGGGAATCTGAAGAAAAGACTTCCGGCAGAATCTGCTTTCCGGAGCAGAAATGCGTTTTACGGAAGCTGAGAAAGCCGGCTGTTCTGATATTCTCCGGTGAATGTCACGTCGCGTCCGAACCAGTGAGGAGGCACAAAGGCCCGGGCCTCTTCTTCCGAGGAAAATTCCACTTCGGCAAGTATGAGTCCCTGGTACTTTCCTTCAAAGACATCCAGTTCTATGGTCAGATCATTTCTGCCGGGACATGGAATCAGATACCGGGTCTTGGTGAGAACGGTTCCGTCTGCCTTGGACAGCAGGTGTTCATAGGCCTGACTGCTGAGGGGAAGGCTGTATTCTTCCCGGGCCAGGAGGCCTTTGGACTTGCAGGTGAGCCAGAAGGCATCGTCCTCCCTCCGCACGCGGACCACCGGATCCGTACAGAGGTAAGCCTGCTGGATTCTGCGGCAGGGACAGGAACGAAAGCCTTCCGGCGGCGTTTCGATCAGGAATTTGCGCTCAATTTCCATGAATGCTCCTTTCCGGCGGACCTGAGAGACCGCCCCGGATATTTTATCACGAGATGCGGTACTGTGTAAAGATTCCGGATCGGGTGTCATGAACATGAAGGCCGGAATATTGTTAAGAAAAAGTAAGAAACTGCGGGGGAAAAATATGATAGACTAATGCCATACAGGCAGAAAGTCTGAATAAAGGAACCAGGAGGAAAAAGTATGTGGACACGTGTTGAGTTGAAAACCAGGGCAAAGGCAAACCTGAGGCGGTATTACTGGACGGCATTTTTCATCAGTCTCATTTTTTCCGTGATCAGTTCATTCGGGAGCATCAATCTGAATCTGGGAGAAAGCAGTTCCTCGGGAGGAGTTTACGGATACACGGCAGGTGCGGGAGGCACGTCCGGACTTCTGGGACAGATCCCGGAGACAGTGGGACGGATCCCGGTAAGCGGCACGGGCGGGCTGAATTTTTCAGGACTGCTCATGGGCTTCCTGGCAGGATTTTTTATTTTCTTTGCGATTCTTGCGGTGGTACTGAGCGTTTTTGTGATTCCGGTTGCGGAAGTCGGAAAAAACCGGTTCTATATGGAAAGCCGGGGAATGGACCGGCCTTCCCGTATGGGAACGCTGTTCTGGGGATTCACTCATAATTATCTGAATATCGTTCTTACGATGCTGCTGAAGAATATATTCGTGATTCTGGGAACCTTCCTGTGCGTGATACCGGGAATCTATCTCAGCTACTGCTATTACATGGTACCGTATATCCTTGCCGAGAATCCGGATATGAGGCCTATGGAGGCTCTGCAGTTATCCAAGGATATGATGAACGGGCATAAGCTCAATACTTTTGTGCTGCAGCTGTCATTTATCGGCTGGTGGATTCTGGGAGCGCTCCTCTGCTGCATCGGCACATGGTTTGTGCAGCCTTATTATGAAGCCACATTTGCGGAACTGTATGCAGTGCTGCGCAGTCCTTATAACGGCAGACTTTCCGGATTCGGATATCAGGAAGGGATGTTTTTTGGAGGAAATGGCTTTTACGGCGGTTTCAGCGATAACGGCAGCGGATCTCATGGAACATGGAATGCATACGCAGGCGGACAGAATCAGAGTGCAGGCAGCTGGAATGCCGGGCAGAATCAGAATGCAGGAAACTGGAATGCCGGACAGGACAGCGGATACGGCCAGGAAAATCCGGGAACCGGTTATACGGCAGGACAGGAAAACGGCGGAGATGCCGGCTGGCAGAAGGAACCGGACAGACATGAGGTGACGAGGGCGGAAGGCGGTCCCGGAAAGGGATATTACCTCAACGGAGAATTTCATCCGTACACGGAGGATGAAAACAGCTGATTTCAGCATTAAGCGGAGAAGAAAGGAGATCATCATGGCAAAGGTATATGCATTTGTTGCAGACGGAATGGAAGAAGTGGAGTGCCTTGGAGTCTGCGATGTGCTGAGAAGAGCAGGCGTGGATGCCAGACTGGTGTCCATTATGGGAAGGAAAGAGATCACCGGGTCACATGGATTCCGGATTCAGGCGGATGAGCTGTTTGAGGACATCACGGATGATGCGGACATTCTGTTTCTTCCGGGAGGTCTGAAAGGGACGGAAAATCTGAAAGCCCATCAGGGACTGGCGGACCTGCTGAAGGCGCATGCCGCCGCCGGAAAGCGTCTGGCGGCCATCTGTGCGGCACCCAGCGTGCTGGGAAGTCTGGGGCTGGCCAAGGGAAAAAGAGCCACCTGTTTCCCCGGATTTGAAGGCGAGATGGAAGGAGCGGACTGCCGCGGAGAAGGTGTCGTGACGGACGGGCTTCTGACCACGGGAAAGGGCATGGGATGGTCTCTGGATCTGGGACTGGAACTGGTAAGCCTCCTGACAGACCGGCAGACGGCTCTGGAACTGAAAAAAAAGATACAGTACGAGAGGTGAGATCCGGCGTTTCTTTCCGTGTTTTCTAAAATAATGCTGGCATTTCCCGTACCAGTATGATATAATGCTAAATTGAAGTGTAACGCCCTGGAGAAAGGCGGTCACGAACGGCACGGATGTGCAGCCATGTCCGATACAGATATATTAAGGAGGAACCCATAAAATGAGTTTACAGGTGGAAAAATTAGAGAAGAATACGGCAAAGCTGAGAATTGAGGTACCGGCAGAGCAGTTTGCTGCTGCAGTACAGAATTCCTATAAAAAGAACAAGGGAAAATTCAACATTCCCGGTTTCAGAAAAGGCAAGGCTCCGTTTGAGATGATCAAAAAGATGTACGGAGCAGGCGTATTCTTTGAGGACGCGGTCAATGAAGTGATCGACGCCACATATCCGGATGCCGCAAAGGAGAGCGGTCTGGATATCGTATCCCGTCCGTCCATCAGTATCGAAGAACTGGAAGAGGGCAAGCCGGTGGTTTATGTGGCCGTGGTTGCGGTGAAGCCGGAAGTGACTCTTGGAGAATACAAGGGCGTTGAAGTACAGAGAGTAAAGTCCGACGTGCTGGATGAGGATATCGAAGGAGAAATCAACAGTGTACGGGAGAAGAATTCCCGTCTGATCACTGTTGAGGACAGAGGAGTAGAAGACAAGGACCATGTAACCATCGATTTCGACGGCTATGTGGATGACAAGAGATTCGACGGCGGAAAAGGCGAGGATTATCCGCTGGTAATCGGTTCCCATACCTTCATCGACACCTTTGAAGAACAGCTGATCGGAAAGAAGACCGGAGAGGAATGTGAAGTACATGTGACATTCCCGGAAAACTACCATGTGGAGAGCCTGAAGGGCAAACCTGCCGTATTCAAGGTAACCATCAAGGAAATCCAGAGAAAGGAACTTCCGGAAGTGAATGATGAGTTCGCCAGCGAAGTATCCGATTTTGATACCCTTGAGGAATACAAGAAGGATCTTGCGGAAAAACTTCTGAAGGAAAAACAGAAAGCCGCAGCAACGGAAAATGAAAACCGCGTCGTTGACAAGGTTGTGGAAAATGCCACCATGGAAATTCCGGACCAGATGGTTGAGGAACAGGTGAACAGCATGGTCAATGACTATGCAAGAAGACTGGAGAGTCAGGGACTGTCCTTCAAGCAGTATCTGGAGTACACAGGACTGACCGTTGAGAAGATCGGCGAGCAGATGAAGCCGCAGGCACTGAAGAGAATCCGCACCAGACTGGTGCTGGAGGCTGTTGTGAAGGCCGAGAATATTCAGGCCAGCGACGAAGCCGTGGAAGAACAGATCAAGAAGATGGCTGATGCCTACAAGATGGAGGCAGATCAGGTGAAGAATCTTCTGGGAGAAGAGCAGATGGCTCAGATGAAGGAAGATCTGGCAGTTCAGGAGGCCGTTGACTTCCTGGTTGCAGAGGCAAAACTGGTTGACTGATAAATGCTGACGGCTTCGGGCCTTTTCGCAAATGAACAGATGAGAAAAACAAGGGGGTTGCTGCAGGAAAATGCGGCAATCCCCAATCAAGTGTAGAAAAGACTGGAGGAAAGACCATGAGTTTAGTACCTTATGTCATTGAATCGACCAGCAGGGGAGAGCGCTCCTATGATATTTATTCCCGGCTGCTGAAAGAACGCATCATTTTTCTGGGGGAAGAAGTAAATGATGTGACAGCCAGCCTGGTGGTGGCGCAGCTGCTGTTCCTTGAGTCCGAAGATCCCAATAAAGACATCAATCTTTACATCAACAGCCCCGGCGGATCCGTGACGGCCGGTATGGCGATATACGATACGATGAATTATATCAAGTGCGATGTGTCCACCACATGCATCGGCATGGCAGCCAGCATGGGCGCATTTCTTCTGGCAGGCGGAGCAAAGGGAAAGCGCTTTGCCCTTCCCAATGCGGAAGTCATGATTCACCAGCCTTCCGGCGGTGCCCAGGGGCAGGCTACGGACATCAATATCGTTGCGGAGCAGATTCTTAAGACGAAGAAAAAACTCAATGAGATCCTGGCAGCCAACACCGGCAAGCCTCTGGAGGTCATTGAGAGGGATACAGAGAGGGATAACTATATGACTGCCCAGGAGGCTGTGGAATATGGTTTGATCGATCGTGTGATTACCGGCCACTAAATCGGCACATTGAAATAGAATTGAGGTGCGAATATGCCAGTACGGCCAGAGGAAAAGATCAGATGCTCTTTCTGCGGCAAAAGCCAGGATCAGGTCCGGAAAATGATTGCAGGTTCCGGGAATGTCTACATCTGTGATGAATGCATCGAGCTTTGCAGCGAAATCCTGGAAGAAGAACTGGGCCAGGAGGAGGAGACTCCGGATTTTTCCGGCATAAATCTTCTTAAACCGAAGGAAATCAAGGAATTCCTGGATGATTATGTCATCGGTCAGGACGAGGCAAAGAAAGTTCTGTCGGTGGCGGTTTATAATCATTACAAAAGGATCACATCCAAAAAGGAAAATGACATCGAACTTCAGAAGAGCAATATTCTGATGCTGGGTCCCACAGGTTCCGGCAAGACCTATCTTGCCCAGACCCTTGCAAAACTTCTGAATGTGCCCTTTGCCATTGCGGATGCCACCACACTGACGGAAGCCGGTTATGTGGGAGAAGATGTGGAAAATATCCTGCTGAAACTGATTCAGGCGGCGGATAATGATGTAAGCAGGGCAGAATACGGCATTATTTATATTGATGAAATTGACAAGATTACGAAAAAATCCGAAAATGTCTCCATTACGAGAGACGTTTCCGGCGAAGGTGTACAGCAGGCGCTGCTGAAGATTCTGGAAGGCACGGTGGCCAGTGTTCCTCCCCAGGGCGGAAGAAAACACCCCCAGCAGGAACTGATCCAGATCGACACCACCAATATTCTGTTTATCTGCGGTGGGGCCTTCGACGGTCTGGAAAAGATTGTGGAATCCAGACTGGAGACCGGTTCCATCGGCTTCAACGCCGAAATTGCCGACAGAAGCCATTCTGACATCAGCAAACTGTTCAAGCAGGCCATGCCTCAGGATCTGACCAAATTCGGACTGATTCCTGAGTTTGTGGGTCGTGTTCCGGTGGTGGTTTCCCTGGAACTTCTGGATGAGGATGCCCTGGTGCAGATCCTGTCGGAACCGAAAAATGCACTGATTAAGCAATATCAGAAACTGTTTGAACTGGATGACGTGAAGCTGGAGTTTACACCGGATGCCATCCGTGCCATTGCGCATATGGCTGTGGAACGGAAGACAGGAGCCAGAGGCCTGAGGGCCATCATGGAATCCGTTATGATGGATATGATGTATGAGATTCCGTCAGATTCCAGCGTGGGAATCTGTACCATAACCAGAGAGGCTGTAGAGGGAAGCGGAGAACCGGAGATCGTATACCGGGATGTGGCTGTACCCAGAAAAGCCGCTGTGGGCCATTCCAGAAAGGACAAAAAAGGCGAAAGCGCCTGACAGAGGATGAGGGGCTGCTGCAAAGCGAAAAGGTTTTACAGCAGTCCTTTTTGTACACCGCAGAGGACGGAAGACACAGAGCCAGAGAGCAGAAGAGGAGATAGAATGGAAGGAAAAGTGATTACATTACCGGCCATTGCCCTGCGGGGGCTGACGGTTCTGCCGGATATGATCCAGCACTTTGACATCAGCCGGGATAAGTCCGTAAACGCAGTGGAAAAAGCCATGGTGGGGGAACAGAAAGTGTTTCTCGTGACCCAGCGCAGGCCGGAGGATGAAGATCCGGATATCAACGGACTGTTTCAGATCGGCGTGATTGTTCAGATCAAGCAGCTGGTGAAAATGCCGGGCGGCATTATCCGGGTGATGGTGGAAGGAATTTCCCGTGCGGAACTGCTGAACCTGACGGAGGAAGAGCCCTGCCTGATGGCCGAGGTGGCATCTGCTCCCATCGACCGGGAAGACCTGGATGACACCATTCAGGAGGCCATGTCCCGGGTCGTGAAGGACAAGCTGGAGGAATATGGAAAGGCCAATCCACAGGCAGCCAAGGATTTTCTCGGAGGACTGATGGCCATCAGCCGGCTGGATGACCTGCTGTTCCAGACTGCCAGCCTGTTTCCATGGGACTATCAGGTGAGACAGGAACTGCTGGAATGCGGGAATCTGACAGGGCTGTATGAAAGAGTGGTCTATCACCTGATGAGGGAGATCGAGATCTTCAAAATCAAGAGGGAGTACCAGAGCAAGGTAAAGGCCAATATTGACAAGAACCAGAGAGAGTATATTCTGAGGGAAGAACTGAAGGTGATTCAGGAGGAACTGGGAGAAGACTATACCGGTTCCGATGCGGACGAATATCTGAAACAGCTGGAGGCGCTGAAAGCCGACAAGGAGGTCAAGGACAAGATCCGCAAGGAGATCATGCGGTTCAGGACCATGCCCGGAGGAAGCCAGGAAGCCAATGTGCTTCGTACATATATTGAAACCGTGCTGGAACTGCCATGGAAAAAGGTTTCCAGAGACAACCAGGACCTGACTCACGCCAGAGAAATTCTGGAAGAAGATCATTACGGACTGGAAAAAGTAAAGGAGCGGGTTCTGGAGTATCTTGCGGTCCGTATTCTTACCAGAAAAGGAACCAGTCCCATTCTGTGTCTGGTGGGACCGCCGGGAACCGGAAAGACGTCCATTGCCAGATCCGTGGCCAGAGCCCTGGGAAAGAAATATGTGCGCATCAGCCTGGGCGGAGTCAGGGATGAAGCGGAAATCCGCGGCCACAGAAAGACGTATGTGGGTTCCATGCCCGGAAGAATCGCAGAGGGACTGCGTCAGGCAGGAGTAGCCAATCCTCTGATGCTTCTGGATGAAATTGACAAGGTTTCCAGCGATTACAAGGGGGATACCTCCTCAGCCCTGCTGGAGGTGCTGGACGGGGAACAGAACGGAAAATTCCGTGATCATTATGTGGAAATTCCCATTGACCTTTCCAATGTGCTGTTTATTGCAACAGCCAATACCACCCAGACGATTCCGGGACCGCTGCTGGACCGTATGGAGATTATTGAGGTCAGCAGCTATACGGAGAATGAAAAGTTCCATATTGCCAGAAACTATCTGGTGGCGAAACAGCTGGAGCGGAACGGACTTACGGCAGAACAGCTGGTTTTCAGTGACAGAGCCCTGGAAAAAATCATCCGCAATTATACCCGGGAAGCAGGAGTCAGAAATCTGGAAAGACGGATCGGGGAAATCTGCCGCAAGGCGGCAAGGGAATTCCTGGAAACAAAGCGGGCCTCGGTACGGGTGACGGAAAGCAGCCTGGAAAAATATCTGGGAAAAGAAAAAGTGACCTTTGAGGACGCCAACGAAGAAGATGAAATCGGTATCGTAAGAGGACTGGCCTGGACAAGCGTGGGCGGGGACACGCTCCAGATTGAGGTCAATGTGATGCCGGGAAGCGGAAAACTTCAGATGACGGGACAGATGGGAGACGTAATGAAGGAATCCGCCCAGATTGCCCTGACTTATGTCCGCTCCGTCAGCGAAAAGTATCAGATTGCCAGGGATTATTTTGATACGCATGACATTCATCTTCATATTCCGGAAGGTGCAGTGCCCAAGGACGGCCCTTCCGCTGGAATTACCATGGCTACGGCCATGCTTTCGGCCATCATTGAAAAGAAGGTAAAAGCCAGCGTGGCCATGACCGGGGAAATTACCCTGAGGGGACGCGTACTTCCCATAGGCGGGCTGAAAGAGAAAACCCTGGCTGCCAAAATGGCGCATATGAAGAAGGTTCTGGTTCCGGACAAGAACCGCCCGGACATATCGGAACTGTCAAAAGAGATTACCAGGGGACTGGAAATCGTTTATGTAAAGACCATGGATGACGTGCTGCGGGAGGCACTTGCCCAGTAGAGGCAGGTGTCTTCCGGCAGAAGCCGGGACCGCACCGGAAAGGGGTTCCGGACCGGCCGAACCTGAAAAGAAAGGAAACCGTATGATTATCAGAAATGTGGAACTGGAGACAGTCTGCGGAGTCACCAGCCGGCTGCCGGAAAATGCATGGCCGGAATTTGCCTTTGCCGGAAAATCCAATGTGGGCAAGTCTTCTCTGATCAATGCCCTGATGAACAGGAAATCTCTGGCCAGAACATCCGCACAGCCCGGAAAGACTCAGACCATCAATTTTTACAGAATCAATCAGGAACTGTACTTTGTGGATCTGCCGGGGTATGGATACGCCAGAGTGTCCCAGTCGGAAAAAGAAAAATGGGGAAAAATGATTGAAAATTATCTCCACCAGTCAAAGATGCTGAAGTGTGTGTTCCTTCTGCTGGATATCCGCCACGAACCGTCTGCCAATGACAGGATGATGTACGACTGGATCGTATACCAGGGATTCCGGCCGGTGATCATTGCCACCAAACTGGACAAGATCAACCGGAGCCAGACGGCAAAACAGGTGAAAGCCATCCGGACAGGGCTGGGACTTTCAGCCGGAGATCTGGTGATTCCGTTTTCAGCCCAGAACAAACAGGGGCGGGAAGAAATCTGGAATTATATCGAACAGCTCTGCAGAGAATGGGAAGAGGGGCAGGAAGAAGCGTGACGCTGCCGCATGATATGAGAAAAGACCGGAAAACAGCCGGATCCACATGGATTCTGCCGTATTCCGGCCTTTTTTATCTGTGATTCAGATCCTTCCGGAACCATTTTTCCGGACACGGAAGTATTCCCTCAGGGCAGTGCCTGTAATGGCAGCCGTTATTGCGGGAAGGGTAAAAAGCAGAAACAGATGAAACTTCAGAGAACGGAGTTCTTTCCGGACTGCTTTGATATGACGGTATGGATCACTCTTACGGACAGATGGGAATTTCATGAATCTCCTCCTGACGATGGGATTGAGGCCGTGCAGACAGCTGCGTCCGCGGCCTGCGGATACGGGGGATCAGGACCGCATCAGGGCTTTCATCACATAGGAATAAATTTCCTGACTGCGTTCTTTCCAGTGGGCACACATGATTTCTGCCTGGTCCTTGTCAGGAACCGATACATCCAGACTGATCAGGGCTGATTTTCCTTCCCTGACCTCGCAGTGGACCACATAGTCCTGACTGGTGGACTTATAGAAATCAGACAGAATTCCCACCTCGCTGCGAAGGCGGAATTTGTTTTCCTTCAGATAGCTGTCAATATCTTCCACAATGGCGGAAGAGATGTTGCTGCCGAAAAAGGAAAGAGTATCAGAACCTTCCTTGGTAATTTCATAGCGGGAAGTATTGTGAACAGATTCCTTGCGGAGAAGGCCGGCATCAAGAAGGTCATTGATGGCCTGCTGAAGAGTAAAGTAGGTGGTGTATTCATGGTTCAGAAAAAAATCGGTCAGCTGGGCATTGGTCAGCGGAAAGTTCACATGCTCCAGCATATACAGAATCATCAGTTTGTAAAGGGTAATAGGATCTGACAGCATAAATACGTCTCCTTTGCTTTATCACTGCCGGAAACCGGCTGCAGTTTCATTTTACAGGTTTCTTCCGGCGGATTCAAGCCCTTTTTCTTTTTTGACGGGATTTTAGTCGAAATTTGTAGTGTATTTGAGGGGAAAATGTGATATGATGATTACATTACGAAGACTATAGGGTGATTACTTATGAGAGAACGGATCAACCGCCTGGCAAGAGGCATCGTGGATGCAGAACTGCCGAAACTGTTTCTTTCCCCGGTTTCCGTGGAAGAGACACTGGGCAGCGGTACCATATACAAAAGAGAGCTTTATTTATCCAGCGAGAACAATCTTTACATCAAGGGGCTGGCTTATTCCGACAGCTCCCGGGTGCGGATTCTCAGTCAGGCTTTTGGAGGACTGAGAAACCACATTGCATATGAAGTGGATACAACATGGTGTGAGGACGGGGATGAAATCAGGGGCTCCATCAATCTGGTAACCAATGGGGGCGAGGTGGAGATCCCCTTTCTTTTTCATGTCCGCATGGCAGCGTCCGTACAGGCGCTGACCGGGCTTAATACGGTGGACGATTTTGTGGAACTGGCCCAGAAAGACATGGATCTTGCGCTCCGGCTTATGGAATACAGGGATTTTATCGAAGCTCCTTTTCTCCGGGACATGCATGTGCGTGCCGTTTATGAGGGGCTGAAAGGGCATGGAAACAGGCAGAATGCCCTGGAGGAATTTTTCCTGGCCCTGGGTGTCAAGGATCCCATTGAACTGACTCTTTCCACCGCCGGAAAAAAATATGAGTATTCGTCCGAACCCATCAGTGACAAAGTGGTGCTCAGAAAGAATACCTGGGGGTATATTTACATAGAAGTCAGGGCAGACGGCGACTTTATTGAACTGCCCAAGAAGGTGATTACGCAGGCGGACTTCCAGGAAGACCGCTTTGAACTGAAATACCGGATCCATCCGGAACGGCTTCACAGAGGAAAAAATCTGGGAGCCATCCGGCTTCTTACGGTTCACGGCGATACCAGAATCCGGCTGGAGGTATCCGGAGGAACCATGGAATCCGCCGATTCCTGTGAGATCAGCAAGGCGGGAATCTGCCGGTATCTGAAAGAACGGCTGGATTATGAAAGCGGGCTTTACGAGGAAGCCCAGGTTCTCAACCGGATGAAAAAAGAACTGGATGCAATCCGCGGAGCCAACGGAAAAACCGTACTCTGGTCCCTTTTTACGGCTGAATACTACCTGATGGCAGAGCGTGGGGATCAGGCGGCACTGCTTCTGGACGATATCCGGGATCAGATCCTGGAAGACAGGGAAAAGGATGCGGTCAGATACTGCTTCTATCAGTATCTGGAGTATCTTGTGAGCCCGGATGATGAAAAGAAAGACGCTCTGATGAACCTGCTTGCAAGAACACAGGATGCAGAAGAACATTTTTACCTCTACTTTCTGCAGCTGAAGCTGGAACCGGAGCAGATGGCGGACGGGGAATCCCTGTACGGAGCCCTGAAGCGGCATTACAGAATGGGGTGCCACAGCCCGCTTCTGTATATTCTGGCCTGCCGGATGTTTGAACGGGATCCGGAACTTCTGCAGACGGTGGATGCATTTGAAATGCATTGCTTTTACTATGGGGCAAGGCATGGACTGATGGGCAGGGAACTGGCTCTGAAGCTGGCTTCCATGGCGCCCTCTGCCAGATTTTTCCACCGGCTCCATTACCGTACCATGGCCATGCTTTATGATGTATATCCGGAAAAGGAGATTCTGTCGGCGGTCTGCTGTCTTCTGATCAAGGGAAACTGCCGGAAGGAAGAGTGCTTTCACTGGTATGAGAAAGGAATCCTTCAGGAAATCAGCCTGACCAGGCTTTATGAATATTTTATCTATTCCCTGCCGAAAGATTATGACAGACAGATGCCCAAACAGGTGCTTCTGTATTTTTCCTACGAGCACAGTCAGCTGGACCGTCACAGCCGTTCCATGCTGTACCGGAATATTCTGACTTACCTGGATCCGGAAAGTGATCTTTACAGGACCTATGAACGGGAAATGGAAAAGTTTGCCATGGAGCAGCTGTTTGAATCCAGAATCAACAGCCGTCTGGCGGTAATCTATAAAAAGATGATCTACCGTGACATCATTGACGTACAGGTGGCGAAAGTGCTGCCGGCAATCCTCAGGTCCAACCGGATTTCCTGTGAAGACCGCTCCATGAAATATGTGGTGGTCTGCAATGAAGCCATGACAGGGGAAGATGCCTATCCTCTTCATGACGGAGCGGCGTATGTACCGCTGTTTTTTGAAAACAGTGTCATTCTGTTTCAGGATATGTATGGAAACCGGTATATGGATGTGGCCTACAGAAAAGAACGGGTACTGGAGGAACCGGAACTGGAAAAGCGGTGTTTCGATGTATATCCGGAACATCCCATGCTGCGCATGGCTGCCTGCCAGGAGATCATGAAAAAGGATGCCATGTCGGAAGATGATGTGATGCTGCTCCAGAAAGCTCTGGATGATCTTCCGATGAAACCTCTGTATCAGCAGCAGATTCTCACCAGGATCATTGCCTTTTACAAAGACCAGATCCGCAGTGAAGATGAGGCCATGGCAGAGCAGGGAGGAGCCTATCTTCTCCGGCTCAACAAGAAAAATCTTACGAGAAAAGAGCGGGTGGGAGTCTGTGAGACTCTGGTCAGCCAGAATTATTTTGAAGAGGCATATGCCATGGTCCGTGAATTCGGCGAAGAGGGAATCCGGACCAGAAAACTTCTGAAACTCTGTACAAAGATGATTCTCCGCCAGTATTTCGATGAAGATGAACTGCTGGTGCATCTGGCCTACCGTATTTTTGCAGAGGGAAAAGGAGACGGTGTGATTCTGGACTATCTCTGCGAGCATTTCAACGGCACCAATGAACAGATGTACCGGATCCTGATTCAGTCGGTCAGGGAGCATGTGGAAACGTATGACATGGAGGAACGTCTGCTGGCACAGCTTCTGTTTACCGGCAGCGACCGGCATCTGGACAAGGTCTTTGACCTGTATGCCAGCCGGAAAAAAACCGCGGACACTGTGGTAAAGGCATATTTCACGGTAAAAAGCGTCAATTATTTCCTCAGAGATGCGGTGCCCGGAGACAAGGTGTTCTCGTATCTGGAAGGCGCTCTTGACTCCAGTCCGGAAATCAGAAAAGTGCCGGAAATTTATCTGCTGGCCCTTTCCAAATTCTATTCAGGGCTGCCTTCTCTGGATGAGAAACAGCAGAAACTCTGCAGAAGAATCATGGAAGTTCTTACGGGAAACGGCATGCTGTTTGCATATTTCAAGAAACTGGCTCCTTATGCGGATATTTCCGGAGATGTGCTGGATAAGGAGATCATCGAATATCATGGAAGCCAGGATGTGAGACCGGTGCTTATGATCCGGGTGCTTCCTGACGAAGAAGAATTCCATGAAGAAGAGATGCGGATGATTTACAAGGGCATCTATGTACGGCAGAAGGTCCTTTTTGAAGGCGAGATCATGGAATATGAAATTTATGAGGAAGAAAACGGAGTCCGGGTGAAAAAGGCCGAAGGAGAGATTTCCTGCACGGAGGTTCCGGCCGGAGACCGGGGAAACCGCTTTTCCTGCCTGAATTCCATGAATCTTTTCCTCAATACAAAAGAAGACGGGAAACTGAAGGATGCCATGCTCAGATATGTGACTGATGATCTGGCAGCCGAAAAACTGTTCCCGTTGAAGTAGCGGAGGAAACGGCATGGAAAAACTCATTATTGGAATCGATTTGTGTGATACCTATACACAGGCTGCAGTCCAGGGCCGGGAGGAGGCCTGGATGCTTCCCACGGTGATCTGCCGGAAAAAGACGGCGGATGAATGGTGTGTCGGGGAAGAGGCGTACCGTTATACTCTGGTGGGAGAGGGAATCATTGTGGACAAGCTTCTGAGCCTGGCCATAAAGGACGGAACGGCAACCATCTGTTCCACCAGGTATACGGGAGCGGATCTCCTGAAACGATATCTGGAAAAAATTCTGGATATGATCCGGGCGGAATATCCGGATGCGCCGGTGGCTCAGGTGGTGATCTCTCTGAAGAACATGGAGATCCGTCTGATGGATGAACTGATGTACTGTGCGGATTATCTGAAGATCCCCAGAGAGCATGTGCATATTGCCAGTCATACCGAATGCTTCGTCTATTACGTTCTGAGCCAGAGGCGGGATGTGTGGGGAGGACAGGTGGGAATGTTTTCCCTGTCAGATGAGGATCTGCGTTACTATGAACTGAAGGCTGTCCGGGGCCCCAGACAGATGACGGCGTGGGCGGAGCATGAAGAGCTGGAGGAGGGATTCAGCCTTAACGTGCTGGATACTGGTTCCGGAGCCAAAATGGCTGACAAGATCCTCTGCGCATGTGCAGACCGGTTCCTTCAGAAAAAACTGTTTTCATCGATTTTCCTTACGGGAAAGGGCTTTGCCAGAACTGACTGGGCCCCGGAATTCATGAAACACGTATGCAACCGCCGCCGTGTGTTTGTGGAACCGTCCCTGTTTGCCAGAGGGGCGGCCCTGAAGGCGGAAGATTATCTCCGTGAAAAAACGTCGTATCCTTTTGTGTGCCTCTGTGAGGGAAAACTGAAATCCACGGTCTCTCTCCGGGTACGGAAGCGGGACAGTGAGGTGATGATGGCCCTGGCCTCCGCAGGAGACAGCTGGTATGAGGCCAGAAGCACGCTGGAAGTGATTCTGGAAGGAGAAAATGAACTGGAACTTTCCATTGCTCCTCAGGACTCCAAACAGAAAAGACTGGTGAAAATCCCTCTGGAAGGATTTCCAAAGAGGCCGGAACGGACCACCAGAATCAGGATCACAACGGGATTTCTCGATGAAAAGACAATGGCAGTCCGGGTCGAGGATCTGGGGTTCGGGGAACTGTTCCCGAAGACCGGTGCATCGGTCCGTCAAGAGGTTATGGTATGAGTCTGATGTTATGCAGAGTGGAACCGGTGGAGGTTCCCTATTATGTGGAAGAGCTGGGAATCCATCTTTATTCGTCCCAGGAGCTCTGTTATGTGATTTACAATCATCCGCTGCTGGTAATGGAAGATTTTGTGAATGAAAGGCTGACTGCCTTCATAAGAAGCCAGCTGTGTCTTCCTTTTCTGGCGGAGCGGCTGGAAAAATGGATAGAAGGAAGAGGCGTTTCCGATGAACTTCTTTTTCTGATTCTTCAGGAGTGTTTTTACTATTCTCCTCAGGAACAGACAAAATACCGTCAGGATGTGACTGCTCTCAGAAAGCTTCCGCCGGAGGAATACAGGAAACGCCGTGCGGATTACTTTTACAGGCTGAAGCTGTATGGCCGCGCGGTATCCATGTATGAAAAAATACTGGAAGAAGAAACCGAAAACGGACTCTCTCCGGAATTCAGGGGGAAGCTGTGGAATAACATTGCTGCCTGCTATACCAGGCTGTTCTGTTACCAGAAAGCCATGCACGCCTGCGACTGTGCCTACTGTGCTGACGGAGACAGGGAATATATCAGACGCATGTATCTGCTGTCGATGATGGCGCCGGAGATCCGGATCAAGGACAGATATCAGGAACTGATGACGGATGAGGAAAAGGAAACCTGGCGGAAGGAAGCGGAGAAGGAAAAGACAGAGGCAGAAAAGGACAGGGCCGCAGTGGAAATCATGCAGCTGTTTGAAAAAGATCCGGTCAAGCGGGCAGCGGGAGCCGGTGAATGTCTCAACCGGTGGAAAGTGGAGTACCGGAGAATGATCTGACGCAGACAGAACCGAAAAAAATCCTTTGCCGTACTTGACAAGTTCAGGCAGTTCCGCTATGATTAATCGTAAATATGTTTTTGTACAGATTCTGTACAGGATACAGGCTGGGAAGAAGAGGAGTACATCTTCAGGCGCCGACAGAGAGGACGGTCCATCGGCTGGAAGACGGTCCGGGAGAGCAGGAGATGGAAGTAGCTTCAGAGCCGGGGCGGGGAAACTGCAGTACCTGTCCACGGGTGGTTCCGTTAAAGACCTGAGAGACCGGCTGCGCGGCCGGTGAATGAAGGTGGTAACGCGGTGCTTCGCCCTTTGCATACATGGTATGCAGAGGGCTTTTTATTTTCAGGAAAGACTGTCCCGGGCTCTCCGGAGGGAAGAACCATTTCCGGTCCGGAGCCGGCCGGGCTCAAGAGGCACCGTTTCAGGGCGTTTCAATGGAAAAAGGAGGCAGACGGAGTCATGAAAAAGACAGCGGCAGCGGCAGGAAAGCGGAAAGGCGGAAGCTGTGAAAGCTGCGTATTCTATGTCTACGACGAGGAATATGAATATTATGTCTGCGAGGCAGATCTGGATGAAGACGAAATGTCGGCATTCCTCAGGGGAACGGATTTTTCCTGCCCCTTCTACAGAACAGATGATGAGTATCAGGTTGTCAGAAAACAGATGTGACGGCCAGGAAACAGAAAGTCAGAAAAAGGAGAAACAGGATCATGAAAGAACTGGACAAGAATTACAATCCGGCGGCCATTGAGGACCGCCTGTATCAGAAATGGCTGGACAGCAAATATTTCCACGCATCCGTGAACAGGGACAAAAAGCCCTTTACCATCGTCATGCCGCCGCCCAACATCACAGGACAGCTTCACATGGGACATGCGCTGGATAATACCATGCAGGATATTCTGATCCGTTATAAGAGAATGCAGGGATATGAGGCACTGTGGCAGCCTGGAACCGACCATGCGGCCATCGCCACGGAAGTAAAGGTCATTGACAAGCTGAAAAAGGAAGGCATTGACAAAAAGGATCTGGGACGGGAAGGATTTCTGAAGGAAGCCTGGAAATGGAAAGAAGAATACGGAAGCCGCATCATCAAACAGCTGCATAAAATGGGATCTTCCGCAGACTGGGACAGGGAGCGTTTCACCATGGACGAAGGCTGTTCGGATGCGGTTCTGGAAGTGTTCACAAGGCTGTATGAGAAAGGCTATATCTATAAGGGATCCAGAATCATCAACTGGTGTCCTGTATGCCGGACATCCATTTCCGATGCGGAAGTGGAGCACGAGGAGCAGGACGGCTTCTTCTGGCATATCAATTATCCCATCGTGGGAGAAGAAGGCAGATTTGTGGAAATTGCCACCACGAGACCGGAGACCATGCTGGGAGATACAGCCGTTGCCGTGAACCCGGAAGATGAAAGATATAAGGATCTGATCGGAAAAATGCTGAAGCTTCCGCTGACGGACCGTGAGATCCCGGTGATTGCCGATGCCTATGTGGACCGCGAGTTCGGTACCGGCTGTGTGAAGATCACACCGGCCCATGACCCCAATGACTTTGAAGTGGGAAAACGTCACGGCCTGGAAGAAATCTGCATTATGAATGACGATGCCACCATCAGTGCTCCCGGCAAATATTTCGGCATGGACCGGTATGAGGCCAGAAAAGCCATGGTGGAAGATCTGAAGGAACAGGGCCTTCTGGTGAAAGTAGTGCCCCACTCCCATAACGTGGGAACCCATGACCGCTGCAAGACCACGGTGGAACCCATGGTGAAGCCCCAGTGGTTTGTGAAGATGGATGAAATGGCAAAACCGGCCATTGAAGCCATCAAGTCCGGAGAACTGAAATTTGTTCCGGAAAGTTTTGGAAAGACATACCTCCACTGGCTGGAAGGAATCCGCGACTGGTGCATTTCCAGACAGCTCTGGTGGGGACACCGGATTCCGGCTTACTACTGCCAGGACTGCGGAGAGATGGTGGTTGCCAAATCCTGTCCGGAAACATGCCCGAAATGCGGCGGAACTCATTTCAGACAGGATGAGGATACACTGGATACCTGGTTTTCTTCTGCACTCTGGCCGTTCTCCACACTGGGATGGCCCCAAAAGACTCCGGAAATGGAATATTTCTATCCCACCGACGTGCTGGTGACAGGCTACGATATCATTTTCTTCTGGGTCATCCGGATGGTATTTTCCGGCATTGAACAGACCGGAAAGTGTCCGTTCCATACCGTGCTGATCCATGGTCTGGTCCGGGATTCCCAGGGAAGAAAAATGAGCAAATCCCTGGGTAACGGCATTGATCCTCTGGAGGTCATCGACAAGTACGGCGCAGATGCTCTGCGTATGACGCTGATCACAGGAAATGCACCGGGAAATGACATGCGTTTTTACTGGGAGAGAGTGGAAGCCAGCCGCAACTTTGCCAACAAGGTATGGAACGCCAGCCGTTTCATCATGATGAACATGGAAAAGGCACCGGTTCATGATGTGGCTCTTTCGGACCTTACCATGGCGGATAAATGGATCCTTTCCAAAGCCAATACCCTTGCAAAAGATGTGACGGAAAACCTGGACAAATACGAGCTTGGAATTGCACTTCAGAAGGTGTATGATTTTATATGGGAGGAATTCTGCGACTGGTATATTGAAATGGTGAAGCCCCGTCTCTGGAATGATGAGGATTCCACCAGAGCAGCGGCTCTCTGGACCCTGAAAACGGTTCTGATCCGGTCTCTGAAGCTTCTGCATCCCTATATGCCGTTCATTACCGAGGAAATCTTCTGCAATCTTCAGGATGAGGAACCATCCATCATGATCTCTTCCTGGCCGGAATACCGGGAAGACTGGAATTTTGCCGATGAGGAATATGCAGTGGAGACCATCAAGGAGGCAGTACGTGCCATCCGGAACGTCCGTACTTCCATGAATGTTCCGCCCAGCAAGAAGGCGAAGGTCTTTGTGGTATCGGAAGACGACGGACTGCTTTCCGTTTTTGAACACAGCAGAGTCTTCTTTGCCACACTGGGATTTGCCAGCGAAGTGGTCCTTCAGAAAGATAAGAACGGAATCGGGGAAGATGCTGTTTCCGCGGTGATTCCGAAGGCGGCCATTTACATGCCGTTTGCAGAGCTGGTGGACATTGAAAAAGAACGGGAACGTCTTAAGAAAGAAGAAGAGCGTCTTTCCAAGGAGCTGGCCCGCGTCAACGGAATGCTGGGCAATGAGAAGTTTGTGAGCAAGGCGCCTCAGGCAAAGATCGAGGAAGAGAAGGCAAAACTTCTGAAATACACGCAGATGATGGAACAGGTGAAAGAGCGCCTGAATCAGCTGAATCAGTAATGTGTCCGCAAGGATCCTGTCGATTCCGCCCGAAAATTTTTTCTTGCAACCTGATGGTAATTTTTGTATGATGTAGGAACGGGGAGGATTCTTCATGGACAAGAGAAAAGAGGAATCCGTCCGGGAATATCTGGAACGGATTCCGTCCTTTGCACGGAAAAAAAGCACACGGACTGAAGTCAGGGAGTTCCTGAACATGATGGGAAATCCTGACAGAAAATTCCGGATTTTTCATGTGGCGGGAACCAACGGAAAGGGGTCCGTATGCGCATTCCTGACCGCGGTGCTGCTGGAAGCAGGAAAATCCTGCGGAACCTTCATATCGCCCCATCTGACGGACGTGCGGGAACGGTTCCTGATCAACGGGACCATGGTTTCCGAGGAGGATTTTCAGGAAGCATTTGAAGCCGTGGCCGGGTATACAATGCAGTGGGAACAGGCAGGACATGCCCATCCCACCTATTTTGAATATCTGTTTTACATGGGAATGTGGCTGTTTTCCAGAAAAAGAACCGAGTTCCTTGTGCTGGAAACAGGAATGGGAGGCCTTCTGGATGTGACCAATGTGATTGAGGAACCTCTGGTTTCCGTCATCACATCCATAAGCATCGATCATACGGCATTCCTGGGAGACACGGTGGAAAAAATCGCTGCCCACAAGGCGGGGATCATAAAAAAGCACAGGCCGGCAGTCTATGACGGAACATCCTGCGGGGCAGCGGCGGTGATAGAAGAAAAAGGACGCATGGAGGAGGCACCGGTATTTCAGGTAAAGGCCTGTCCTTTGGGCACAGACGGGGAGAAGATCCGCATTGTCTGTTGCTACAGGGGAAAGGATGAGGAGTTCCTTCTGCCTTTTTCCGCACCGTATCAGGCGGCCAACGGAGCTCTGGCAGTCAGGGCCCTGGAAGTTTCCGGACTGGATCTGGATGCGTCGGTGATAAGAAACGGACTTGGAAAGGCCAGATGGCCGGCACGGATGGAAGAAGTCCGTTCCGGCGTCTTTCTGGACGGTGCCCACAATGAAGACGGGATGAGAGCCTTTCTGGAAGCGGCCTGCAGAATCAGAGACAGCAGAAAGCCGGAGCGGATTCTGTTTCTGTTTGCGGCAGCAGCGGATAAAGATTACAGGGGCATGCTGAAACTGTCGGGCCGGAAACTGGAACCTTCTGTATGGTTTCTCACCAGAATGGATTCAGCCAGAGCCCTGTCCCTTGAAGAACTCCGGAAAACGCTGGAAGAAGTCAGGAACGGAGATGCCGAAATCCGGTGTCTGGAACCGTCTCCGGCGGCTCTGGAAGCTCTGTTTTCCGAAAAGAGGCCCGGAGATCTGGCCTTTATTGCCGGCTCTCTGTATCTGGCCGGCGAGATAAAAAAGGAGACTGACCATGATCAATTTTGAAGAGGAACTGGAACGGTTCAAACCGAGTCTGGAAGTGGAGGCAGTCAGTGACGCCATTGTCAAAAGTGATCTGACTGACATGACGGACATCATGATGGAAATCATGAAAGAGATAAAGGAACAGTAATTTATGGATTATTTGCAGAAGATTCAGTATGCGGCCAACAGCTATTACAACCGCGGACTGGAGAAAGCCAGGGAAAGAGATCTGTCGGGAGCTGCGGAAAGCCTGAAGCGTGCCCTGCAGTTCAACAAGTACCATACAGATGCCAGAAATCTTCTGGGGCTTATTTTCTATGAAATGGGAGAGACGTCCGATGCTCTGATCCAGTGGGTCATCAGCATCAATCTTCAGCCGGACGATAACCTGGCAGACCATTATCTGGATGAAGTCCAGAGAAAACCGGGAAAGCTGGAAGTGGCCAGTCAGACCATAAAAAAATATAACCAGGCGCTTGTCTATGCCCAGAGCGGCAGTGATGACCTGGCGGTCCTGCAGCTGAAAAGAATTGTGGAGGAAAAGCCTAATTTTGTCAAGGCCCACCTTCTGCTGGCCCTTCTTTATATCGGACATGAAGAGTACACCAAGGCCGGGAAATCGCTGTACAAGGTACTGCAGATCGATAAGACCAACCAGAAGGCCCAGCGCTACATGGAGCATGTGAAATCCAGGACCGGAAAGGCGGACATTGAGAAGCGGAAGTTAAAGAATGCCTTTTCCCACCGGGAAATGCAGGATGACGATGTGATTCTGCCGCCTACATACAAGGAAAATACCGGCTGGCAGTCCATCATCAACATCGGAATCGGACTTTTCCTGGGGATTCTGGTGGTGATCTTTCTGATCATGCCTGCCAGGATCCGGTCCCTGAATTATGATCATAATGAGGAGATGCAGGCTTATGCGGATAAGCTGTATCTTGCCAACCAGGAAACGGACCGTCTCAAGGAAGAGGCGGAGCAGTACCGTCAGGAGAAAGATCAGATTCAGGAAGAGCTGAACGGACTGGTTTCGGATCCGGGCAGTACGCTGGTCCAGTACCAGACACTGATTCAGATTCTGAATGCCATGCGGAAAGGCGATACCAATTCAGCGGTGCAGCTGTATCTGACTCTGGACACGTCTGTGATTACGGATGAAACCATGCTGGGAGTGGTAAATGAAGTAAACGGAGAGATGGCTGCGGCAGCCCCGCCGGTGCTGGAGGCTATGGCGGCTCAGGCGACAGAGGCCGGAGATTATGACACAGCCCTTTCCTATTATGAAAAATATATGGAATTCAACAGTCAGAATCCGCAGATCATTTTCAATATGGCCATGATCTATAAAACCAAGGGAGATGAAGAACAGTCAGATCAGCTGTTCGGTCAGGTGATCATGAATTTCGCAGATTCGGAACTGGCCGCCCGTGCCCAGGAAGAACGGGGATATTAATTTATCGGAAGAAAAAATGAAAGAGATCCTACAAAAGAAATTTTGCAGGGTCTCTTTTTTGTCTGCAGAAAATAAAAAGAGACGGGAGGAAATGGTATGGAACCATCCTTTATTTATGAGGCAAACGGGCAGGTGCTGATCATTCATCTGCCCAGGGAACTGGATCATCACAACTGCAGGAATCTCCGCTATGAGACGGATCTGCTTATGGCGGAAAATTATATCACAAAGATCATCTTTGACTTTTCGAAAACAGAATTCATGGACAGTTCCGGTGTGGGAATTCTTCTGAACCGGTACAAACAGATGAACGGGAGCGGCGGTACCGTTTCCTTTTACGGTGCAGGTCCCCAGATTCTGAGAATCCTGAAGATCTCGGGCATTCTGGGACTGATAAACCGCTATGACACAAAAGAAGGGGCATTGGTGGGTTAGGAGGAAGGTATGGAAAAGAAAGAATTCATGAGTATGAAAATGGACAGCCTGTCGGAAAATGAGGCCTTTGCCAGAGTGGTGACGGCGGTTTTTGCCAGCCGCCTGGATCCCACGCTGGAAGAACTGGATGATATCAAGACAGCGGTATCCGAGGCAGTGACCAATGCGGTGATTCACGGATATCAGGGCGGCGAGGGAATCATACAGCTGGATGCGGAAGCCTGCGGCAGAGTTCTTACGGTGACGGTGCGGGATACCGGTATCGGAATTCCGGATGTGAAAAAAGCCATGGAACCCATGTACACTTCCGTGCCGGGAGGAGAACGGTCAGGCATGGGCTTTTCCTTTATGGAGGCTTTCATGGATGAGGTCATCGTGGAATCTGTTCCCGGAAAGGGGACCACAGTCACCATGAAGAAAAAAATCGGCGGGTGACGGTATGGCTGAAACCATGGAACTGATTCAGAGGGCACACGACGGGGACAAAGAGGCCAGGGACCGTCTGGTCATGGAGAACATAGGACTTGTGTGGAGCATTGTAAAACGGTTTTCCGGCCGGGGCTGTGAGACAGAGGATCTGTTTCAGATCGGGACCATCGGACTTTTAAAAGCCATTGATCATTTTGACCTTTCCATGGATGTAAGATTATCTACATATGCAGTGCCAATAGAGTACGATAAAGGAAATGACCGGAAAAGCCTTAAAATAAGGGATTTCTGATAAAGGCATTGGATAAAAAAACAGTGCTGTCAGATGTACATTTCGATATCTTATGTTGAAATAACAGTATAGATAAGATATTGAAAATAATTCGGAATTGTTTCTGATAGGAACCTTCTTGAATGAGATGATGACCATTCAAAGGAGGTTTTTTTATGGCAAGAATTATGACAAGAAGAAAAGCCATACCCAAGGCAATCGAATTACTGCAATGTCTGCCACAGACGGAGGAAGTTGTGGAAGTGATACAGGCACTAAAAAAATATTCTTCCACGCCATTGGATAGATGGGATGCAGCCAGTGTATATGAAGCATTAGATGAATGGACAGAATCTCATAATGGTATACCACCGAGAATAAAAGAGTGTGACAGCCATAAAGAGCTACCAAGCCATATGGTCTTTGAAAAGCTTTTTGGAAAAACAGCCAGAGAATTTCTAAATGATTATTATGGTGAGATGGAATACGTAAGGATTGGACGTCATGGAACAAGGTGTGTGGATGATCAATATGATTTTTTGGAAATATTTAAAAACGAATTTGAACGGATACAACCGGCAACGTCAAAAATATATGATGCTTGTAGAAATCCAGAAACACCATCATGGGGAACGATTGCAAGAAGATGTAAAGTGTCTTCCTGGTCAGAGTTGGTTACACTGTCCGGTGTAGAAGCGAATTGCATTAGAAGAAGATATGACACATATAATATTAGAAATAAGTTGAGCGTTTCACAAAAAACGAATTTGGAAACGGATTTGACAGCACACGAACAGCAGGAAGAAAAAGAAAGATTTGAGGCATTGCTGATAAAGACGCATGATTTAACATTGCAGGCTGAAAATCAGAAAAAGGCAGAAAAAGCAGTTTCAAAACATACATTACGAATCGGGAGGAAATAGAGATGGCAAAAGTTATAGCAATAGTCAATCAAAAAGGTGGTGTCGCAAAGTCAACTTCCTGTGTGAATTTAGGAATCGGATTGGTAAAAAAAGGATATAAAGTTCTGGCAATAGATTTTGATCCACAGGGAAGTTTAACAGAAAGTCTTGGATATCAGAATCCAGATGAATTAGAAATAACAGTAGCGACAATTCTTCATTGTGAAATGAATGGTCTTGAATTACCAGAAGGATATGGAATTCTTCACCATGAAGAGGGAATAGACATTCTTCCGGCAAATATTGAACTGTCTGGGGTAGAAGTTAGTCTGGTAAATGTTATGAGCAGAGAATATGTGTTAAAACAGTTTATCAAGACAATTTCGCCAGAATATGATTATATCCTGATTGATAATATGCCATCGCTAGGAATGCTTACTGTAAATGCTCTTGCAGCAGCTGATTCGGTTATCATTCCGGTTATGGCACATTATCTTCCTGTTAAAGGATTGGAACAGTTGATGCAGACCATATATAAAGTTAGAAAGCAGATAAATCGAAAGCTTCAGATTGACGGAATCTTACTTACCATGGTAGATCGAAGAACGAATTTTTCAAAAGAGATTATAGAGTTGCTTCATGATAATTATGGCGAATATATCAATATTTTCAAGACTGCAATCCCGTTTTCGATAAGGGCAGCAGAGACGAGTGCTGAGGGAGTAAGTATTTATAAACACGATCCGAAAGGTCGTGTTGCCGAAGCTTATAAAAAATTGGTAGAGGAGGTGATTGGTGATGGCAGTGAAAGAAAGTAGTGCTTCAAAGATAAAATTCAAAGGGGTAGATGCATTATTCGGATTGTCAGAGGAGCAGGAGTGTGTGCGAGAAATTCCGCTGGACGAGTTGGATACATTCAAGAATCATCCGTTTAAAGTGTTTAGGGATGATAAAATGGAGGAAATGATTGAAAGTATTTCAGAATATGGAGTTCTTGTGCCAGGAATTGCAAGACCTTCAAATTCAGGGGAAAAGGATTATGAATTAGTTGTGGGACACAGAAGAAAATATGCTTGCAGGGAATTAGGACTGAAAACAATGCCGGTCATTATCAGAGATATGTCTGATGATGAAGCAACTGTGGTTATGGTCGATTCCAACATTCAAAGAGAAAATCTGCTATATAGTGAGAAGGCATTTGCATACCGCATGAAGTATGAAGCATTGAAACGTCAGGGTAGACGGACTGATTTAACTTTGGTCCAAGTTGAACCAAAGTTGAAAAAAAGATGGGCAGCTGAGATGGTTGGCACAGAAGTCGGAGAGACAATGAGTACGATCAAACGATATATACGCTTGACCTACTTGTCGAATTACTTGCTGGAGTTTGTAGATAAAAATGAATTGCCATTTACTGTTGCAGTTGATTTATCTTATTTGAAAAGTAATGAGCAGTCATTGTTACTGGCGTTTATAGGAACAACAAAGAAAATGCCAAATGGATCTCAGGCAAAAAAACTGAAAGACCTTAGCCAGCAAAAAGAATTGACTGGAGAAGATATAGAGAAAATTCTTAGAGGAGAAGCAAAAGTGAATTATCAGAAAATCAGTTTTTCAGAAAAGCAACTGCAAAAATATTTTCCACCAGATTACAAGAAAGAGCAAATCGAAAAAATAATTTTCCAGTTATTAGATTCGTGGAAAGCACAAACAGAGCAAAGGGGATGATAAAGTGGAATATGAAAAGCAAATAAGATATAATGATAGACAGATGCAAAGATATCAGGCATATCTTTCTAAAGTACAGAAGATAAACAGATTAGATAAGAGGACGAAAGAAATGACGATTGGAGATGTAATTAAAAAATCAATTCTGCCACTGGCATTTATGGTATTCTGGTTTTGGATGACAAAAACAATTATGA
>OGGQ01001091.1_pt1 | contig 36911 bp, 29 predicted proteins | sample 1571191 | NCBI WGS metagenome assembly OGGQ01 (sample SAMEA2582061, study PRJEB24529) | metagenome | biome: Human gut stool | place: China | collected 2011
GGGATGAACCCCAAGACATTGCAGTACATTATGGGTCATGCAGACATCAGCGTAACACTGAACACCTACACCCATGTGAAGTTTGATGACGCCAAAGATGAACTGCTGCGAGTGGCAAACGCTTAAAATTGCCCGTTGGTAAAGCGGTTTGTTTTACCAACGTCTTTACCAATATTGCAGGGAAAACATGAGAAATCACGAGACGATTTGAGAAAAAATCTTTCAAACAGATGGTGGCTCGGGCAACACACAAAATGCGGAAATCCCTGTAATATCAAGCAATTGAGAAGAAATACAGGACTTATGAGGAGTTATAAAAAGATGATAAAAATACTATTCGTGTGCCACGGCAATATCTGTCGGAGCCCAATGGCAGAGTTCGTCATGAAGGAGCTGGTGAAAAAGGCAGGGATAGAGGACCAGTTCCAAATTGCCTCTGCAGCTACCAGTGCGGAGGAGGTTGGAAACCCGGTATACCCGCCGGCACGGCGGAAGCTGGCGGAACACGGAATTAGCTGCGCTGGAAAAACTGCCCAGCAGGTGAGGAAAAGGGACTATGCCGATTACGATCTGCTGATCGGCATGGATCAGGCAAATATCCGAAATCTCCGACAGATCTGTGGTGGGGACCCGGATGGGAAGATTCACTTGCTGCTGGAATATGCGGGAGACCTGGGACAGGAGGTGGCCGATCCCTGGTATACCGGGGATTTCGAGGCCACCTGGCAGGATGTTCTGGCGGGATGCCGAGGGATACTCAGGGGGCAGGAGGGAGCTCGGGAACGGGTAAACTGATTGTACTGAGACAGAAAGTCAGCATAACATTAAGTTTCAAATTTGACGGGTCTGTTTTGAGATGGGCTTATTCAGCTGAGTATGCAACTGATAGTGCCATTCCTTAAAGAGACGTTCTGAATCCAATGGTTCAGGACGTCTCTTTGCTTTTCCAATTGACCATACTTGAGCTGGACAGTCCGCATTCGCCTTGGTTCTTAATTTTGCGGTTTTAACGTAAAATGGACATATTTACATCGAAGAATGTACTTCTCTGATGTGCTTGTGCAGAAAACGCCAAATAAAAATACAGAAGGGACATCCAGACCTTTCATATCAACGTCGGCGGAGAACGAAAGGGGAACCTGGAATCAAAGGCAGCGGCCTGGCAGCATAGGAGTGCATCTATGCTTTTTGAGTGAATGCACTTTGTCGGCAGGCACTATATGAATTTTTCGCAGTCATTATCAATAAAATTATGGTATAAGTTACTTAATGATTGATACAGATTGAATGTGCGCACGGTTTCAATGGCTGTTTCAATCCAGCTGCGGGACGCCGCTCTGTGTGATTTGGAAAAGGAGGCTATGTCATGAGCAATGAACCTGTCAAGAAAGAGCAGAAGCTAAAGCCCTTCGTCTTTGTGCATCCCACAACCGGGAAAGGAAAACTCTGCGCGGTGCTGTTTCTCATTGTGATTCTCTGCAGCATCGTGCCGATTATCAGCCTGGTGAACCAGCCAGTCCTTGTTCTGGGAATGCCGCTGATCATGCTGTGGTCCATTGGGATCGTGCTTGCGGTGGTGATTGTGCTGCGACTTGCGCTTCATTGGGGGGTAAAGTGATGGAAAACTGGATTCTGCCTTTTATTATTACCGTTATTTACACGATTTTCACGATTGTGATTGGAATCTTGCCGGGAAGAAAGATGGACATGACCCAGCATAAAAACTGGGGGGTCGCCGGCGCGACCATGGGGCCGCTGATGCTGTTCTTCATGCTGGGTGGCTCTCAAATCAGTGCCTATACCTTTATGGGTGCCCCCGGCACGGCCTGGTCGAACGGCGTGAGCATTCTTTACGTCAGCGTATACCTGGCGCTGATGCAGATGGTTGGCTATCTCATCAATCCCCGCATTATCCGCCTTTCTAGAAAAAGCAATATTTTGACGCAGTCCGAGGCTTTCGGCGTCCGCTATGAAAGCCGCTTTGTCCGGGCGTTTGCCACCTTTGCTGGCTCTTTGACGATGGTGTGCTATGCTGTGGTTCAGGTGGTCGGCTGCGGCTATATCATCAATGTGATGAGCGGCGGGCACATCCCCATGTGGCTGGCGGAAATTCTGATTTTGATTGCGGTTTTCAGCTATGTCTATTCCAGCGGACTTGCCTCAGTGGGCTGGGTTTCCATCATGCAGGGACTTTTGATGTTTGTGATCGCAATTATCGCCGCTTTCTACCTGTGCTACAAATTTACGGGTGACTGGACGTGGTTTACTACCTTTGAGAAAATTGCGGAGGTCTCTCCGGCGCACTTGACCCTGCCTGGCCCCACCGGTACTTGGACAACCGCGTTTTGGAGCACCTCTATTCTGATTACCACGGTTTCCGTGTGGCCGAACTTCTGGATGGCCGCTACAGGAGGCAAGACAGAAGAGGATGCACGCAAGGCCACCACCTTGGTTCCGCTGTATCAGCTGGTCATGATTCCTATGATGGTAGTGGGGTTCGTGTGTATATTTGCCATGAAGAACTACACCGGGGCTATGGATAAGGTCGGGCTGACGCTGGCTCTGGAGTCCATGCCCTGGCCCCTGGTGGGACTGATGGGGGCCGGTACGCTGGCTGCGGCACAATCCTCCTGCGCTCCGCTGTTCCAGTGCTTGGCCTTTTCCTGGACCAACGATGTGTTTGTTCCATATGGCTTGGTAAAGGATGAGAACAAGGGACGTGTCCAGCGGCTGATGCTGATCCCCTTCATGTTCGTGATTATTCTGCCGCTGTCCATTATGAATCCCTCGAACCTGGTGAATATTCTGAACGTGGGCTATGGGTTCCTGGGACAGATTTTCCCCATGATTCTGGGGGTATTTGCCTGGCCCCGGAGTACCAAAACCGGTGTGTGCACAGGCCTCGCCGTGGGGCTTACGGTTACGATCCTCTTTACCTTTGTCTGGGTACACCCGCTGGGGATTCATGCCGGCATCTGGGGGCTCATTTTCAATCTGCCTGTCAGCATCCTTGTGAGTCTCCTGACCAAGCCGGCGAAACGGGAGACTCTGGACAAATTCTTTGAAAAAGATTTCCTGGATCAAGCCTATGAGACTGCCTGAATGAGAGCCACGGCGATTGAGAAAGGGGGAAGCATGAGAGCGGCGGATACCGTATTTCTTCACGGCCACGTGATAACTGTCAATGAAAAAGACGAGATTGCAGAGGCGGTGGCTGTCTCAGGCAATCAAATCTGCATGGTGGGTACTTCGGAAGAGGTACAGGCGGCAATTGGCGCCGAGACGAAGGTGATTGACCTGCGGGGCCGGACGCTGATGCCGGGATTCATCGACGCGCATATGCATCTGACACTTCTGGCGCTGCTGGCTGGAGAATATCTGGATGTCAACAGTGATCAGCTCCCCACCATAGACGCGCTTAAGGAAGCCATTGCAGAGCGGGCAAGGCAGGTTCCCAAGGAGACCTGGATCAAGTGCTGGGGATATGAACAGAGCAAGCTCCTGGATCAAAGGCACCCCACGGCAGCGGACCTGGACGAGGCCGCACCGGATCACCCGGTGCAGGTCGTCCGGTGCTGCGGGCATATGGGTGTATACAACTCAAAGGCGCTGGCCCTGATTGATTTGGAGAAATTCCAGCCAGATGAGGTCATGCGGGAACAGGGAAGGGCCACCGGACTTTTGAAGGAGTCCGCCCACAATGCCCTGTGGAGTCAGGTCGCCTTTACCCGGGAGGGACTGGCGGAGGGGCTGCGAAAAACCAGCCGGGAGCTGCTATCCATGGGAATTACCAGCGTGCATGATGCGGGCGGGTACGGCGCAAAGACGCTGGACATGATGGAACAGGCCAGTCGGACGGGAGACCTGGGGGTGAGGGTATATCAGCTGCTGTACTCCACGTTTGGAAAGGAGGCTACAAACGACTGGCAGGCACACATCCGCGGCAGCGGAATCCGAACGGGCTTTGGAAACCGCTGGTTCCGAATCGGCGCGATGAAGCAGTTGTTGGACGGCTCCACCAGCGGCCCATCCTCCGCCACCAGAGCGCCCTACAGCCATGATCCGGAGCTGAAGGGGATTTTGAACCTGTCCCAGCGTGAGATGGACGATTTTGTACGGATCAACCACGAAGCGGGTTATCAGGTGACGGCCCACGCTGTTGGGGACTTGAGCGTGGAGATGTTTTTGGCGGCCTTGGAAAAGGCGCTGGGGCCGAACCCGGCGGACAGCTTTCACCGGATTGAGCACTGTGCGCTGACAGATGAGCGGCTGATAGAGCAGCTTAGGCGGCTTAAAATCACTCCCATCTCCAATCCTGGCTTTTTCTATGAAAACGCCAGTGCGTACATCCGCTATTATGGCGACCGGGTCCGACACATGTTTCCGCTGAAAAGCTATCTGGAAAAGGGGATTCCAACCGCCTTGGGGTCAGATGCCCCGGTGATCAGCGCCAACCCCATGATCGGCTTGTACGGAGCCGTATGCCGCAGGGATAAGTGCTCCGGTGAGACAGCCGGCAGGGAACAGCGGGTCGGACTGCTGGATGCTATCCGGATGTATACCTACAACGGAGCCCTGGCCAGTATGGAGGCGGACCGAAAGGGCAGCATTGAGGCTGGGAAGCTTGCCGACCTCACTGTGCTCTCATGCAATCTTCTCCAATGCCCGGAGGATGCCCTGAAGGAAGTACAGGTGGATTTCACTATGGTAGATGGGAAATTGGAATACAGCAGAGTCGATGTCTGAAGGATGAATATCGGAAAGAAAGGATGCTATGATGAGTGTAATGTATGCAGATACCGTTATCCTAAACGGAAGCGTGCTGACGGTGAACCAGCAGGATGATGTCACCGAGGCGGTAGCCATTCGGGATGGAAAGATTTTGGCGGTTGGTTCCAATTCGGAGATTGAGGCGTATATCGGTGACGAGACCAACGTGATTCAGGCAGGCGGAAAGACCGTGATGCCCGGTTTTGTAGATGCCCACATTCATTTCGGTATGTACGGACTTCTGGACCACGGTATTATTGACATCAATTATCCCAAGGCAAAATCCATTGAAGAGATTAAGGATCTGATCCGCGCAGAGGCGAAGAAAAAGAAGAAGGGCGAGTGGATCAAACTCCAAGGCTATGATCACAACAAACTCTTGGAAAAGCGCCACCCCACCAAGGAGGATCTTGACGAGGCGGCACCGGCGAATCCAGTCCAATGCACCCGCTGCTGTGCACATATGGCGGTTTACAACTCTCTGGCTCTGGAGATAGCCGGCGTACATAGTGCCGATCAGTATGCGCCGGGAGAGGTGGTTGTCAACGAGAACGGCCAATTGCACGGGCTTTTGAAAGAGACCGCTCACATGGACACCAGCACCAAGGTGGAATTTTCCTCCGATGAATTGCTGGACGGATTTGTAAACGCAGACCGCATCATGCTCTCCCTGGGAATCACCACCGCCCATGATGCCGGCGCATATGGAGCCGCCTCCACCAGTGCCATGCAGGATGCCTGTGAGAGCGGCGCGGTTCATGTCAGGCTTTATCCCATGCTCTTTGATATGTTCGGCAAAGAGTCCGGCAAGGAGTACATCCGCACATTTATCAGGGCCGGCATCCATACCGGCTGCGGCAGTCAGCACTTCAAGGTGGGACCGACCAAGATCATGCTGGACGGCAGCTCCAGCGGTCCGTCCTGCGCCGTGATTGAGGGGTATAGCCATGATCCTGCCAACCACGGCATTCAGGTCTGGGAACAGGAGGAGGCAGACGAAATCGTGCTGGCAGCGCACAAGGCCGGCTTCCAAGTGACGGCACACGCCGTGGGTGACAAGGCTGTGACGATTATGGTCAATGCCATTGAAAAGGCGCTGCGGCAATATCCAAGAGAGGACCACCGGCACAGAATTGAACACTGTGGACTCACCAATCCGGAGTTGATCGGAAGAATTGCAAAGCTGGGTATTATCCCGATTTCCAACCCATCCTTTATCACGATTAATGGCACGGATTATAACCGCTACTATGGAGAGCGTGTGGACTATCTCTTCGCACTCAAAAGCTACCTGGACGCCGGGATCATCACAGCAATCGGTTCTGATTCTCCGGTGACGCATCCCAATCCTATGAACAGCCTCTTTGGCGCGCTCAACCGGAAGGATCAAAAGACTGGGGACAGTGTGGGCGAGATGCAGAAGGTCGGCGTCAAGGAGATTGTCCGCATGTTCACCTATAACGGCGCGTATGCCAGCTTTGAGGAGACTGTCAAGGGCAGCCTGGAACCGGGCAAACTGGCAGATATCGTGGTGCTGACAGAGAATCTGTTGGACTATCCCCCGGAGTCTATTCAAGATGTGCGCGTAGCGTACACACTGGTGGATGGTAAAGTTGTTTACAAGGCAGACGCCTGAGGAGCCCCCGGTACAGCTCCATAAGGAGGAGCCCAAAATCAGCCTCATAAAAGGCGCGGCGCCGCTGGAAGAGCCAGACATCAAACAACGCCGTCTCAACGCAGCAAAAGACGCCTCCCACTTCTGTGGGAGGCGTATTTCTGTCTTCAGGAAGACTGCAAAATCAGGCCAGGCTCTGTACGAACGACAAGCAATGCCTAAGACTTGGCGCTGGTGAACAGGCACTTTGTTCAAAACATGCGTGGTTGCTGGTTTGTATATTTTGCGTATAGATTTTGTTAAGAAAACATTGTAAAATACAACAGTTGAAAAAACAACAATAGGAGACGCGTATGCCAAATCGAATCGAGATGTTTCGCCGGGTGGAGCGGCAGTACTTCCGGGATCGGCTGGGCACACTGGGCCTGCAGCCGCTGGACGGTTTGATCATCCGGCAGTTGGGGCGCGAGGGACACCTAAAGCAGGAGGAACTTGCCTGTAAAATTGCAGTAGATAAGGGCGCGGTGGCAAGAAGTCTTGCCCGGCTGGAGGAGCAGGGACTGGTGCAGCGGCAGGTCAGCGACCAGTGCCGGCGTGAAAAGCGGGTTTCTCTGACATCGCAGGGCAGAGAGATGCTCGCAGTGGTCCAGCAGGTGATGAGAGAATGGAATGACATCAGCTACCGGGGGTTCTCTCAGGAGGAACGGGCACTATATGAGGCATTTTTGACCCGAATTACGGACAATGTGATGCAGTTTAGACGAGGAGAAGAGAGAGACCATGGTTAAAAATCTGACAGAAGGCAAGCCTTTAAAACTACTGTTTTTCTTTGCCCTGCCCATGGTGGCAGGCAACCTGTTTCAGCAGCTCTATAACATGGTGGACACTGCGGTTGTTGGAAAATTCGTGGGTGAGGATGCGGTGGCGGCGGTGGGGTCATCCTTTCCGATTGTATTTTTGTCGGTGGCCGTCGCCTCTGGATTGTCCATGGGATGCAATGTGGTGGTCTCCCAGCTTTTTGGCGCTGGACGAATTCATGAGATGAAGTCCACCATTTCAACAGCAATCCTCTCCCTGGGAGTTCTTGGCCTAGTGATTATGGCACTGGGAACCATCCTGGCCGGCCCTCTGCTGCGGCTTCTGGGAACAGACCCGGATATTATGACGGACTCGCGGACCTATTTGCAGATTTATTTTGGCGGAGCGGTCTTTCTCTTTTTGTATAATACGCTCAACGGCATCTACAACGCCCAGGGGGACAGCAGGACGCCTTTGATTTTCCTGATGATTTCCAGCCTGACCAATATTGTGCTGGACTTGCTTTTTGTGATCCAGTTCAACATGGGGGTTGCGGGGGTGGCCTGGGCGACGCTGATCGCCCAAGGGATGTGCGCGGTGGCGTCCCTGCTGGTGATGTTCCGAAGAATGAAGAACATGCCCTGTGAGCCTGAAAAGGAGGGAACGAAAATTCCCCTGTTCCATATGACTGCGGTGAAGCGCATCGCCCAGATTGGGCTGCCCTCCATGCTGCAGCAGTCCCTGGTGTCTCTTTCCATGATGATGATGCAGGGCCTCGTCAATACCTTTGGCAAGGTGCTGGTGGCCGGCTACACGGCAGCCACCAAGATTGACACATTGGCCATGCTGCCCAATATGAATATTTCCAATGCCATGTCCAGCTTTACCGCACAAAATATCGGCGCCGGAAAATATGAGCGGGTTCGGGAGGGACTAAAGGCCTGTATCTTGATGGTGGTAGCGTTTTCGTTGCTCATTACCATAATTCTGTTTCTCTTTGGCAACCAACTGCTGTCTTTGTTCCTGGACCCGGGAGATACCTCCGGCGCGCTGGGATATGGACTTTCGTATATGCATACAGTTTCCGTCTTCTATATCTTGATGGGGCTGCTGTTCGTCCCCAATGGCATGCTGCGCGGCGCGGGGGATATGGGGGCCTTTACCATCAGCTCCATGGCAAACCTTTTCTCCCGCGTGGCCATCGCCTACGCCCTGGTCTATCTCACGCCATTGGGGGCCAACGCGATCTGGTGGTCCATTCCCGCCGGGTGGCTCATTGGAGCGACGGTATCTCTGCTCCGGGTGAAGAGCGGAAAGTGGATGCGCAAGGCAGTGGCTGACCGCTGATCGCAGCTTTTGCCCCTGAGACCGCGAATGAGACCTGAGAACCTGTGCCGCACCCGCAGCTTCGGTGGCTTATTTTAGAAGGCAGGCATGACCGGTTATGGATACATTCCTGTTGTTTGCAGCGACAGAACGGGGGACTGCGGCAATAGGGCCGGAACACATGGAGGAGGCTGAACTGTGATTCAGGAGGAGCACGACTTTTCCCGGGGAAGCATTCCCCGCAATATTCTCTCGCTGGCCCTTCCCATGACGGCGGCGCAGCTGATCAATGTGCTCTATAGTGTGGTGGACCGCATCTATTTGGGGCAGCTTCCAGGCCATTTAGCTCTGACAGGACTGGGCTTGACCATGCCGATTGTATCCATTGTGATGGGCTTTGCCAATCTGTGCGGCACCGGAGGCGCGCCGCTGTGCTCCATTCACCGCGGAAAAGGGGAGATGGAGGAGGCGGAGCGGGTGATGGGAAATGCGTTCACGCTGCTGTTGCTGTTTGGCGCCGTGATTACGGGAGCATTTCTGCTGCTTAAACGCCCTCTGCTCTACCTGTTCGGCGCCAGTGACGCGACCTATCCCTATGCCGAGGCATATATGACCATTTATTTGCTGGGAACGGTGCTTGTCATGATCGGTCTTGGGATGAATCCCTTTATCACATCCCAAGGATTTGGAAAAATCGGGATGATGACAGTGGGGTTAGGTGCAATCATCAATATCATACTGGACCCCATCTTGATCTTTGCGGCAGGAATGGGGGTGCAAGGGGCGGCTTTGGCCACGGTGATCGCCCAGGGCTGCTCTGCGGCATGGGTGCTGGGATTTCTCACCAGCCAACGGGCGGTGCTGCGGCTGCGGCTGAAGAATATGGCACTGCGTGCAGTCAGGGTAAAAGCGATTGTGACACTGGGACTGTCCGGCTTTTTCATGAACCTGACCAACAGCTTGGTTCAGGTGGTGTGCAACGCGACGCTCCAATTCTATGGCGGGGATTTGTATGTGGGCATTATGACCATTATCAACTCCCTGCGGGAGGTATTTTTCATGCCCGTGCAGGGTCTGACCAATGGGGCGCAGCCTGTGACCGGGTACAACTATGGCGCCGGGGCATATGAGCGGGTCCGAACGTCTATCCGATTCAGCGTGGCCGTGACAGTGGGCTATGCCGCAGCCTTCTGGGTGGTCGCCATGCTGTTTCCAGGGGCGCTCATCCGAATCTTCAATCAGGAGCCGGAGGTGATCGCAGCCGGAGTTCCGGCCCTGCGCATCTATTTCTGCCTGTTCATCCCCATGTCTCTCCAGATGGCAGGGCAGGGAGTCTTTGTGAGCTTAGGGCGCTCCAGGCAGGCGATTTTCTTCTCTTTGCTGCGCAAGGCAATCATCAATGCCCCACTTACGGTGCTCCTGCCGATCTGGATGGGAACCACAGGGGTATTCGTGGCTGAGGCCGCCTCGCAGCTGATCGGAGGGATGTCCTGCATTCTCACTATGTATGCGACAGTCTACCGCCCGCTGGGACAGAGCGGTTCTGCACACGCTGAAGGACTTGAGTAGAGAAAGACGGCGAAAACCACCAGATTACAAGAAACTTCCGGCGACGATTCAGAATCCGCTTTGCGGGGGCGAGCGCAAAATCCAAAGTAAAAAGCACACATCAGCGCGGGTATTTGGTCCGCACCGATGTGTGCTTCATATTTGCGAATGGAATGCGCCTTTGCTGATAGAGGCGCTGCCGGCCCACAGTCGCCACAATACCAACGGGGACATGATGTACACCCGCCTTGCGGGAAACACTTGCCGGTTAGGAAAGAGCGGGGCTGTTAAAATGGAATACAGGCCTTGTACTGGAGAAGGGACTCGGCGTGTCCCAGGTACTCATGCAGCAAGTAGGCCAGGTCCTTGTCTCGGCAGTGAATCTGCTCTTTCAGCGGTGTGAAGTCCTGATAGCGAATAATGGGATATAGGTCCTTTTGAATCGCAGAGATCAGATCCAGGATCGCAGGCTTTTCCTCTGGGTCCACCCGTTTTGCCCGGACCATGTAGTGCATCTGCTCCAGCTCCGAGAACATGTGCCACAGCGTCAGCAGAACCGTTTGCAAATCGTTTCGGAGGGGAAACGCAGAAGCACGCTTGAGATAGGCCACACATTCCTCATAAAGCATATGAAAATGCGTTAGAATCTCACAGGATACAGACAGCTCCGTGTCCTGGGAAAGGCCCTTCCGGATGATATCCCAATAGCGATTGTGCAGGGAGAATAGAGCCTTGATGTTGTGGGTAAAGAGCGCTTCCTTTCGGATGGGGAAGAAAAAGCGGTTTACCAGAAATACCAGAATGACAGCGGCCCCCAGATATACGATTCGCAGGGTGATGGCAGTGGCTTCATTCAGCGTCATGGAGGTCAGCGTCAGCGCATAGCAGGTGGAGAAAATCGGCTGATACCAGGTTCCCGGTGTGGAACAGTACATCAGGGAGATCATTACCAGCGCGAAGAGGAGCTGGACCCCTACGGAGGGCAGGAACGGATAGACCAAAAACTCAATGCAGCAGCCGATTAGAGTGCCGATGGGACGGGTTTTCATGCGATAGCTGCTGTCCTCGCAGCTGGGCTGGAGAAGCAGAAATGCGTTCAAAGGAATCCAGTAGGAGTGGGTGATGGGAAGCACGTAGCTGATGGTACAGCTGAGCGCCATGACAATGGAAAGGCGCATGGCAAAGCGCATCTCAAAGGATTCCAGAGAGAGACGGAGCCGGGTTTGCTGAAGCAGCTCTCCCCAACTGATCCGATGGACGGCCCTGGGTGGCTGAGATAGCGCTCCCCGCGTTCGCAGCAGCAGGATCAACATGTGCAGCAGACTGCGACAGAAAATTCGGATGCGTCCCTCAGGGATTGACATGCGGTTTAAAAGCTGCTGGGCAGCTTCCAGCTGTCGTGCCTGAGCGGGAGTGTCCAGCAGGGGGACTGTTTCTCGTAAAAAAGCCGAGAGCTCCTCCAAGGCGCTGATTCGAGACTGATCTAACTCGCCGCGCCATTCGTAGTCGGAAATGAGATAGGAAAAACGCTGTACCAGCGTGGCCACCATATCATGAACCTGGGTCTCCCGGCTCTGGATGGAGAAAAAGTTTTGATGATAGGAGAGCTGATGAAAGTCGTGAAGCAGCTGCTGAAACCGCTGCTCCAGCTCTCTTTGCCGCTCTGGATAGATCAAGAGAGGGATGAGTTCCGCCAGCTCGGAAAGTGTCCCATCCAGCGTCAGCGGGGTGGAGGGAACTCCGAAAAAATAGCGATAGCCCCAGAGAGAAACGGTAAGCAGGCATACGCAAAACCAAAAGACGACCAGCTCTGTCAGCAGCTCAGTCGGAGTTGTGGGCGGCATCAAGGTGAGAAACACAAAGAGCATCGCATAGGAGAAATATCCTTTGGGATTGAACTGGGAACTCTGGGTGAACACCAGGACAAAGGGAACCAGAATGTTCAAAAGGATGCACAGCATCAAACTCCGGGAGCTGAGATAAGCCAACAGAAGCAGGAGGGTGCCCAGGAACAGAAGCCGCAAGTACCGCCAGAGGGAGTTGTTCTGCTGGTATCGCCCCTGGAAAAAGACGGTGATAATAGATACAAGAATGACATACGAAAGACCAAAGAACAGGTAGACGGTACAAAATGCTGTGAGAAAAAAGAGAATGATGGGGAATGCGTTTCGAAACGCGCGCGTAAATGTCTGATACCAGGATGCAACGGGCTCTGGCATATGCCACTTCCTTTCGAGTGCTGAATTTGGCGCGCCTTAGAACCCGTGCCGAAAGCCGCCGTTTTGCTGCATCAAGCAGGACAGGCCGCCACGATTGCCTAGCTGCGGCCACAGGTGAAAATCTTTACGTATTCTTTATTATAATGCCTGCCGGCAAAAAAAGCAATGCAGGGATGAGCAAAGGCCGCAGACCCCTGGAGCTGTGAATCACCACGGTGGACAACAGCTTTGCGATGGCTGACGTGGGCGGGGATGGGGGGATCTGCCGGGAGCTGAAAAGAGGCGGGAGTGCTTTGGCACTCCCGCCTCTTTTCCTTGAGAGATAACCGGTCTGGCAGAGCGGAGTCAGCTGCGGCGGGGCTCCTGGACGGGAACGCCGATTCCCAGCTGACGCATATCTGCCTCGTACTCCTCCAGATTGCCGGGGGTAGGCGGCAGCTGCCGGAACAACGGCGCTTCGGAGACACTGCCGGCGAAGGGCTGGGGAAAATCATAGTCCCTCAGGTGCTGGAGATAGTGGTCCATCATGAGGCTGCCATGCCGCCGCACCTGAGATACCCGGTCCAAGTCCAGAGTGACGGTGGCAACGGCAGGCTGCTCTCCGGCCTCCCACAGCAGGTGTCCCTCCGGATCAATCACTAGGGAGTTTCCATACAGATGGAAGCTCTCAAACTGCCCCACACCGTTGGTGGACACCAGATACGCCTGATTCTCCGTGGCCCGGGCAAAGTGGAGGGGCTTGTTAATTTGGTAGAGCTCCGTAGGGTCCATGGTAAGCTTTACCAGCACCTCGGCCCCCATCAAGGTTTCATTGCGGGAAATCTCCGGGAAATTCAGGTCATAGCAGATCTGAACGCCTACCTTGGTCTGCTTCTCGGGAATATCGAATACCACATATCTGCGGCCGGGGACGGCAGGCTCTGCCGGACGGTAAGGAGCCATCTTACGGTAGACATCAATCAGCCGTCCGTCGGGGCCGAAGATGGGAGCGGCATTGTAGAACTGCCCCTCCGGAAGCTCGGGAGATGTTTCGCTCATGGTGCCGGGAATCAAGTAAATACCATACCGGCGGGCTAGGTCTGCGAAAAAGTCTGTGGCGGGGCCGGGGATCGGGCCGGCTGCGTACATGCCGATCCACTCCACGCCAACCACCAGCTCCGGCTTGTGGTAGCCGTTCATCAGCTCTTCCAGACGGGCGGCGATGTAAGCCTGGTTTTCCTCCAGGGAGGGGCTGACAGGCATCTGCAGGATACCGACATTTAAAAATCTGACCATAACAACTGTTCCTTTCTGGCATTTTTTCTGATTTTACCATCAGAATCCAGATTTTGCAATGGCAGGGCACGGGGGTCCTTCTGGGCGTCGGAGAAATATTGCAGTGCCATCTCCCGGAAGAGCCTTGCCGCATTGGAGAGGTAGCGGTGGGTGTTCCAGGAGAGGGCTACTGTACGCTCGGAGAAGGGCTCTCGGAAGGGAACCAGGGAGAGCCCGTCCACCACGCCGGAGCCGATGGTGATCTCCGGGACGATGGAGATACCGATATTTTGCCGCATGAGATGACTGAAGGTGAAAGTATTGTCGCATTGAGTGCGGATGTTGGGGGTGAAGCCCGCGACGCGGCAGAGCTCGTTGAGATAGGTGTAGATATTGGTGATGACGAAGGGATAGGGGGCAGCCTCGGCCAGATGGACACAGGACCTGCCGGCCAGGGGATGCTCCGCGGGCACGGCCAGAACCATGCGCTCCCGCAGGAGAGGTACGGAATTCCGACTGGGGATATAGCTCTCCGTAGTGTAGATGGTGAGATCATAGTCAGAGAGCTGCAGCTGATCAGATTGGGTGTGATTGCTCAGGCGCAGGTGCACGTAGGGGTACTGGGCGTGAAAGGCCAGATAGAGGTCCGAGAGGAAATTAGAGGCCCCCTGAACGAGGAGATGGACTTCGCCGGAGGGGGCGTCCGACATATCGGAGAGCTTGGAAACGCCGTCGTCTAAGGTGTTCAGAGCGTGGCGAACCTGGCTGTAAAAAAGCTCTCCCATACGGTTGAGCTGAATGTATTTTCCTCTGCGCTCAAAGAGGGGGACGCCCACTTCCCGCTCCAGATTACGGATCGTTTTGCTCAGGGCGGGCTGTGAGATCATCAGCTCGGCGGCGGCTCTGGTAACACTTTGATAGTGGGCGACGGTGCAAAAATATCGCAGCTGCAGCAGTTCCATGACAGTGTGTTGCCTCCTTTTATAACTAATGGGTTATTAATATTATAGATAATTATATCATAGACATTTAGAAAGGAATTGTCTATACTTAAACATAATTCTTTCGCGCTGGATGAATACAGCAGAAAAAAGTCGAAATGCAGGTTTTACTGCTGAAGAAAAGGCGCTGTTAGGTATAATCCTTACAGCGCCTTTACCTGTTTAGGGCTGAAAATGGAGGATTGAATACATATGTGTAACAAGCAACCTGACGGGGAACTGCTGCGGGTGCATCCGCCGGTTCTTTTAAAAGCAGATGATCCGCTGTACCGGATGCCGGACCCAGATAGTATGGGCTACGTATTCCTGATGCCGGAGGGCCCCAGACAGATCAATGAGGCGGGAGATGTCTTCTACATCAAGGATGCCCGGGTTGCCTACCACGACCACAGCCGGGGCTATGAGACCTTTTTGATTGACGGCGGCGCTGTGGAGAGCACCCTAAACCACAAGCAGTGCGTGATGGAGAAGGGTGACCTGATGCATATCCGTCCGGGTGTGCACCATGGCTTCCACCACTTGGTGGAGAACACCATCTGGCGGGAGGTGTTTCAGGAGATTGACATGTACAGCTCCTGCAACCAGCGGGATATTCTGCGGGAGCTTCGGCCGGAGATTCTGGCGGACCCGGAATTCCAGGCCAGCCGCCGCAAGCGCCTGGGGACCAATTACCGGGAGATGCCTCTTGCCAGGGTGGTGGACAAGCATGAGATTTCACAGGTGCGGCCCCACGGCTGCGCGCTGCGCAGCTTCTGCTTTTCCGGCATGGAGCTGGGGCTGAAGGTGGGCCGCTGGGAAACAGATGGTGTGCGGGAAATCTGGGAGTTCCGCTTTCCCAAGGGCACGACCTTGGAGTTTGCGAGGCCCTTTGACTCCTCCCCGCTGTACGCGGTGATGGAGGGCGCGGTACAGGCGGACCTGTTTGACGGCATGGACGTCTACACCGCCCAGGAGCGAGATTTCCTGCACATTCCGGCCTATACCCCCCACAGCCTCACGATTATGGAGGAGAATACGCGGATTTTCGCTTATAACGTTCAGTCTGAGCTGCTCAACGCTTTAGAGGCGCTGCACGCGGAGTTTACCCGGCGGCCGGAGCAGATGGGCAACTGGCCGTGGATCGAGCAGGTGCTGCGGGAGTATGATTGCTGGCTGACAGGGATCAAATTCAGCGGGCAGGAGGTAAATCAGTAATGGTAAAGTGGGAGGAAATCGTCCTGCGCGGCGCAGCGCTGGAGCGTTTAGCTGGTGAGCATTGGAAAATGGCGGTATATACCCGTCCATTTGGAAGAGACTTAATCTGTGAGGCAGCAGATGTGGAGTTTGCGCAGGATGCGCAGATTCCCTACCACACCCGGCAGCATGGATATGAGACAGTACTTTTGCTCTCTGGGTGCGCTGAGGTGACGCTGTACGGAAAATGCTGTACACTGGAGCCGGGCGATTTGGTCGAGATAGAGTCCTTTATGCCCTGTGGCTTCCATTTCCTGAAGGACAGTGTAGTGCGGGTTATTGCACATGGAGTGGATATGGCCCGTATCTGCCGCGAAGGGGTACGCATCCATGAAGCATACCCTGCCGGAGAGCAGCGCGCAGCGCTTTTGAATGAACTATATCAAGCAGAGGGAATTCGGCTGCTGGTGGAACCGGTGGCAGAGCGTGTAGAAAAGACAGCACTCCCTGAGGTCTCCGCAAAGGGCAGCGGACAGGAGATCTTTCCGCTGCACGGCGTTACCTGCCGGCTGCGGGTTGGACGCTGGCAGATTGGCGGTAAGGCAGAGGCCTGGGAATACGGCATGGATGCCGGTAAGACCCTCTCTTGTCCAGGCACCGCTCCGGGTCCATCCCTCTTTATGGTGTGTGATGGCAGTGCTGAGGTGGAAACGGGCGGGGAAAAGCGGAGTGTAAAGTCCGGAGATCTGCTGTGGCTGGCACCCTACCAGGCATTTTCCCTGACGGCAGGGGATGCCGGCGCAGCGCTGCTGGACTGCCATTGTTCTGCGACGCTGCTGCGGTATCTGGAAGAGTGGGAGGCTGCTCAGGCGGCGCCGGAGAGTGGCGTCCGGCAGGCAGACCTTGCGGCACAAAACCGAAGTCCGCTTCAGGGCCTGGAGTGACGCAGGTGTAAAAAGGGGGAAAAACTATGGCAAAATATGTGATCAAGAGATTGGTGCTGCTGATCCCCGTGATGCTGGGGGTGGCCTTCATCATCTTTTCCATCATGAATTTTATTCCGGGCGACCCCGCGTCGCTCATTCTGGGAGAATCCGCACCCGCAGAGGCGCGGGAACAGCTCAATGAGGAGCTGGGCATGAACGATCCGTTTATTGTCCGTTTTGCAGACTACATCTGGGATGCCCTGCATGGGGACTTCGGTGAGTCCTGGCGCACCCGGGAACCTGTCTTTGAAGAAATTTTTGCCCGGATTCCCACCACCATCTATTTGGCGGCGGGGGCCATGCTTCTGGCAGTGCTTCTTGGTGTTCCGCTGGGGATTTTATCCGCGGTCAAGCAGTACTCTTTCCTGGACGTACTGAACTCCGTAGTGGCCATGTTTCTCTCGGCTATTCCCGCGTTCTGGCTGGGACTGTTGTCCATTCTGCTCTTTGCGCTTAAGCTGCGGCTGCTGCCCTCTGACGGCGCGGATACCGCCAGCGCTTTTATCCTGCCGATTGTCACGCTGGCGCTTCCAGGCGCGGCGGAGCTGCTGCGGCTGACCCGCAGCACCATGCTGGAAATCATCCGGCAGGACTACATCCGCACCGCTCGGGCAAAGGGCGCCAGCGAGCGGATTGTGATTTGGCGTCACGCACTGCGTAACGCGACCCTTCCCATCATTACGGTGGCAGGCATGTACTTTGGCTCACTGCTGGGCGGCTCGGTGATCACAGAGTCTGTGTTCTCCATGCCTGGGGTGGGAAGCCTGACGATTACGGCGATTCGCTCCAAGGATATCCCCCAGGTGATGGCGTGCGTGCTGCTGATGGCGGCGCTGTTCTGCCTGATTATGCTGTTGGTGGATCTGCTGTATGCATTCTTGGACCCGCGGATTCGGGCACGTTATACCAAGTAAAGGGGGGGATCTTGTCATGACAAAAGAAAAAGTTTCCTCCCGCCGGAAAAAAAGCCAGATGGCTGAAATCTGGCGTCGGATGCGCAAAAACACCGCAGCCATGATCGGACTTGCCATTTTGGCGGTGATCCTGCTGGTAGCTATCTTTGCGGGGGTGATCTGTGATTATGATACACAGGTCATTGCACAAAATATGGCCCAGCGCTTACAGCCACCCAGTGCAGAGCACTGGTTCGGAACGGATGCCTATGGGCGGGACACCTTTGCGCGTGTGGTCTATGGCGCCCGCATCTCATTGGCTATCGGCGTGGCGGCCACCGTTGGCAGCGTACTCATCAGCGGCTTTTTAGGCGCGGTGTGCGGTTACTATGGCGGCAAGGTGGATGCTGTGATCATGCGGATTATGGATATGTTCCTGGCGATTCCAACAGAGCTGTTGGCCTTGGCCATCGTGGCGTCTCTGGGACCCAGCATGGCGAACCTCCTGATTGCTGTGACGGTGGCACGCATTCCGCCCTTTACCCGCATTGTGCGATCTTCCATTCTCTCGGTCATTGACCAGGAGTATATCGAGGCGGCCCGCGCCTGCGGCGCATCGGATTTTATCATCATCGTGCGGCATGTGTTGCCGAACGCGCTGGGGCCTATCATCATTCAGGCCACCATGGGCGTTGGGCGGATGATCCTGACGGCCGCCGGATTGAGCTTTATCGGCATGGGCGTGACGCCGCCCACCCCGGAGTGGGGCAGCATGCTCTCCGAGGGGCGGGAGTTTATGCGTTACTCCCCGTACATTACCTTGTTCCCGGGCATCGCCATCATTCTTACGTCCCTCTCCCTGAACCTGCTGGGTGACGGCCTGCGTGATGCGTTGGATCCCAAGCTGAAAGACTGAGAGGAGGAACAGCCATGAGCGAACAACTTTTGGAAGTCCGGGACCTACGTGTGGTCTATGAGAGCGACGAAGAGACGGTGCACGCGGTCAACGGCATTTCCTTCTCCATCGGCAAGCAGGAGACCCTGGGGCTGGTGGGAGAGACCGGTGCCGGCAAGACTACAACGGCGCTGAGCATTCTGCGTCTGCTGCCGGACCGGATCGGCAAGATTACCAGTGGCTCCATCACCTACCGGGGTGAGGACCTGCTGGCCAAGACCCCAGCACAGATGCGCAAAATTCGCGGTGAATCAATTGCTATGATTTTCCAGGACCCCATGACCAGCCTGAACCCTGTTTTGACCGTGGGGGACCAGATTCTGGAGGCCCTGGAGCTGCACAACGACGAGGGAAAAAGCAAAGAGGAACTGGATCGGCGCGTGGAGGAGATGCTGGAGCTTGTTAGCATTCCCGCTGTGCGGAAAAAGGATTATCCCCATCAGTTTTCCGGGGGCATGAAGCAGCGCGTTGTGATTGCCATGGCGCTTGCATGCAATCCGGGACTGCTGATTGCAGATGAACCCACTACGGCGCTGGATGTGACCATCCAGGCCCAGGTGCTGGCCATGATTGGTGAGCTGAAAGAAAAGCTGGAGACCAGTATGCTGCTGATTACCCACGATTTGGGAGTCGTGGCCCAGACCTGTGATAAGGTGGCCATCATGTATGCGGGGGAGATTATTGAATATGGCAGTGTGGAGGATATTTTTGGAGACCGGCCCCACCACCCCTATACCGTGGGACTTTTCGGCTCCATTCCGGACCTGACGGTGGACACAGACCGGCTCAAGCCGATCGCCGGGTTAATGCCGGACCCCACGGACCTGCCGGAGGGCTGCAAATTCCATCCCCGCTGCCCTCACTGCCAGGAGCAGTGCAAGACCACGCGTCCGCCGGTGATTGAGAAGGATGGCCATTTGATTCAGTGCCACCTGTTTGCAAAGGAAGAGGAGGCCGGCGTATGAGTACACCACTGATTGAAACTGTTCATCTGAAAAAATATTTCAAGACGAACTCCGGCATGCTGCACGCGGTGGACGATGTAAATCTGTCCGTTCAGGCCGGTGAGACACTGGGAATTGTGGGTGAGTCCGGCTGCGGGAAATCCACCCTGGGCCGGTTGATCCTGCGTTTGCTGGATGCAACCAGCGGTGAGGTGCGCTATAACGGAGAGAACATTCTCACTTATAATAAGGCGCAGATGCGTCAGATGCGCAAGGAGCTGCAAATCATTTTCCAGGACCCCTATTCCAGCCTGAATCCTCGGATGACAGTCAGCGAGATCATTGCCGAGCCCATGCGGGTGAACGGCATGTATCAGGATAAAACGGCTCTACAAAAGCGGGTGAGTGAGCTGATGGACACCGTTGGCCTGGCCTCCCGCCTGGAGAATGCCTATCCCCATGAGCTGGATGGCGGCCGGCGGCAGCGGATCGGCATCGCCCGGGCACTGTCGGTGAATCCCAAGTTTATCGTCTGCGACGAGCCGGTGTCCGCGCTGGACGTGTCCATCCAGGCCCAGATTTTGAACCTCCTGATGGACCTGCAGGAGGAGATCGGCCTGACGTATCTCTTTATTACGCATAATCTGAGCGTGGTGAAGCACATCTCCAATGAGATCGCGGTGATGTATCTGGGGCAGTGTGTAGAGCGGGCACCCTCCAAGGAGCTGTTCCAAAATCCTATGCATCCCTATACGAAAGCGCTGTTGGCCGCGGTGCCGGTACCGGACCTGCGCTACCGCGGACAAAAGCGGGAGGCAATTCGCGGCGAGGTCACAAGTCCCATTGACCCCAAGCCTGGCTGCCGGTTTGCAGACCGCTGCCCCCATGCGACAGAGGCATGCCGCAGCCAGGTGGACCTGGTGGAACGGACACCCGGACATTTTGTGGCCTGCACGCTGTATCAATAAGCGCATTTTCCCGCCGCACGGTTCTGCGGCCCCATATTTGTGATTTCCTGCGTTTGCTGGGAAATAAAGACTATCAACATTGTAGGAGGGAACATTATGAAAAGAGTTTTATCCCTGGCACTGTCGGTTTTGATGGTGCTGAGCCTGCTGGCCGGCTGCGGCGGGCAGCAGGACAGCACGGACGACGCTGCGCCGTCCGAGACCGGCGAGACCCGCGACGATCTGGTGATCGCCCTGGCTACCGAGCCCACGCAGCTGGACCCCCATTACCTCAGTGACACCAACAGCTCCCTGGTGGTGCTGAACACCCATGATCCCCTGTTCCGCCGGCTCCCCTCCGGCGAGATCGAGCCTGCCTTGGCTGAGGATTACGAGCTGTCCGAGGATGGTACCTCCATCACCTTGTACATCCGTCAGGGCGTGAAGTTCCAGGACGGCACTGAGCTCACCGCCGAGGACGTGGCCTTCAGCCTGAACCGGGCAACTGCCACTGCCCAGTCCGAGGCCTACACCGAGAGCTTTAAAGAGGCTGTTGTGGTAGATGACTATACGGTTCGTCTGGACCTGCTCTATCCCGATGTGGCGGTGCTGCCTCTGCTGACCCAGGGCAATAACTGCATTGTCCCCAAGCACGTTGTGGAGGAGGTTGGCGAGACTGAGTATGCCGGCAATATCTGCGGCACCGGCCCCTATAAGCTGGTGGAGTGGCAGAAGGGCGCCAAGCTGGTGTTGGAGGCCAACGAGGACTACTGGCAGGGTGCCCCCGCTATCAAGCGCCTGGAGTATCGGATTTTGGCAGAGACCACCACGGCAATCGTGGCTCTGGAGACTGGCAGTGTAGACCTGGTGATGAACATTGGCGCGCTGGATGCTCAGTTGGTGCAGGAAAATCCCGACCTTGCCTATGCGGAGACCACCAGCACCACAACCTATTATGTGGGCTTTAACTGTGCAAAGGCTCCTCTGGACAACAAGCTGGTGAGAAAGGCTTTGGCCATGGCGGTTGACAAGGACGCCGTGATCCTGGGTGCCGTGGACGGCGCTGGCGTTGTTGCCGCTAATGTGATGCCTGATGGCACCACCGGCGCTCCCGCCGAGGCGGACCAGCCCACCATTCCCTATGATCCCGAGGCTGCCGTCAAACTGCTGGAAGAGGCCGGCTATGGCCCCGGTGAGCTGACCGTCCATCTGGCTGTCCGCGAGGGAGCCACCAAGAAGGCCGGCACCATTCTGCAGGATCAGTGGAAAGCTATTGGCGTCAATACCGTGGTGGACACCTTGGAGCGCAGCGCCATGCTCAACGATATGTATAACGGCAATCTGGAGGCCTATATCGTGGGCGATGTGGCCCTGACGATGGATGCCTCTATGCAGACCTCCACGCTGGACAGCTCCACGATTCCCTACACCAACAGCACGTTCTATTCCAATCCGGAATATGATGCGCTGAATGACGAACAGGCAGTCCAGATGAACGATCCGGAGCGCCGGGTGGAGATCATCACCCAAATGATGGAGATCGAGGTGGAAGACGCGCCGCGGGTGCATCTCTACCATCCCGTTTCCAACATTGCCTATAATAAAAACCTGAACGTGGAGGTCTCTCCCACCGTGGAGGGCTACTTCACCTACGGGATGTCTTGGAATTAAACTGAACAACCGCCTGCCTCGGATGGGGCAGGCGGTTTTCTATCGGGAAGAGGCCCCGAAGGGGAGAGCGGCTCCAAAGATAAAGCAGGCGGACAATTGCCCGCCTGCTTCTAGGTTCCGTTCAAAAAAGCCGTGGTGCCCTTGGGGTCTGCAAACCCCTCTCCAAAAACCTCGCTGGTCTCCGAGATCATGACAAAGGAGTCCGGGTCCAGCTCATAGGCGGCGGAACGGATTTTATAGGCCTCTGCCTGGGAACAGGCGCACAACAGAAGTTCCCTGGGCTGCCCGGTGAAAGTGCCCACAGCATTACACATTGTGGAGCCGCGCTTGCAAACCTCTGCAATGTGGTCTGCGACCGACTGCCCCTTGGAAGTAATGATGAGGACCAACTTCCCCGCGCCAACGCCGTACAGAATTTTGTCAATTACCACGGAGGTAACGGCGGTGGCCGCTAAGCCATAGAGCACCGAGTCAATGCTGCCGAATACCGGCCAGCCTAACAGAATGATGGCAACATCAATAGCAAGAGTTACACCCCCTATGGACAGATGGGGCCGCAGAACCTTGATGGACATAGTGAGAAGGTCCGTTCCCCCGGAAGAAGAGCCGCGCATATAGAGGAAGGCCAAGCCGGCGCCCAAAAACACGCCGGAATAGAGGGCAGCCAGGAAGGGACTGCCGTCATAGGCTGGAAAGTGAGGAAACACCAAATCCAGAAAAATTGTGCACACCGCCATACTCCGCATGGTTTTGATCAGAAATTTCTTTCCCACGAAGCGGTAGCTCAGCACCACCAGGGGAATGTTCATGGCCATGGTGGTCAGTCCGATGGGAAGGTCCCAGAGATAGTTCATCAGCAGCGCCAGGCCCGAAAGCCCTCCCGGCGCGAAGTTTGCCATTTTGGCAAAGGTATAGATGCCGACGGCATAGAGAATGCCGCCCACCATATCACAGAGTAAATCCAGCGCCAGGGTGCGCCAGCGAATCATGCGCTCTCGCCTCTTTGACCCGCCAGATACCGGCTGAGGAACAGACGTGTCTTTTCCTGCTGGGGGTCCTGGAAAATTTGCTGGGGAGGCCCCTCCTCCACAATGTAGCCGTCAGCCATAAAGACTACCCGGCTGGAAATCTCCTGAGCAAACTGCATCTCGTGGGTCACAACCACCATGGTCATCCCCTCCTGGGCCAGCGCCCGCATTGTGGAGAGCACTTCGCCCACCATCTGAGGGTCCAGGGCGGAGGTGGGCTCGTCAAACAAGAGAATTTCCGGGTGCATGGCCAGTGCCCGGGCAATGGCCACCCGCTGCTTTTGACCGCCGGAGAGCTGGGAGGGCAGGGCGTTGACATAAGGCGTCATTCCCACCTTTTCCAGATAGGCCATGGCGTCTGCCCGGGCTTTTTCGCGGGGCGTATGAAGAACATACATGGGGCCCACCATGCAGTTTCTCAAAACAGACATATTGTTGAAGAGATTAAAAGATTGGAATACCATTCCCACCTTGGCCCGATAGCGGGGAAGATCAAACCGCTCGCCGCCCACGGGCTGTCCCTGATAGTAAATGGCGCCGCCAGTGGGACGCTCCAGATGGTTGATGCATCGAAGTAAGGTGGACTTGCCTGAGCCGGAGGGGCCGATGATGCTGATGACATCCCCCTGGCGCACAGTGAAATCCACGTCCCGCAGAACTTGATGGGTTCCAAAGCTCATCTGAAGATGTTGGACGGAAATTGCGGCGGATGTTGTTTCTGCGGCCGCCTCAGCGGCCTTTTGTCGCGGAATTGGCATAGCGAGATTACAGCAGGCAGTCATGATAAAACTCCTTTCGTCAGCGGTTGTCACACATATCGTAATTCTTAGGGCCAGATAGTTTTTTCTCTACCAGTCGCAGCAGCAGTGTTGCAACGGTGGTCATAAACAGGTAAATGCAAGATACGATCAGGAATACCTCAAAGAAGCGGAAATACTGACCGGCAGCCTCCCGGCCGCGGTAAAACAGTTCACCTACGGTGATGACACTTAGCATGGAGGTATCCTTAATATTACTGATGAGGTAGTTGCCGACCTGAGGGATAATGCTTCGGAAGGCCTGCGGCAAGATCACCAGAAACATGGTCTGCCCGCGGCCCATCCCGATGGCCTCGGCTCCTTCATCTTGACCGGCATCCACAGACTGGATGCCGCCCCGCATGGTTTCAGACATGTAGGCGCCGGTGTTGATAGAGACAATAAAGAGACCGGCCCACAGCGGGTCCATGTCCCAGCCCAAAAGCTGGGCGGCACCGTAGTAAATGACCATGGCCTGGACCATCATGGGGGTGCCCCGGAACAGCCACACATACAAGGCAACAATACCGCGCACAGCCCTCAGGAGCCACCGCTTCCAGGCCGGAGACTCCGAAGACACCGGAATTGAGGAGAATGCCCCGGTCGTACAGCCGATCACGGTGCCGAGCAAGGTGCCGAACAATGCTAGAAAAGCAGCGACACCGGCACCCTCCAGGAAGACCGGGCCGTAGCGCCCAATGAGAAGCCGTACCATCTCGAAAAAGCTCAGGGTAGACACATCCCCGGATTGCTCCAAGGGTTGATAGGCACAGGCGTCGTCAATCATCTGCTCCAATTCCGCCTGAGGGATCTGGGAAATGGCGCGGTTAAGATCTGTCAGAAGCTCTAGATCCGAGAGCCCCACGCCGATGGCAACCGCAGTTTCGTCCCTGGAGGCGTTAAAATTTCCTGTGCCCTCCATGGGAGCGATGACGAGATCTGCATTAGCGGCGATCACACCCTCTGCAGTGGGGCGGTCCAAAAGGATGACATCCACCTTATCCGACTGTAATGCCACCACCAGAGTGGGGACACTCTCCATAGCAGGCCGCTTATTCACATCTGGAATACGGTCGATTTGGACGCTGTACCAGAGGGTATTGAGCATGGAGGTTGCCCGTGCGCCGCGAAGGTCTTCCACAGAATCTGCCTGAGCAAAGGGACCGTCTCTGCGGACCACAGCCACGGTGTCCGCATAATAATAGGGGGCGGTGAAGGCCATCGTTTGGCGCCGGTCGTCTGTTGGGACGATCATGGAAATGGCACAGTCCACCTTGCCGGAGGGAACCGCCATCATCAGGCCGTCCCAATCAAATTTATAGGCCTCGATCTCATAGCCGGCGAGAGCACAGACCTGCTTCATATATGCAACTTCAAAGCCGCACAGGTATTGATCCGTCCCTGTGATAGGAATCGCGCCATTGGAGTCATCACTCTGGGTCCAGTTGCAGGGAACGGTCATCCCCTCAAACCCTACCCGAAGAATCCGCGGGGCTTCCGGCTCCTCCGCAGCCAGGGCTGTAGGAGCGGAGAGCAGAACAACCATCATGGCAAACAAAAGACATAGGCGAGGTATTCGCGGTTTGTCGCATTCCGACTTCATAAGATAAGCCTCCCAGACAGTGGCCGGATTTGAAAGTGGCCTTATTATAGCCGCTGGTCCTGGAATTTCAAGGGGCTTTTTGCAACTTTAATTCCTCTTGAATATGATGCCTGAAATTTTCATGCGATCCTAATCTGAAATAAATTTTAAGGGGCAAACAATGCTCTTTCAAGGACACAAAAAAATTGAAGATAAGTAGCCCATGCAAATCTGTAGATTCCGGGGGAAGTCTGCAGGCATTGTATGAGTTTGGGTATATCCGTCGCGATCAATATGACGAAGTTTTACTTACTAGGTCAGCCCTTACTCCATTTTGATGGACGATATTGGCCGCCGTCTGCAGTTTTATAGGGCGACTGCTGCATATCTTCAGGCCGAAAATAGCAAAGAAGGCCTGTCAAACTGCGATACGGACAGGCCATCTTTCCTGGGAGAAGTGGTCCAGCGGTAGGTAATGGGATTTGGGATGGCCTGTTGGGTATACTGCAGGTGTGCAGCTTGGAGCTCCACTCCTGGCCGGCGCTGTGTGAGGAAAATTTCTATTGCGACGACAGATTGAGTTTTCGGGAACATCCATAATCCAGTACCCGCAGATGATCCTCAAAGCTCCTGGCACGCTTTGGAACTCCGGCAGATGAGGACATGGGAGGGGAAAGGGGAGGGCTATTCAACTGGAGCAAACCTCAGGAGTCAAAGACAGGCGAGCTTCTGGAATGACAGGGTCAGAACCTGGCTTATCTCCACCGCCAGTTTCCGCTATGTTGATTGTAAGAAGAAAACGGAAATTACCATGCCCTCGGCTCCAAATACGGGCAGAACTTTCTCCTCATATCGGGACAATTATTGAGATCACACGTCTTACCAGCGAATGTGGCTATATTCTTAATCAGTATCTGCTTCAGAAATTCTTTTTGAAAGTTCTTTTCCAATGTGAGAGTAATCTGCAGTGAAAGGGCGATGGCGACTTCCGCAAAACAGATGCTAAAATACCCACAGAATATATGGAAAACCACGTCATATCACTCGACTCCTGTGGAGAATATTATTCGGCGGTTGATGGTGAAATCGGAGGAAGATCATAGGGGGCGGTCTATATAAAGGCTCTTTCTTTTCACATTTCTCCAAGATCAGAATATTAAAAAGCTGATATAAAAATAGCGAATCAACTATATGTGGCTGCGATGAGCCAAAATAAAAGACGGAGATCGGTTGGCATTTTTCAATAGCAGGCCAGACAGAGAGAACAGAGTTCCTAAATCCATTTACAGGTCCCCAAAAGCTTCATAAAAGGGGCTTAGAAAAGAATCAAAGCAAATCTTTCGATTCTTGCGGGACTTCACACACCCTCTGCTGACTCCGGCCAGACTTTGACTGCTGATATGCCACGGCTTTTTATTGCGGCATGGAATGCGGGCTTGATGCTGCAAGTGAGCGGAGAGTATCAATATAAGGCAGGGAGAGTATGAAATACTCTCCCTGCCTTGAATGTCAGGATGCTACCGAAAAAGATGCAGCTTTACAGAGGTGTTTTTATGAAAAAGGCGTCGGTCAACGGAAGAGCTGGCCAGAAATCACCAGCTTTTGAATTTCGTTGGTACCCTCGTAAATTTGGGTGATCTTGGCGTCACGCATCATGCGCTCTACATGATATTCCTTCATGTAGCCGTTGCCGCCCAGCATCTGGACAGCCTCTGTTGTGACCTTCATAGCGGTGTTGGTGCAGGTCATCTTGGCCATGGCCGCGGGTACGCCATAGGGCTGACCGGTCTCCTTACACATGGCAGCGTGATAGAGCAGAAGTTCCGCGCACTTGATATCTGTCTGCAGCTCTGCCATCTTATAGGCCAGATACTGCTGCTTGTAAAGGGGCTTGCCAAACTGCTCCCGATCCATCAGGTACTTGCGGGCAATCTCAAAGGCACCCTTGGCGATGCCCAAGCCCTGAGCCGCCACGCCGATGCGCCCGCCGTCCAATGTCTTGAGCGCCAGCTTGAAGCCCTCGCCAGGCTTGGCGATCATGTTCTCCTCAGGCACATACACATCCTCTAGGATCATCTCGGAGACCTGAGCGGAGCGGATGCCCATCTTGTTTTCCACCTTCCCCACAGAGAAGCCGGGAGTGCCTTTTTCCACCACAAAGGCGGCCATGCCCTTAGTACCCAAGGCAGGGTCCGTCAAACAGTAGACCACCGTGTAGTCCGCCAGAGGACCGTTGGTGTTGAAGCACTTGGCGCCGTTGAGAACCCAGCCGTCTCCCTGCTTAACCGCCACAGTTTTCTGGCCGGCAGCGTCAGAGCCAGCGGAGTGCTCGGTCAGGCCAAAGGAGCCAATTTTCCGACCAAAGGTGACATCCTCCAGATACTTCTTCTTGATATAATCGGGAGCGGAAGAGTTGGCGATGCTGCCGCCGTACAAAGAGGTCATTACAGAGAAAGCGATGCCGAAGGACGCGTCTACCTTGGAGACTTCCTCCACAGCCAGAATATAGCAGGAATATGCGCCGGCCATACCGCCGATTTCCTTGCCATAGGGGATGCCAAACATGCCGGTCTGACCGAACTTACGGAACTGCTCCAGGGGGAACTCGCTTTTTTCATCCCGCTCCAAGACGCCTGGAAGGAGCTCCTGCTGGGCAAACTCCCGCGCCATCTGCTGGATCATTTGCTGCTCATGCGTCAAAGTAAAATCCATAAAAAACACCCTTTCTCACTGTTCCATTGATGCCTGCACCGGGGTACAGGATGGAGCTCTGTCAAAAATCTGTCAAATAGTTTGTTAGCAAATTATTTGCTTACTTATTAGTTATCACGATTGGATGCCTTTGTCAATCATCGTCTAAAACTTCACATGAGATTTGTAGGATATGTAAAACTATTTATCTTTGGCTGTGCAAAAATACTAAAAAAATTTAATATATTTTGATATATTGATGAAAAATTAACGTTTGTAGATTAACATTTAAAATGAATAGGGATAAAACTTCATGCGCAATTCAGCGCACCACGAACAACGGTAAGGCGTATATAAAATTTTTGCCCATCGTTTCTCCAGTTGTTCCGCAGGGGCGAGGAAACGGTCCTTTTACCATGAAACGCATAGCAAAAGGACCATAGAAATCTGCATGATAAAGGCCATCAAAAAAGCTGTAGCGCTCTACAGCCGAAAAGCCGATCATACCATGAAACTTTTTCCTCCCTCCACGCGTCTTTATATTAGAAGGATTACGAAGGATGGCTGGGTCGAGAGCCAAGGGAATCAGAAGGAGACGTATGAAATCTACGAAAGACACTTACATACAAAACACATCTGAGAGAAAAAAGCAGCGAGTCCGCCGAAGAAAGAGAATTTGGTACAGAGTACCGCTGGTAGTGGTAATGACATTTTCTGCGGTGCTGGCGCTCACAGATGCTGTGAGTACAACACAGCCGTGGCATGGATTCACAGAAGCGGAGATACTTCCGGCAGAGTCAGAGCAGCGCCGGGACAGCCGACAGATGGCCGATCTCCGGCCTGTGGAGCCACTGAAGACTTCTCCAACGGTGGCGAAGAGTGAGGTTTCTGCGGATGACTGGCAGCTTCTGCTGGTGAATCCCTGGAACCAGCTGCCGGAGGGGTATACCGTGGAGTTGACAGAGCTGAGAAACGGCCATGCAGTGGACACCAGGGCCTACCCGGACCTGCAGCGAATGATGGACGACTGCCGGGCAGCCGGTCTGGAGCCTGTCATCTGCTCTTCTTACCGAACGTTGGAAACCCAGCAAAGGCTCTATGAGAACAAGATCAGACGATTGATGAACGAGGGACTTTCCCGAGAGGAGGCCACGGCGCAGGCGGGAACCGTGGTAGCGGTTCCTGGGACCAGCGAGCACCAGACGGGGCTGGCCCTGGATATTGTAGACGCCTCCTATCAGGTGCTGGACACCGCCCAGGAATCCACGGCAGTGCAGCAGTGGCTGATGGCAAACAGCTGGGAGTACGGCTTTATCCTGCGCTACCCCGGTGAAAAGAGCGATCTTACAGGTATCATTTATGAGCCATGGCATTACCGATATGTGGGCCAGGATGCCGCCCGAGAGATGCGGGAGCTGGGGATGTGCCTGGAGGAATATTTGGAATGGCTTGATGGGATAGACAAATGACAACCAGCCGGGACAGGATTTCCTGTCCCGGCTGGTTGTTGTACGCGGAAAGATCATGTGGTCTCCAATGGGAACGTGACCCGCCAGAGGCCGTCCGTCCGGGAGGAGGCCGTGTAGAAGTCGCCATGGAGGGTATACTGACCCAGCTCCTCTGGAGGGATATCGAAGAGATCCTCCGTGTAGTCTTTCCGCTCCGCCAAGTCCGGATCGGAGAGGAAGCCGATGCTGCAAAGCTGGCGCGGCTGATTCCCCGCCGCATCCTCCAGCCACAGCCGGCCGTGATTGTCCAGCTGTGATAGATCGCCCCAGCAAACCTGAAGATGGAAGAGCCCCTCCACATATCCGGCGGCGGTGATGGTGATTCCGGGTGCGGGCTCCGCCAGAGCCGGACCGGGACGCAGAATGGGAGCGGAGCGGTTGAGTGCCTCGCCCTGCTCGTCCCTGTATGCGCCGCCGCTACGGTAAAAGGCGTCCGGCGTCTTTTCCTCGGGGAGGTTCCAGGAGGGGGCGGTCTCCGCCTCTTCGGAAAAGGATGCCAAATCCAGGTCAACGGCCACATCTTTCAAAGTCTCCTTCCCGGTGAGCAGCTGGCGGACGGAGAAGGTCATCTTCCCGCCCTGGGGGATGGGAGAGCCGTCCATGGTCTGGGTGGTGCAGAGGAAGGTGACGGTTCGAGTCTCCTCGTCCCATCCCACCCGCTCACAGCGGCCGATCTGGTCAAAGGGCAGATGGAAACTCCAGCTGTCAAAGAGATCGGTGGTCCCGTCCACATCGCCGCCAGAGAGGGTGATATAGGCCTGAGCAGTGTCGCCCTCCACCCGGACGCCCACCACCTCCATTGTAACGCCCTGGTCTGTGCAGGAGCGCTGCACCGGCTGGAAAAATTGGGCTACAGAGGGAGCGATCCGGTAGAGCACCTGATAACCCAGCTCTGACCGAACTGCTAGGGCTGGAGTGGCCAGCACCAGCGCGGCGGCTGCTGCTGCCGCCGCCAGACGGCGCAGAGGGAGACGGCGTTTAGGCGGGGGCCTGCGGATCAGCTCAGGCGAGGGACCGATGGGCTCGTTCATCCGGCGGTAGGTTTCAGAAAAATTCATAACTCCTCCTTCAAAAGCTCCCGCAGCCGCTCACGGGCACGGGTCAGCTGGGCTCGGACGGTGGAGGGACTGCGGCCCAGGATGCGGGCAATCTCCTCCGTCCTGTAACCCTCATAGTAAAATAGGTGAATGACTGACCGGTACTTTCCGGGCAGCCGTGCCAGGGCCATGTCTACTGCGGACTCTGTAGGGTCCGAATAGGCGTAGACATCCTCCAGCGGGATCATGCGCCTGCGCCAAGGAGAGGCCAGCAGGCTTTTGGCGCAGTTGGCTGTCACCCGCAGTAGCCATGCCCGCCGGTGCTCTTCACTGGCAAAGGCTGGGGCGGCACGGTGATAGCGAAGAAAGACCTCCTGGAAAATGTCGTCCGCGTTGTGGCGGGAACGGGTCATGGCATAGGCCAGTCGATAGACGGCGGTGCCATAACACTCCACGGCATCGGTGGTGTCGGGCATGTGATCACATCCTTCTCGAATGGAATACTTGGCAGAGGGTGAAATTGCTGCAAAAAAAGAAAAAGTTTTTCTTTGGATGATAATGTTGCGTTTGGTTGCGGAGGTGTCAGTCTGCCGTGGTGGACATTCCCGGCGGCATTTGGTAAGATGAAAGACAAGAAAGGAGGACATTCATGACCTTTGCAGAAAAGCTGATCCGCTTGCGGAAGCGAGAGGGGTGGAGTCAGGAGGCCTTGGCCGAGAGTCTGGGGGTTTCCCGACAGGCGGTGAGCCGCTGGGAGCAGGGGACGGCCCTGCCGGACGCAGGCAAGCTCCTGCCCTGTGCGAAGCTTTTTGGTGTGTCCGTGGATTGGATACTGGATGATGGGCAGGATTGGGAGGCGAAGAGCCAAGCTGCTGCCCCGGCAAAAAAGCCTGGATTGCTGCGGACCATTCTCTGGAGTATTCTCATTGGCATCTCTCTGCTGGGCGTGCTGCTGCTTGGCATTCTCAGCTCCGTATTTCCGGCGGTGGTCACAGAGGCACCAGCCGGAGTCGAGTGGGTTCATGCCTACACCGGCTTGGTGGGTTTTTTGAAATTTTATCATTTGGAGTGGCTGTTTGCCCTGTGCTTCCTGGCAGCAGCTGTGGGTATTCTGGGGCTGCTGCTGCCCCGGCTGCGGAAGAAAACCGATGAAAATCCCATCCTGCGGACGAACCTGGTATTGTTGCCGATTCTTTTGCAGGCAGGAGCTATCTCCGGCTGTGCCCAGTCTCTGTGGTGGCTGGGAATGGGGCGGGAGGATTACCGGGGCCTCTTCTGGTTTCATACGGCGGCGCTGCTGGCAACCTCCCTCTGGATGGCCTGGAATATAAGTCAGGAACGGGAGCCCAGACAGCGCCGGAAAAACGCCTGGATTGAGTTGACCTACTGCATACTCCAGGCAGTGGTGGGACTGGTCATGGTGGACATGGGCCTGGGTTTGGTTGGAACGGCGCTTATGGTGACGCTGGGCGCAGTCTATATTCTGGTGATCAATCCCCGGTATATGAACCGCTGCCTGACCAGATCAAAAGAAAACGGAAAATAACGGGGACCGTTTTCGGTCCCCGTTATTTGATGATTTTCTCAGCCCAAGAGATAGCGATACTTATTAAGTACTGTCCAGAGAAAGACCTCGATCTCTGCGGGCAGGCCGTTGGAGCCATCCAGGTCAGCTTCAAACACCCGGCCGTCCAACCGTATGAGAACCCGGTTTTCTCCTAAAGGCAGGAAGCCCTGGTTGCAGGGGCTTTCCTCAAACCCCGCCCGGGTCAGGAACAGCGTCCATTTATCCCGGTAGGGGGCGGAGTCGTAGGGACAGAACACGGCGCAGTTGCCGCACTCGTTGCACATCCGATCCACATGGAGAATCTGATGGCGTCCATCAGGCAGCTCCACCACCACATTGGCCCGGTTGGGGCATACGTCGGCGCAGATCTGGCACACCACCTGGCAGCTTAGGCACCGGTCCCCCTCGCACCGGGCGCTCTCGCAGAGCACGCCCTTCTTCGCAAGGGCCTCTTCCCGGGAGGCCCGGGCGCCGACAGGAATTGAATAGGGATGAACCGCGCCGATGACGGCGTCGGCAAAGGCCTGGGCGTCTGCAATGCCCTCCACTACTGTGGCGGGGCCGCGCCTTGCGTCGCCGCCGGCATAGACACCCTCCAGATTGGTTTGGAAGGCGGGGAGTCCAATGGCATCCACCTCGATGCCATTGGCGGTGAAGAGCTCGCTCTCCACCTGTTCACCTATGGCGGATATCACAGTATCGCAGGGAATCTCCAGACGCTCCCCTGTGGGAACGGGCTTCCGGCGGCCCCGTTCGTCCGGCTCGCCCAGCTTCATTTTCTCACACGCCAGGATACCGTCCCGCTGCTCTACGGGAGCCGCCAGCTCCAGGAACGCAACGCCATCCGCCAAGGCCAACTCCAGTTCCTCCACATCGGCGGGCATATACTTCCGGGTGCGCCGGTAGACCAGGGTCGAGGATTTGGCCCCGGCCCGCAGAGCGGCCCGGGCGGCGTCCATGGCTGTGTTGCCGCCGCCCACCACGGCCACATGGCCCAGGGACACGGACTTTCCGGCCTTTAAATCCTGCAACCAGCCAATAACGGGCATAATATTGCCTGAAATGTCTAGTTTACCGGCTCTCCAGGCGCCGACGGCAAAGAAAATGTGGGTATAGCCCTGGGCCTTCAGCTCCGCAACAGTGGGGGCCGGCGTGTTCAAGCGGACCTCTACGCCCATAGCTTTCATCAGAGCGGCGTCCTTGTCAATGGCGTCGTCAGAGATGCGCCAGGCGGGGATGACCCGTCGGACCACGCCGCCCAGCTGACTAGATTTCTCAAAGAGGGTCACGGGGATGCCGGCACGGCCCAGAAAGAAGGCGGCGGACATACCGGTGGGGCCTCCGCCGATGACGGCGGCCCGGGCCCGGGATGCGGCGGGGGCCGGAGGCTTCAGACAGGCCATGAGTTCCTCGTAGCCCTTTTCCGCAGCTACCAGCTTGGTAGCGCGGATGTTCACCGGCTGATCGTAGTAGTTCCGGGTGCACTTGTTCATGCAGTTGTGGGCACAGAGGGTGCCGGTGATGAAGGGCAGGGGATTCTTCGCCGTGATGAGCGCCAGAGCGGAGACATATTCCCCCTTGCGGCACAGCTCCATGTACTCTGGAATGTCCTGGTGAATGGGGCAGCCATCCTGGCAGGGGGCGATGAAGCAGTCCAGCAGGGGCACCTGCTCCCGGAGCTTGCGGCGGGGCAGGGGTTTCATGGACTTTTTGTGGTATTTATCAGACCGGGCAGCGAGGGACAGCGCCTCGATTCCAGCGATGTCCACACCGGTAAAGGGATTGAAATTCAGAGCATCCAGCTTGCGGCCGATCTGGGTGAAGCGCTGGTAGCCGCCAGGCTTGAGCACAGTGGTCGCCATGGTAATGGGCCAAATGCCGATTTCGAAAAGCTTGCCGACGTTGAACGCGTCGGCACCGCCGGCGTAGCTCAGCCGCAGCTTGCCGCCAAACTCACGGGCGATGCGGGCGGCCATAGCGGTGGTAAGCGGAAAGAGAGATTTGCCCGCCATGTACATCTCCTCGCTGGGCAGCTCCCCGGCCTTGACATCCACCGGGAAGGTGTTGGAGAGCTTCAGCCCGAATTCCAGACCCTCCTGGTCCGCCAGATGGCGGAGGCGGTGGAACATGGGCACCGCATCGGCGTATTGCAAATCCTCCTTAAAGTGATGGTCATCAAAGGCAATGTAGTCATAGCCCATGCCGTCCAGAATCGACCGGGCGGTGTCATAACCCAGGAGGGTGGGATTGCATTTGACGAAGGTGTGCAGGTGCTTGACCTCCAGGAGATAGGAGGCAATCCGCTCAATCTCGTCCGGCGGGCAGCCGTGGAGGGTGGAGAGGGTTACGCTGCCGGAGATGCGGGGGGAGATGGCGTCGATATAGGCGGCCTCGCCGGGAAAAAAGGCCATCAAAGTCCGGAGGCACTCCTGAAAGACCGGGGTGGCGGAAGCGTTGGCCATTTCGTTTAGGAACGTGTCGATTTTCTTGCCTTGGATGCCCTCCAGATCATAGCCCACGGACATGTTGAAGACGAATCCATCCGGGTCTCCCAGCCCATAGACCCGGGAGAGCATCTTGCAGGCGCACCAGGCCTTCACATACTCCTCAAAGGCCTGCTGGACAGTCAGCTCCGTGCTCCACTCGCAGTTGTAGCACTCGTCCTCCGCCAGGATACAGGGGCGGGCAATGCAGGCGGCCAGCTCCGCACCATCCATTTTCTGAACGGTTTTCAGCTCAAAAAACCGGGCACCGGCAAAGTAGCCGGCGATGATGTTTTGGGCCAGCTGAGTGTTGGGACCGGCGGCGGGGCCGAATGGCGTCTCAATGGTTTCACCGAAGATGGGCAGCTTTTTCTCCCCCGCCCGATAGGGGCGGACGCCGAATACGGAGCCGTCCCGCTGGTATTCGGTGGTGATCCAGGTCATCAATTCCCAAAAGGGAATGGGGGTCATCAGTTCTGACATGCGTTTTCCTCCTAATCACTCTGTTTGATGGGTGGGAGCGGGCCGCGCGCTTGTTGAGACGGTTCCCGCTGTCCGGGGACGGACTTCTGAGCTTTTCTCAGTCCGGCCGGTAACCATAGCTTTCGACAGTAAAATCCAGAGATTTCTTGGCATCATCGGTGGCAAAGATTACCCAGTCGCCATCGATGAGTACCTCCAGGGTGCCCTCGTGCAGGCCTGTTCGGTAGCCGTATCCGATGCCGAAATTGGACTGGTCGTCCTCTGTGGGAGACTTGGAGCTGTCCACCTCAGAGGTGATGGTGCCCTCCACCTCCGTATCAGCGGATGACTGGCCGGGGACCGGATGCCCGGTGGTTATGTATAGGGTGTCGTCCACCATCACCTGCGGAGGCTGGTCATAGCTTTCCGTTTCCGCTCCACAGCCTGTCAGAAGCAGGCAGGCCAAGAGAAGTGGAATTCGTTTTTTCACGGCAAGAGGACTCCTTTCGCAAGAGACACTCAGTATGCCCGGTGATTCAGTCTGCCCCACAGTCTCTTGGCGGACTCCAGGATATGGGCGTTCACGGACTCCTCGTCGATCTCGGTGAGGACGCGATCCTTCATGAGAATCCTGCCGTTGATCATAGTGGTCTGGCACTGGCGGCCCGTCATGCCAAAGAGCATGTGGCCGTCGATATTGGCGTCAGAGAAAGGGGTGAAGGGCTTGTAGTCCATCACGATCACATCCGCTGCCGCGCCGGGAGCCAAAACTCCCAGAGTGGGGAAGCCGGTTCGTGCCGCCATCTTCGCGTTGTTATGGAAGAGCATGTCAGTGACCTCGCACCATCCTACCCCCGGCAGACAGGCATTGTGCCGCTGGGAACACAGGGCCACCTTTATGCTCTCCAGCATGTCGTTGGTATAGGCATCAGTGCCCATGCCCGTGAGGATGCCCTTTTGATAGAGCTGCAGAACTGGGGAGATGCCGACAGCATTGCCCATGTTGGACTCTGGGTTGTTGACACACATCGTGTTTGTTGCCTTAATGATGTCCATTTCAGCACTGTTCACGTGGATGCAGTGGCCCAAGATGGTCTTTTCTCCCAGAATGCCGTGATCTTGGAGCCGCTGGACGGGCCTGCGGCCATAATTTTGGAGGGAGTCGTACACGTCGTTCATACCCTCGGAGACGTGGATGTGATACCCCACCCGGCCGCTGTTGGCCGCAGCCATCCGGTCAAAGGTTTTGTCGGAGATGGTAAAGAGCGCGTGACCGCCGAACATGGCCTTGAGCATACCAGAGGGGTTCCTCTCACAGTAGTCGATGAAGTCCTTGTTTTCCTGAATAGATTGGAGGGATTTCTCCTCACCGTCCCGGTCGCTGACCTCGTAGCACAGGCATGCCCGCATACCGAACTCCCCTGTGACTTCCGCGATCTTCATCAGCGAGCCAGGGATCTCACAGAAGGAGGCGTGGTGGTCGAAGATGGTGGTGACGCCCTGCTTGATGGAGTCAATCACCAGAGCCTGGGCGCTGGCGCGGGTGGCCTCCAGGTCCAGATTCCGGTCGATATACCACCACTGGCCGTCCAGCACCTCGTAGAAGTTGGTGGGGTTGTAGCCGTCGATGGAGAGGCCCCGGGCCAGGGCGGAGTA
>OGGQ01001094.1_pt1 | contig 36850 bp, 30 predicted proteins | sample 1571191 | NCBI WGS metagenome assembly OGGQ01 (sample SAMEA2582061, study PRJEB24529) | metagenome | biome: Human gut stool | place: China | collected 2011
CGACATCTCATATCGAACGAAACTCTTGAAGGTAAAGGAAATCCAAAAACCATTGATTTTTGGCGGAAACCGCCGAAGCGCCGCCTGTGGCGGATGAAGCGAGGTGGTTTCGAGGAAGTGTCCCGATTTTCACGCCACAACGTGGCTGGAAATCGGCTGACACGACGGTGTGTGCTTTTGCCTACTTTTCCAGCTGCTGGGAAAAGTGGGCCGCCGGGGGCAAATAATATTCTATGAAAAGGCCGTTTGCGTTTCTTTCGTTTTCCCTTATCGGCTCTTCATCGACTTCGGAAACGGTTCGTCCAACACCCACGGAAGCTCTATGCCCATGACTGAGATCGTAAAGTATGTTCCGGTTTGCTCGTTGGGGGAAGCAAAGCCGTCGGTGATGGCAGTCTCTAAAAGCAACGCATCCTCTATATGGATCGTACCTTGCCCCATGACTTGAACGCTTCCGCAGACGGTGTAATCCACACGGATATAGTCTATGCCATCATCCGTCTCGACGCTGGATATCTCGTCCGTCTTTGCCATATCGACCCCGAACTCCCTTAAAAAAGCGTCTAATTTCGGAAGCTTACCCTTTATTGGGGCGTAGTAGTTGCGGCAGTACCCGCAGTCGCAGAGGGAGCGTGCTTCATCATACCGTTGTGTCTGCTCGGTATCGACAGAAAAAACATCGTCCGCCCTTTGGATCGTTATCATAGCCAGCATCTCCTGATATCCGTATGATACTTTACCATGGTCTGAAAGCAAATAGGAAAGCACAGGGCGCTCCCTTACGGAAAGCGCCCTGTGCTTTTATCTTACGGTGTATGATCTCTTTTGCTATAAGGAGACTTACTTGCCCTGATTCATCTGGGCAGCCACCTCGGCGGCGAAGTTCTCTTCCTTCTTCTCGATGCCCTCGCCGGTCTGATAGCGGACGGCAGTCAGGAACTTCACGCTGCCGCCCAGCTTCTTGCCGGCGTCGGCGATATACTGCTCCACGGTGCCGGAGAACAGGTCGCCACGGACGAACTCCATCTGCAGCAGGCAGTTCTCCTCGTAGAACTTGTTCATCTTGCCCATGACGATCTTCTCCTTCACCTGAGCAGGCTTGGAGGCCATCTTGGGGTCGGAATCCATCAGGGCCAGAGCCACCTTCTTCTCCTCGGCCAGCACATCCTCGGTGACCTGAGACTTGTCCCAGAAGCGGGGATTCAGAGCGGCGATCTGCATGGCAACGTTCTTGCCGATCTCGGTGGCATCCACGCCGCCCTCCACGGCCAGATTCACCAGCACGCCGATCTTGCCGCCGGCATGGACATAGCCCACACTGGTGTTCTCGGCAAAGCGGACAAAGCGGCGGATCTGCAGGTTCTCACCGATGGACATGACCTTTTCGGGCATGGTCTCGGACACGGTCAGCTCAGTGCCGGGATACTTGCAGTTCATCAGGGTATCCACGTCGGCGGGATCGTTGTCGGCCACCACCTTGGCGATGTCCTTGACGAAGGCCACGAAGGGAGCGCTCTTGGCGCAGAAGTCGGTCTCGCAGTTGACCTCCACCAGTGCGCCCACGCCGTTCTCCACCAGAGCGTAGGACACGCCCTCGGCAGCGATGCGGCCGGCCTTCTTGGCGGCCTTAGCCAGGCCCTTCTCACGCAGATACTCCACGGCCTTGTCCATATCGCCGTCGGTCTCGGTCAGTGCCTTCTTGCAGTCCATCATACCCACGCCGGTCATCTCACGCAGGTTCTTAACATCAGCAGCAGTAAAAGCCATTTTCTTTTCCTCCAGTTCGTATTTTCAAAGGTAAACGGGGCAGGGCAACGACCCTGCCCCGTTGGTTAAGCGGTGATCCTCGGATTATTCAGCGGTCTCGGCGGCGGCTTCCTCATCCTGCTCGCCCTGACGGCCCTCGATCATGGCGTTGGCCATAATGGAGGAGATCAGCTTGATGGCACGGATGGCGTCGTCGTTGCCGGGGATGGGGTAATCGATCTCGTCGGGATCGCAGTTGGTATCAGCGATGGCCACAACGGGGATGCCCAGACGATGAGCCTCAGCGATGGCGTTGCGCTCCTTGCGGGTATCCACGATGAACAGAGCGCCGGGCAGCTTCTTCATTTCCTTCACGCCGCCCAGATACTTCTCCAGCTTCTCGATCTCGCCCAGGTGCTTGATGACTTCCTTCTTGGGCAGCATATCGAAGGTGCCGTCGGCCTGCATGGCCTTGAGCTGGTTCAGACGGTCGATACGGGTGCGCATGGTCTTGAAGTTGGTCATCATGCCGCCCAGCCAGCGGGCGTTGACATAGTACATATTGCAGCGCAGGGCCTCGTCCTTGATGGCCTCCTGAGCCTGCTTCTTGGTACCCACGAACAGCAGGGACTGGCCGTTCTCGGACAGCTGGCGCACGAAGTTATAGGCCTCCTCCAGCTTCTTTACGGTCTTCTGCAGGTCGATGATATAGATGCCGTTGCGCTCCGTGTAAATGTAGGGAGCCATCTTGGGGTTCCAGCGGCGGGTCTGGTGACCGAAGTGGACACCGGCCTCCAGCAGGGCCTTCATGGATACGATGTTCTGGTTTGCCATGTTTGTTCATTTCTCCTTTGAATTTAGTTTCTTACCTCCAGAGGCTTCCTCCCCCCGGCCAACCTTGCGGCACCGACCGGGAGTCCGCCCCTGTGCGGAATGCTGAAATATCATACCACAGTCTATGGCTGTTTGCAAGGGATTTTTTGCGTTTCTCCGGGAAAATCAGCGGTTTTTTCGTCGTATTATCCCGGCTCAGCCCCAGCGGCGGCGCTTTTTATCCTCCTCCCGCCGCTGGAAGGGCTTGTCGATGAGGATGATGTCGTCCCCGAACCGCTGCACGCAGTCCCACGGGACGTAGAAATCCTCCCCCCTGCCGAACAGGCCGAAGAAGCGGCAGGGGCCGAACACGATGAGGGCCTTGACCTCCCCCTCCGGGACCTTCAGCTCCAGATCCCCCACGAAGCCCAGTCGCCGCCCGTCGCAGATATTGATGACCTCCTTGCGCCGCAGGTGCGAAAATCGTTCCATCATGCTGTTCCACCTCGGAACCAGCCTATGCCGCATGGGGCCGGTCCTATGCCCGCCTTTCTGCCAGACACAGGGTTCCTGTCCAGCCCTCCGGCAGCTGCACCGGGGAGAAGGCATAGCCCGGCAGGGCAAAGCCCTCCTCCGTCAGAAACTCCGCCGGCTCCCGCAGCTGCCCGAATTGGCCGCCACGGCATTTCAGCAGTGCCTCCTTGGCGGTCCACAGCCGGAAGAACGCCGCATCATCGGCGGCATAGATCCGCTCCTCCGGGGACAGGTGCTCCCATACCCGCCGGGGCGCAGGCCGCACCAGCTCCACATCCAGCCCCACCGGGCGGTCCGCTACGGCGCAGGCCGCCAGCCCACGGCTGTGGCTGATGCTGAGATACAGGCCGTCCGTCAGGGGCTTTCCCTGTGCGTCGTATCGTAGGGGTGCCTCCTCCGGCGGGCAGTGCAGCGCCGCCGCCAGCAGCTCACGGGCCAATCCCTCGCCGCAGACCGTCTCCCGGTCGTCCGGCATCCTTTCGGCTCGCTTCCGCCGCTGAGGGGACAGCCAGCTGCGCCACAGGGCCATCCGCTCCGGCGGCACCTGCGTGATCTGAATATACCGCACCATATCAGAACAGGGTGATCTGGCTGGTATCCGCCATGCCTGCGAAGGAGCCCAGCGCCTTCAGCTGCTCGATATGGGTCTTGGAGAGCTTGTTGCAGCAGGTGGAGAACTCCTCCACCGAGATGAAGCGCTTTCCCTTGCGCTTTTCCACGGTGTCCAGAGCCGCCGACTCGCCCAGTCCCCGAACGGAGATGAAGGGCGGCAGCAGGCCGTTCTCCGTGATTTTGAAGGCGGTGGCGTCGGAGTCGTAGATGCTGATGGTATCAAAGTGGAAGCCCCGGAGATAGAACTCATAGCACACCTCCAGCGTCACCATCAGGTTCTTCTCCACAGCGGTGGCATCCTTGTTGTTCTCGATCTCCCGGATCTTCTGCTTCACGGCGTCGATACCGGCGCAGCAGTATTCGGCGTCGAAGGCCTTGGCCCGGACGGTGAAGAAGGTGGCGTAGAAGGCCAGCGGCCGGTGGACCTTGAACCATGCGATGCGGAAGGCCATCATGACGTAGGCCACGGCGTGGGCCTTGGGGAACAGATAGCCGATCTTGGCCAGCGAGTCGATATACCACTGGGGGACGTTATGCTCCTGCATGGCCTCCACCCAGCCCTCCTGAAAGCCGCCCTTTTTCACCTTTCCCTTACGGACGGCCTCCATGATCTTAAAGCTCATTTTGGGGTCCAGCCCCATGGAAATCAGATACAGCATGATATCGTCACGGCAGCCCACCGTCTCCAGAACGGAGGCGGTGCCGCTGACGATCAGCTCCCGTGCGTTGCCCAGCCACACATCCGTACCGTGGGAGAAGCCGGACAGGCGCACCAGCGTATTGAAATCCTTAGGCAGGGTGTCCATCAGCATCCCACGGGTGAAGCGGGTGTTGAACTCCGGGATAGCCACGGCACCGGTGGGGCCCAGCAGTTCATCGTTTTCAAAGCCCAGCACCTTGGAGGAGACGAAAATACTCATGGTGTCCGGATCGTCCAGCGGGATCTGGCGGGCGTTGACGCCGGTAAGATCCTCCAGCATCCGGATCATGGTGGGGTCATCGTGACCCAGCATATCCAGCTTCAGGAGGTTATCCTCCATGCAGTGGTATTCAAAATGGGTGGTGATGGTATCGGCGTCCTCGGCATCCGCCGGGTGCTGCACGGCGGTGAAATCCTCCACATCCATGTCATCCGGCACCACCACCAGACCGCCGGGGTGCTGGCCCGTGGTGCGCCGCACACCTACGCAGCCCTGAATGAGGCGGTTCTCCTCGGCACGGGACACCTCCCGGCCGTTCTCCTCCAGATAGTGCTTGACAAAGGGGTACACCGTCTTGTCCTTCAGGGTACCGATGGTGCCGGCCCGGAACACCTGCGTCTCACCGAACATCTCCACGGCGTGGCGATGTGCTCTGGCCTGATATTCCCCGGAAAAGTTCAGGTCGATATCCGGCACCTTGCCGCCGCCGTAGCCCAGAAATGTTTCAAAGGGGATGTCGAAGCCGTCCTTGACGTACTGCTCCCCGCAGACGGGGCAGAGCTTATCCGGCATATCGGCGCCGCAGCCGAAGCTGCCGTCGGTGATGAACTCCGAATGGCGGCACTTGGGGCAGCGGTAGTGGGGCGGCAGGGAGTTGACCTCGGTGATGCCCGACATATAGGCCACCAGCGACGAGCCTACAGAGCCTCGTGAGCCTACCAGATAGCCGTTTTCCAGGCTCCGCTGCACCAGCTTCTGGGCCGACATATACACCACGTCGTACTTGCCCAGAATACTGCCCAGCTCCACATTCAGGCGGTCCACAATCAGCTGAGGCGGCTGGTCGCCGTACAGCTCATGGCACTTGTCCCACACCAGACGGTTCAGATCCTCCTCGGAGTTTTCCAATCTCGGCGGGAACAGCTGGCCCGGCGGCAGCAGCTCGATCTCCTCCACCAGATCCGCAATATGGCGGGGATTGGTCACCACCACCTCATAGGCCTTGTCCTCCCCCAGATAGGAGAACTCCTCCAGCATCTCGTCGGTGGTCTTGAAGTAGATGGGCAGCGGCGCATCGGCATCAGGGAACTTCTTGCTGGCCAGCAGCACATGGCGATAGATCTCGTCCTCCGGCTCCTGAAAATGCACGTCGCCGGTGGCGCAGACGGGCTTATGCAGCTCCTCCCCCAGCCGGACGATGGTGCGATTATACTCCCGCAGCTCCTCCTCCGACTGCACGTCGCCGTTTCGCAGCATGAAGAGATTGTTGCAGATGGGCTGTATCTCCAGATAGTCGTAGAAGGAGGCGATGCGCTTGAGCTCCGCCCAATCCTTGTGATCCGTCACCGCCCGGAACAGCTCGCCCGCCTCGCAGGCCGAGCCGATGATCAGCCCCTCCCGGTGGGTAATGAGCTCCGTCTTGGGGATGATGGGCACCCGCTTGAAGTATTTCAGGTTGGAAGCGGAGATCAGCTGATACAGGTGCTTGAGGCCCAGCTTGTTCTTTGCCAGAATGATGATGTGCTTGGGGAAGCGGCTGGTCTTGCTGCCCTGAGGCCGCAGCTTCAGCATCTCCCCGTTGATCTCCTGCAGGCGGTGGATGCCCAGCTCCCGCTCCATCTTCTCGAAGAAGGGGATCAGCATATAGGCCACCATGGCCGCATCGTCCGAGGCCCGGTGGTGGTTGAAGGCGGGCAGGTCCAGATGCTCCGCCACAATATCCAGCTTATACTTGTGCAGCTCCGGCAGCAGGTTCTGGGCCAGGATCAGGGAGTCCACATAGGTGGGATCGAAGGGAAGGCCCACCTTCCGGCACCCGGCCCGGATGAAGCTGATGTCAAATTCGGCGTTGTGGGCCGCCAGCGGGCGATCCCCCACAAACTCCAGAAAACTCGTCAGGGCCTCCTTCAGCTGGGGAGCGTCGGCCAGCATGGCATCCGTGATGCCCGTCAGGCCCACGATCTCCGGCGTCAGGCGGCGGTTAGGGTTGACGAAGGTCTGAAACCGCTCCGCCACCTCGCCGTTGCGCAGCACCACGGCGCCGATCTCCGTGATGGCCTCCCGCTCCACCTTCAGACCCGTGGTCTCGATGTCGAAGCACACGATCTCGTCGGCAAAATTCTGATCCTGCGGACCGTGGACGGCGATGCGGTCGTCGAGGTTGTTGACATAATACCCCTCCACGCCGTAGAGGATCTTGATCTTTCCCTTGGCGGTGTGCCATGCATCCGGGAAGGACTGGGCTACGCCGTGGTCGGTGATGGCGATGGCGGGATGCCCCCAGGAGATGGCCTGCTTGATGACGGAGGCCGTGTCCGTCAGGGCGTCCATGTTGGACATCTTCGTATGCAGGTGCAGCTCCACCCGCTTCTCCGGGGCCGTGTCCTTGCGGCCCTCATGGGGAACCTTCATGATGTGGTAGGGCTTGAGCTGAATGTCCTTTCCGTCACGGGTCAGCTCCGGCTGCCCCTGCACCCGCAGCCACATACCGGGGGCGATGGCGTTCTGCAGGGCCAGTGCCTCCTGTCCCTCGGTATATTTGCGCACGGTGACGGAGCTCTGATAGTCCGTCATGTCAAAGCTCAACATCCACATACCGGGGCGCTTGGTCTCCCGGCACTCGGCGGCAAAGACCTTGCCCTCCACGATGGCCGTACCCATTTTCACGTTCAGCTCCGTCATGGAGACGGGCTTGCCCTTGATCTCCTTGCCCAGCAGCACCTCGGTGCCGCCGCTTTTCTTCTCCGCCTTCCGGTCATGAATGGTGAGATGCAGCCGGTGCAGGCCGTACTGCCGGGTCAGCAGCTGCTCCAGCGCCGTCTGGGCCGCCTCCGGGATACGCTCCCCGGTGGCCACGTCCAGCTCCAGCGCCCGCTGCTTCACGTCCAGCGCTCCGCCGGTGACGACGGCGTCGTGAAGCAACAGTCGCAGTTCTCTGGGCGGCACGAAGTTTTCAAAAAAATCAAAAAATGTGATCTGTTCCCTCATAGTGCGCTCCTGCTGTCATAGTCGGTCGATTTCGTCCATCAAGGCGTCCACCAGCTTGTCCTGCGGCACCTTGTAAAGGATCTCCCCCTTACGGAACACCAGACCCTCGCCGTCGCCGCCGGCGATGCCCACGTCCGCCGCACGGGCCTCCCCCGGCCCGTTGACCACGCAACCCATCACCGCCACGGTGATGGGCTTGGTGCAGCCCTCCAAACGGCGCTCTACCTCCCGCGCAATGGGGATCATGTCATATTTTGTGCGGCCGCAGGTGGGGCAGGAGATGAGATTCGGCCCCGTCTGCCGCAGTCCGGCGGCAGAGAGGATATCCTTGGCCGCACGCACCTCCTCCACCGGGTCGGCGGTGAGACTCACCCGAATGGTGTCGCCGATACCCTGACACAGCAGGCCGCCGATGCCGATGGCGGATTTCAGCACTCCCATCCGGGGCGTGCCCGCCTCCGTGACCCCTAAATGCAGGGGGTAGTCCGTCTGCCGGTGCAGCAGCTGATAGGCTGCCATGTTCACCGGCACACGGGAGCACTTCACGGAGATGCAGATGTCGTCGAAATTGCAGTCGTTCAGCAGGCGGACATGGCCCATGGCACTCTCCACCAGCGCCTCCGGAGTGACGCCGCCGTATTTTTGCAGCAGTTCCCACTCCAGTGAGCCGCCGTTGACGCCGATGCGGATGGGGATACCCTCGCTGCGGCAGGCGTCTGCCACGGCCCGCACCTTCTCCTGTGAGCCGATGTTGCCGGGGTTGATGCGGATCTTATCGATGCCCTGCCGCACGCACTCCAGCGCCAGCTTGTAGTCGAAGTGGATATCCGCCACCAGCGGGATGTGGATGGCCCGGCGGATACGCCCCACGGCCTGCGCCGCCGCCATATCCGGCACCGCCACCCGGATGATATCGCACCCCGCCTCCTCCAGCCGGAGGATCTGGGCTACGGTGGCGGCCACGTCCTCCGTCCGGGTATTGCACATGGACTGGATGGCGATGTCCGCCCCGCCGCCCACCGGGACGCTGCCCACATGAATTTGCTTGCTCATGGCTGATTCCTCCTCAGTTTATCCCCTTCTGTGGGGCAAAAACGCACCACAGGGACGGGAAGCCGCTCCCCGTCCCGTGTGCTCTTTCTCTCTTACTGAAACAGCTTCCACACGTCCTGAAAGGTGATGACCAGCATCAGCAGCATCAGCAGTGCGAAGCCGGCCAGATGGACGTAGCTCTCGAATTTTGCCGGAATTTTCTTGCGGATGGTCAGCATGCACAGGGCATTGACCACCAGAAAGAAGATCTTTCCGCCGTCCAGCGCCGGCAGGGGCAGCAGGTTCATCACCGCCAGATTCACCGCCACCAGCGCCGCCAGATAGGCGATGTTCTCCACCGCCGCCGAGGTACTCTCCGCCTGTTCGCCCACGTCCGTGATGGTGGAGACGATGCCCACCGGGCCGCTGACGTCCTTGAGGCCCGCCTCACCGGTCACCAGCATCTGCAGGGACAGACGCACGATCCGCACGAAGTCCACGGCGTTGTTCCAGCTGTACCGGAGGCGGCTGCCTACGGTGGCCTCCTCCGCCCCGAACATCAGGCCGAAGCCCGTGTAGGTCTGGCCCTGCTGGTCGGTGTACTCCGCCCGCTCCATGGGGAAGTCCTTCAGGGTCACGGTCTGACCGTCACGCTTGACCTTCAGGTCGAATACACCGGTCTTGTTGCGGCCCAGCAGCAGGCTCACGTCACTGTAAACATACACCCGCTCACCGTCGATGCTCACCAGACGGTCCCCCACCTGCAGGCCGCTCTCGCTCTGGAGGGGGCAGCCGTCGGCAAAGTCCGTGATGACCGGGACGTAAAATGCCTTGGCCCCGGCGTACAGGGCGACGATGATAATCAGGCCCGTCAGGAAGTTCATAAAGGCCCCGGCGGCAAAAATGATGAGCTTTTTCCAGAAGCTCTGGTTATTCAGGGCCGTAGGGTCGTTGGAGTCCTCCTCCTCGCCCTCCATGGCACAGAAGCCGCCGATGGGCAGCAGTCGCAGAGAGTAGGTGGTATCCCCCTTGGTCTTGTGCAGGATGGTGGGGCCCATACCGATGGAAAATTCGTTGACCCGCACTCCGCAGGCCTTGGCCGCCAGAAAATGGCCCAGCTCGTGTACGGCGATCAGCACGCCGAAAATCAGGATCGCAGCGATAATATAGATCATGGTTCCTCCTACCGGTTCAGTACAGCGGCACGGGCCAGTCTGTCTGCCTCCAGTATATCCTCCAGAGAGGGCGTATATTTCACCTCCACCCGGCACAGAGCATCCTCCACCCGCCGGGCGATATCATTAAAGCCGATCTCCTGCCGCAGGAACAGGCCCACGGCCTCCTCGTTGGCACCGTTCATGATGGCGCAGGCGGTGCCGCCGGTTCGGGCGCACTGACGGGCGATGGCCAAACAGGGAAATGCCTCCGTATCCGGGGCCTGAAAGGTCAGCGGCCCGCAGGACAGCAGATCCAGCGTCCGATCCGGTGTCTCGGCCCGGTAGGGCCATGTGAAGGCGTAACGGATAGGCAGCTTCATATCCGCCGTCCCCAGCTGGGCGATCATGGCACCGTCCCGATACTCCACCAGCGAGTGGACGATGCTCTGGCGGTGGATCACCGCCTCCACCTGCTCTACCGGCAGCCGGTACAGCCGCATGGCCTCGATGATCTCCAGCCCCTTGTTCATGAGGGTGGCCGAGTCGATGGTGATCTTGGCCCCCATGCTCCAGTTAGGGTGCTTCAGAGCGTCCGCCGGGGTCTTATGTTCCAGTTCCTCATGGCTCAGACCGAAAAACGGCCCGCCGGAGCAGGTCAGCAGCAGACGCTTTACCTCCCGGCGATCCCGGCAGCCCTGCAGGCTCTGGAAAATGGCCGAGTGCTCCGAATCCACCGGCACGATCTCGGCGCCGCAGCGCTCCGCCTCCGCCATCACCAGTTCGCCGGCGCACACCAGCGTCTCCTTATTGGCCAGAGCGATGCGCTTTTTCTCCCGAATAGCCGCCAGCGTGGGTTCCAGTCCAACGCTGCCCATGACGGCGGTGACCACTGTGTCCGCCTCCGGCAGTGTCGCCGCCTCCAGAAGCCCCGCCGGCCCCGCCGCCACCCGGATATCCGTGTCGGACAGCCGCAGCCGCAGCTCTCCCGCCGCCGCCCGGTCATACAGCACCGCCAGCTTCGGATGGAACTGGCGGGCCTGCTGCTCCAGCAGATCCACCTGGCGGTTGGCCGTCAGCGCCGCCACCGTCAGTCCCAGCTCCTGCACCACCTGCAGCGTCTGCCGCCCGATGGAGCCGGTGGAACCCAAGACCGCAACAGTCTTTGTCATAATCGTTTCTCCTTTACAGGCCAATGACCCAGCAGGTCATGAGCCACAGCACCGGTGCAGCGAACAGCACACTGTCGAACCGGTCCAGCACACCGCCGTGACCCGGCAGCAGTCGCCCATAGTCCTTGATGCCGTACTGGCGCTTGATGACCGAGAAGCTCAGGTCCCCCAGCTGGCCCATGAGAGCGCCCACCAGACCCATGAGGATGCAGCCGCCGATGTGCAGAGGCTGTAAGGTACAGAGGTAGAAGATGATCCGGAAGATCACCATGCCCAGCATACCGCCGACAAGGCCGCCCACGGCGCCCTCCACAGTCTTGTGGGGGCTTACCAGCGGCGACAGCTTGTGCTTGCCGCAGGCCATGCCGGTAAACAGGGCCGCCGAGTCGCTGCAGAAGGCCGCCACCAGCGGCACCAGCACCAGTCCGCCGCCGTGGGGCAGCATCCGCAGCAGCAGCAGGCAGCTGAAGGAAGCCGGGATGGCCAGCCCCGCCAGCGCCATGACGCACACATCCAGCATGGTCAGGGCGTGGGGCTTGCCATAGGTCAGCACGCCCGCCGCCGGCAGCGCTATCACGCCCACCAGCAGCAGCCCGTCCACGATGCCCAGCGGCAGCTGCCATCCATGGCCCGCACCGTAAAAATGCAGCACCACTAATATGCCCATCACCGCCGGCAGCGCCGTCCAGCGCCGGGTCTTTTCCGGCCCGCACACAGCCGCCAGCAGCTCATGGGTACCCACCACGCTCAGCGCTGCCAACAGCGCCGCCGTGGCCCAGTCCGGTGCCACGCACAGGATGGCCAGCAGCAGTGGGATGCCGATCACCGCCACGATAATTCTCTGTTTCATATGCTTTCCTCTTTATTTTATCCCGCCGAACCGGCGGTCACGCTGCTGATACGCCACGATGGCCCGGTCCATATCCTCCGGCCCGAAGTCCGGCCACAGGGTATCGCAGAAATACAGCTCCGAATAGGCGCACTGCCACAGCAGAAAGCCCGACAGCCGCTCCTCTCCGCTGGTGCGGATGATAAGCTCCGGATCCGGGAGACCGTCCGTAAACAGGTAGCCGGAGAATCGCTCCTCATCCAGCTCCTCCGGGCGGCAGCGGCCCTCCACACAGTCGGCGGCAAAGTGCCGGGCCGCCCGCAGCAGCTCATCCCGGCCGCCGTAGTTCAGGCAGACGTTGGCCTGAAAGCCCTGAATGTGGGAGGATATCTCGTTGGTGCGCCGGGCCAGCTCCTGCAGCTCCGGCGAAAGGGCGCTCAGGTCCCCCAGAAACCGCAGCCGGATCTGATCCCGCTCCATGGAGTCGATGGCCTCCAGCATATACTGCTTCAGAAGGCCCATGATGGTGTTGACCTCGTCCGCCGGGCGCTTCCAGTTCTCCGTGGAGAATGCGTATACCGTCAGGTACTCCACTCCCAGTTCCTTGCAGTAGGTAGCGATTTTGCGGAACACCTCCGCCCCCACCTTATGTCCGGCGGTGCGGGGCAGGCCCCGACGCTTGGCCCATCTCCCGTTGCCGTCCATGATAACAGCGATATGGCGGGGAAGGCGGTTTTCATCCACCTGCCCCGCCGTATGATGCTTCTTTTTGGAAAACAGGCCCATCAGACAGACATGAGTTCCTTTTCTTTGGTATCCAGCAGCTTATCCAGCTCCTTGCAGTGGTCGTCGGTCATCTTCTGCAGGTCCTTCTCAGCCAGCTTCAGCTCGTCCTCGGTGATCTCGGAGGCCTTCTGCATCTTCTTGAACGCCTCCAGCGCATCCCGGCGGATGTTGCGGATGGCCACCTTGCCGCCCTCGTTGTACTTGCGGATCTGCTTGACCAGCTCCTTGCGGCGCTCCTCCGTCAGCTGGGGGAAGGCCAGCCGGATGGACTTGCCGTCATTCTGGGGATTGATGCCCAGATCGGACTCCTGAATGGCCTTCTCGATGCCCTTCAGGGCCGAGGCGTCCCAAGGGGTGATAAGCAGCGTCCGGGGATCAGGGGACGCCACCGCAGCGATCTGCTGGATGGGGGTGGGGGTGCCGTAGTAGTCCACCTGAATGCGGTTGAGGACGGATGCGTTGGCCCGTCCGGCCCGCACGGCGCCGAAGTCACGCTCCACCGCCTCCACGCTCTTCTTCATCTTTTCCTCGTATACCTTGTAGTGTTCCTTCAGCATGGTTATGCCTCCTTCACGATCGTTCCGATTTTTTCGCCCCGCAGCACACGCACGATATTATACGGGTCTTTCAGTGCAAACACCAGCACCGGGATGTGGTTGTCCATGGACAGGCTGGTGGCGGTGGAATCCATCACCGCCAGATGACGCTTGAGCACCTCGTCATAGGTGATGGCGTCGAATTTCACGGCGTCGGCGTTCTTGGCCGGGTCGCAGTCGTACACGCCGTCGATGTTCTTGGCCAGCAGGATCACGTCGGCGTTGATCTCCGCCGCCCGCAGCACCGCCGCCGTATCGGTGGAGAAGAAGGGGCATCCCACACCGCAGCCAAACAGCACCACCCGGCCCTTTTCCAGATGCCGGACGGCTCTGGCCCGGATATAGGGCTCCGCCACCTCACGGATCTCCAGTGCCGTCTGGAGCCGGACGTCCACGCCCTTCTGCTCCAGCACGTCCGCCAGTGCCATGCAGTTCATGGCCGTGGCCAGCATCCCCATGTGGTCGGCACGGGTGCGCTCAATGTGACCCTCGCCGTTCTTCACGCCCCGCCAGAAGTTGCCGCCGCCGATGACAACGCCGATCTGCACGCCCATGTTCACGCACTCCTTGATGACGTCCGCCACCTGACCCAGCACCTGAAAGTCCAGGCCGAAGTGCTTCTCGCCCGCCAGTGCCTCGCCGCTGATCTTCAGCAGCACCCGTTTATACTTCGGTTCGTCCATTGCTCTTCCTCCGTATGTGATACTTGGGAGTATTTTACCTTATTTTTTCCCGTTTGCATAGAGGGAAAAGCAAAATTTTTTCCGTCCTCTCTCCCTGCCTTGCATTTTCCGGCGGAAGATGGTACCATCTCAACGAAAAGAAACTGATAGGAGACGCCTTATGGAGCTGCTGCACATACATAAAGATACATGGGCCGCCGTGGGAGCCACGGCCCTGATCCCCTTTTACCGCCTGACGGATACGGACATTGTTCTGCTGGACACCGGCATCGCCGCCTCTGACCGGGAGGGCCTTACCGCCCTGCTGGAGGAGCACGGTCTGCGCCCCAAGGGTATCCTCTGCTCCCACGCTCACTACGACCACGTGGGCAACGCCGCTTATCTCCGCCGGCGCTACGGCTGCCCCATCGCCATGCCCATGATCGAGGCCGCCATCTGCGCCGATGCCACCGCCTTCCGGGCCAACTACGAGACCCTCACCTACGGCACCATCCAGTCCATGTTTCCGGAGGAATGCTTCCTGTCGGACGTTCTCATCTCTCCGGATATCGATCATCTGGACTTTTGCGGCGTCCGTTTCGGCCTGCTGCCCCTGCCGGGCCACTCTGCCGGGCAGATGGGCTTTATCACCCCCGACGGCACTGCCTATCTGGCAGACTGCCTGTTGGGGCCGGAGCAGCTGCAGCGCTTCAAGCTGCCCACCATCATGCACATTGCCCGTGATCTGACGGTGATGGAGTCCCTCCGCAGTCTCCGCTGCCCGGCCTATGTGCTGGCCCATAAGACCAGCGTCACAGAGCTTGGTCCCGTCATCGATGCCAACATCGCCGCCATCCACGATAAGGGGCGGCGGCTGCTGAGCTGTCTCACCGACGGCATGACCGCCGACCAGTGGCTCTATGCCTACTGCCGTCAGGAGGGCATCCACACTCATGATCCCTTCCGCATCAGCGTCACCCAGCGCAATTTCCTGCATCTGTCCAACTGGCTGGTGGACGAGGGCCGGGTGGCTCTGTACCATGACCTCTGCGTGAGCCGTTACAGTAAGGTGTGAAGTAAGGTGTGAGCCGGTCCGCGGTGGGTAAGTTTTCGTTTTTTATCGTCCGTAATGGCCACAGGGGAGGGGGCAGCATCCACTGTCCCCTCCCCTGTTTCTTCTTTCGGCAATTCCGTTTTTTCAATCCTCCAGCAGCTCTGTGAAGCTCCGGATGGTCCGATCGCACACCCGTGTCATCTCCTCCCACGAGACGTGAAAGAACTGATCGTAGACCCCCACCGTGTGCATCCCGGCCGCCTTGGCCCCACGGCACGCCTCCACAGAGTCGTCATACACCACGCACTCCACCGGCTCCACGCCCATGCGTTGGGCCGCTACCCGGAAGATCTCCGGGTCCTTCTTCTCGATCTTCAGATCGTGGGCAAACAAAATCTCCTCAAAATATGGCATCAGTCCCAGATGCCCCAGTGCCGCCCGGCAGTGGGCCGGAACACTGGAGGTCAGCACCATCATCCGCTGCCCCTGGCGGCGGCACTGATCCAGATACTCCCGCACGCCGGGCTTCACCTGTACCCGTGTGGCGTAGGCGTCCCCGGCCATCTCCATCCACTCTGCCATGATATCCTCCACAGACTCCTCCAGATGGCAGTAGCGCTTGGTGAACTCCGCCGCCAGCGGGAAAATGGTGTGAGCCACCCCCTGATAGTACTCCTTGGTGTAGGGAAAGCCACGCTTGGCCAGAAAGGCCTCATCCACCTCCCGCCAGATGCCGTTGGAATCGATCAGGGTCCCGTCCATGTCAAAAATATGCATCCATTCGTCCTCCGCTCGGATCGTTTCTGTGATTATATCAAGTTTTTGCCATTCTGTAAACGCCGGTTTCCCATGTGGACAAATGGGGAAAGCTGTGGTAGAATAGTGTGATAAAATTTTCCGAGCCAACGGGAGGGACCATGCCATGCAGGGAAAGCTCATCGTATTTGAGGGGACCGACGGTTCCGGCAAGGCTACGCAGTCGGAGCTGCTGTGTCAGGAGCTGACCCGGCGGGGCGTTCCCTACCGCAAGCTGACCTTCCCCCGGTATCAGGAGGAATCCTCGGCGCTGGTGCGGCTCTATCTGGGCGGGGCCTTCGGCCAGAAGCCCGGCGATGTCAACGCCTACGCTGCTGCGGCCTTCTACTCCGTGGACCGCTACGCCTCCTATAAACAGGACTGGGGCAGCTACTATGAGCAGGGCGGCCTGCTCATTGCTGACCGCTATACCACCTCCAATGCCGTTCACCAGACCTCCAAGCTTCCGCCGGAGCAGCAGCGGCCCTTTGTGGACTGGCTCTTTGATTTCGAGTATCAGAAGCTGGGCCTGCCGGCTCCGGATCGAGTGCTGTACCTGGATCTCCCCACGGAACTGTCCGAGCAGATGATGCGCCGCCGGGAGGAGGCCACCCATACCCATGCCGACATCCATGAGCAGGACGAGGCTTATCTCCGCTCCTGCCGGGAGAGCGCCGCCCGTGTGGTGGACTGGTGCGGCTGGCAGCGCATCCGCTGCGACCGGGACGGCCGGATCCGCAGCATTCAGGACATCCATCAGGAGGTTCTGGAGCGTGTGGCGGATCTGCTGCCGTAAAAAAGGACGGAACGCCGCAGCGTCCCGTCCCGGTTCGGCCGAACCCTATGGTATGTGTCTGTCCCTATGTCCCTCAGCAGGAGCAGCGGGAGTCGCCGCCGCAGCAGCGCTCGTTCTGTCCGCCGCCGCAGCAGCAGAGCACCAGTAAAACGATGACGATCAGCCAGATACAGGAGCAGTTGTTGTCAAAGCACACTTGAACCTCACCTCACTTGTTCTTCACTGGCTTATTCTATGCCCCACCGCCCCGGAAGGTATCTTGTCCGGTCTGATTTGCGCTGGGGAAAATGCGATAAAGAAAGGAACAACGATCTATGGCAGACCGCAAAAACAACGAGACCACCAGCTGGAACGCCGACGAGGTGCGCCGCCAGCAGACTCAGCGCAAGCAGCGCAAGAAAATGCGCCGGACCCGTTTCTGGGCCATCTACTGCGCCGGTGTGGTGCTGGGCTCCTGCCTGCTGGCGGGACTGGGCTGGCTCATGGTCAATGACGTGTGCGCCCTGAACAAGGCACCTCTCACCGCCACGGTGGAGATCGAAAAGGGCGACTCCGTGGGGCAGATCGCCTCCAAGCTGAAGAAGGCGGGCATCATCAAGTATAAGCTGCTGTTCGTCATCACCAGTCCCCTCTTCCACGCCAAGGACACCATCCAGCCCGGCAGCTACGAGCTTAATACCGACATGGACTACAACTGCATCATCGACTCCATGCAGCAGGGCTCCTCTGTGGCCGGGACGGTGAAGGTCACCATCCCGGAGGGCTACTCCGTGCAGGAGACCATCCAACTGCTGGCCGACAGCGACGTGTCCAATGTGGAGGACCTGACGGAGGCCGCCAAGAACCATGTGTTCGACTACACCTTCGTGGATAACGAGAACCTGGGCAGCATCACCCGGCTGGAGGGCTTCCTCTTCCCGGATACCTATGAGTTCTTCCACAAGGAGGATGCTGTCTCTGCGCTGGATCGCCTGCTCTCCAACTTCCAGACCCGTGTCAGCGGCGATCTGCTGACGGATATCGAGAACTCCCAGTACAGCCTCCGTGAGATCGTCACACTGGCCTCCATCATTGAAAAGGAGGCCATCGGGGACGACGAGGAGCGTGCCAACATCTCCTCCGTGTTCTATAACCGCCTCAGCGGCGACAACTCCGAGATCGGCACCGCCCTCCAGTCCGACGCCACCATCTACTATGCCCTGCACATCGCCGGCATGGACGATACCCAGTTCTCCACGGATCTGGACAGCCCCTACAACACCTATAAGCACGGCGGCCTCCCCGCCGGCCCCATCTGCAACCCCAGTTTGTCCTCCATCAAGGCGGCGGTGCATCCCAACGACACCGGCTACTACTACTTTGCCTACGGCAAGGATGGAGTCAGCCACTTCTTCCGTACCTATGACGAGCATCTGGCCTTCGTCAACAGCGATATGTACGCCCCGGATTGATGGATATGATGAGAAAAAAGCCTGAGCTGCTGTCCCCGGCCGGGGACATGGAAAAGCTGAAAATGGCCGTGGCCTATGGTGCCGACGCCGTGTATCTGGCAGGCACCTCCTTCGGGATGCGCTCCTTCGCCGGGAATTTCTCCCCGGAGGAGCTGCCCCTTGCGGTGGCCTATGCCCATGACCACGGCGTCCGGGTCCACGTCACCGTCAATACCATGCCCCGCAGCGGCGAGGTGGATGCCCTCCCCGCCCATCTGGAGCGCCTGAATGACGCCGGGGTGGATGCTCTCATTCTGGCGGATCTGGGGGCCTTCACGCTGGCGGGGAAATACGCCCCCCGCTGTGAACGCCACATCAGCACCCAGCAGTCCATCGCCAACTACGCCTGCGCTCAGGCATGGTATGATCTGGGCGCCAAGCGAGTGGTGCTGGCCCGTGAGCTGAGCATGGACGAGATCCGTGAGATCCGCCGCCGCACCTCCCCGGAGCTGGAGCTGGAGACCTTCTGCCACGGGGCCATGTGTGTGTCCTACTCCGGCCGCTGCCTGCTCTCCAACTACATGACCGGCCGGGACTCCAACCGGGGCGCCTGCGCCCAGCCCTGCCGCTACCAGTACGCCCTGATGGAGGAGAAGCGCCCCGGCGAATACTTCCCGGTGTTCGAGGACGAAAAGGGTACCTACATCATGAACTCCCGTGATATGTGCATGATCGACCATCTGGACGACCTCATGGACGCCGGAGTGGACTGCCTGAAGATCGAGGGCCGGGCCAAATCTGCCTATTATGCCGCCATCGTCACCGGGGCTTACCGCCATGCCATCGACGACGTGGCGCAGGGTCGCCCCGCCGACCCCGTCTGGCGGGACGAGGTGGAGCACGTCAGCCACCGCCACTATTCCACCGGCTTTTTCTACGGCCCTCCCGGCCAGTATTACGAGAGTTCCCGCTATATCCGGGACTGGCAGATCTGCGCCGTGGTAACAGGCTGCACCCCGGAGGGACTGGCCACCCTGAGCCTCCGCAACAAGTTCCGCACCGGCGATACCGTGGAGGTGGTGGGGCCGGATACCCGTCCCTTCTCCCTTACCGTGCCGGAGATGACGGATGCCGACGGATTGCCCCTCTTTGAGCCGAAAACGCCTCAGATGACCTTTACCATGCCCCTGCCCCGGCCGGTACCGCCTATGAGCTTCATCCGCCATGCCGTGGACCTGTCGGGAAAGTAATGCCCCGCATAACCGACGCCCCCTTCCGAACCCCGGAAGGGGGCGTTTTCTCGATACAGGCATGACGGATTCAGGTACGAAATCGTTTTTCCCCCTCCTAAAGCTATATCCCCTGCGGGGCGGACCCTCTGTCCGCCCCGCTTCCTTTTGCCCATAAAAATTCCCCGCTCCGGCAACTGGCTCTTTTCAATCGATGCAGATTGCGGTATAATAGGCTCTGATTACGACCCGATGGAGGTGCCTATCTCATGGAAGTGAAGCGCTGGGAGCTCATGCCCCATGTGTATCTGACCTATCTGCCGGCCCGGAAATTCAAAACCGGGGTGCTGTCGGCCCAATTCATCACGCCGCTGGCCAAGGAAACGGCGTCCTACAACGCCCTGCTGCCAGCGGTGCTGCACCGCGGCACCATGCGCTGCCCGGACATGGAGCAGCTCGCTGCGGCCATGGATCGGCTCTACGGCGCACAGATCAGCCCCACCATCCGCAAGCGGGGGGAGACGCAGTGCCTTGGCTTCGTGGCCAGCTTTATCGACGACCGGTTCGTCTCCCGGAATGAACCGCTGCTGGAGCCTGCGGCGGAGCTGCTGGGGGAGCTGCTGCTGGACCCTGTGACCCGTGGTGGCCGGTTTCTGCAGGAATATGTGGAGGGCGAGAAGGCCAATCTGGCCGACGCCATCCGCTCCATCCGCAACGACAAGCGGGACTGGGCCGATCTGCGGCTTTTGCAGGAGATGTGCGCCGGGGAGCCCTATGGCATCAGCCGCTTCGGTGACGAGGCGGGGCTGGCCAAGATCAACAACCAGAAGCTCTACGCTCACAGCCAGCGGATGATGTCCTCCTCCCGGTTGGAGCTGTTCTACTGCGGCAGCGCCGAGTGCCATCGGGTGGAGGAGGCCCTGCTGACGGCCTTCTCCTCCCTGACCCGTGGCCCCCAAACGGAGCCGGAGCCGCCCCGACGGTTCGCCGCTCCCTCCCAGCCCCGACTGGTGACGGAGGAGATGGACGTGACGCAGGGCAAGCTCTCCATGGGCTTCCGCTGCGATACCGATGACGAGCCCGCCATGATCCTGACAAACCTCATGTTCGGCGGCTCCAGCAACTCCAAGCTGTTTCTGAACGTCCGGGAGAAGCTCTCCCTCTGCTACTATGCCTCCAGCACCTACGTCCGCTCCAAGGGCATCCTGACGGTGTCCTCCGGCATCGAGACGGCGGACTATGACCGGGCCGAGGCGGAGATCCTCCGCCAGCTGGACGAGATCCGGCAGGGCCTCTGGGAGGACTGGGAGCTGACAGCGGCACGGGAGAGTCTTCTCAGCGCCCTGCAGGCGCTGGGAGATTCTCAGGGCGCGCTGGAGAACTACTATCTGGGGCTGGCGGCCACCGGCCGCCGGGAGACCCCGGAGGAGATGGCGGCGCTGCTGCGGCAGGTGACCCCGGAGCGCATCCGTGCGGCAGCCCAGAGTGTGCAGCTGGATACCATTTACTTCCTGAAGGGAAAGGAGGCGTGAGGATGTATTATCCCCGCATTGACGAGACGGTGACCTTCCGCCGCCTGAAAAACGGTCTGCCGGCCTATGTGGTCCACAAGCCCGGCTACACCCGGAAATACGCCATGTTCGCCACCCGCTACGGCGGCATGGACCTGCGCTTTCGGCAGGACGGCGCATGGCAGGATACCCCGGCGGGCATCGCCCACTATCTGGAGCACAAGATGTTCGACACCGCCGACGGAAACGCCATGCAGGAGATGGCCAAAAACGGCGCCGAGCCCAATGCCTTTACCAGCAACGCCATGACGGCCTACTACTTCGACTGCACGGAGCATTTTGACGAGAATCTGCGGCAGCTGCTGTCCTTTGTGTCGATGCCGTACTTCACCGACGAGAGCGTGGCCAAGGAGCAGGGCATTATTGCTCAGGAGATCGGCATGATCGAGGACGACCCGGAGTGGCAGGTCTATAAGCGGATGCTGCAGGCCCTGTACCGGGAGAGTCCCGCCCGTATCCCCGTGGCCGGCTCCGTGGAGAGCATCTCCCGCATCACCGCCGAGACCCTGTACCGCTGCCACAAGGCCTTTTATACCCCTGCCAATATGTGTCTGGTGGCGGTGGGCGATCTGGACGCCGAGGCGGTGTTCCGGGCAGCGGAGGATATCCTGCCCCCGGAAAGCGGCCCGGATATCCCCCGTGACTACGGTGGCAGCGAGGGAGACACCCCCGCTCAGTCGGAGACCTCCTGCCGGATGGAGGTGTCCATGCCGTCGTTTCTGGTGGGCTTCAAATGCCCCGCTCCCCCGGAGGGAGAGCAGCGGCTGCGCTGGGACATCCTGGGGGATCTGGCCTGCGATATCCTCATGGGGGACTCCAGTCCCCTGTTCTCCCGGCTGTACAGTCAGGGTCTCATCAACGGCTCCTTCGGCAGTTCCTTCGACCTGCTGCCCGGTGCAGCCTACGCCTATGCCGGCGGCGACAGCAACGATCCCGCCGCCGTGATGGAGGCCATTTTGGAGGAAGCACAGCGCCTGACCCGTGAGGGTCTGGATCCGGACTACTGGCAGCGGATGAAGCGGGGGAACTTCGGGGCCTCCCTGAAGGGTCTCAACTCCTTCGATTCCATCGCTATTTCGCTGGTGGAGGGCTGCTTCCAGCACTTTGATCCCCTGCGCTTCCCGGAAATTTACGACAGCATCACCCCGCAGGATGTGCTGGATTTCATCCGGGAGCATATCTGCCGCAGCCGTGCGGCCCTGTCCGTTATCTATCCCAAGGAGGACTGATCATGAATGACAACTGGAAATTTTCCGATCTTCCCTATACCAGCCCCGATGTAGAGGCCCTTCAGGCCCGGTATGACGCCCTGACCCAGCGGGCCAAGGACGCCCAAGGTCCGGAGGATCTGCTGGAGGTGGTTCGGCAGCGGGATGCCCTCCAGCAGGAGGTAGCTCTCTGCCAGAGCATCGCCTTCATCCGGGCCTTCCACGATGTCACTGACGAGTTTTATCAGCGGGAGCTGCAGGAGACCATGCCCCGACTGGAGACGCTGGATACGCAGTCTCTGTCCATGGCCATAGCAGAGAGTCCCTACGCTGCGGCGGTGGACGAGGCCTTCGGCCCCCAGCTGCGCCGTCTACTGACGCTGGATCAGCGGCTCCACACCGGCGGCAAGGAGCTGCAGGCCCGCATCTCCCGGCTCACCGCCCAATACCAGCAGCTGGTGGCCTCCGCCAAGTATCAGGTGCAGGGCGAGACTCTCAGCGGCGGCCAGCTGCGCTTTGCGCTGACCAGCACCGACCGGGAGCGCCGCAAGGCCGCCTACGATGCCCAGCAGCAGACCGCCGTGGAAAACGGCCCCGTAATGGAAAAGCTCCTGCGGGAGCTGGTCCATGCCCGGAGCCAGCTGGCCCGAGAAAATGGCTTCGACAGCTTTGCCGACTACGGCGATCTCAGTATGCAGCGTCTGGGCTATGGCCGGGCGGAGTTGGACGAGTTCTGCCGTCAGGTGCAAAAGTACATCACGCCCCTGTATCTGCAAATGCAGGAGCAGCAGCGCCAGCGGCTGGGGGTGGAAACGCTGCTGCCCTATGATCGGGCGCTGGTGTTCCCAGAGGGCAACGCCGTCCCCGTGGCGGCAGAGGAGCTTCCTAAGGCTGCACGCCGGATGTATCACGCCCTGAGTCCGGAGGCGGGACATTTCTTCGACGAGATGGTCCGCCACGACCTGTTGGACGTGGCAGGCTCTCCCAATAAAATCTCCGGCATGGGCTTCTGCGATATGCTGGGCGCCCCCTGCGGGATGCCCTTCATCTTCGCCAACTGCGACGGCACCGGCTCCGACGTCACCGTCTATACCCATGAGCTGGGCCACGGCCTTCAGGGCTACCTCTCCTACCGCAGCCAGCCGCTGGCGGACTATGTAGGGCTGAGTCCCGATCTGGCGGAGGTCCACTCCAAGACCATGGAGCTGCTGACACTCCCCTATGCACGGGACTTCTTCGGCCCTCACGCCCCCCAGTTCCTGACGGAGCACCGCTACGACTTCATCAAGGAGCTGTGCGCCTTCTGCTCCATCCACACCTTCGAGACGTGGCTCTATGAGCACCCGGATGCCTCTCTTTCTCAGTGGGCGGAGGAGTTCGACCGCACGGAGAAGGCCTTCGGCCGGGCCCAGAACAACGAGCCGTGGCGGCAGCAGGTGCTGGCCGGCTGTGACCTGTTCACCAACACGGCCATCTATATGTTCCCCCGCTATGTGGTGAGCTACGCCCTCTCCATCGTCTGCGCCCAGCAGCTGAAGGCCGCCTATGACGCCGACCCCGTGGACGGCTGGGCCAGATACCACGCCCTGTGCGCCTCCGGCGGCAGCAAGCTCTACGCCGAAACGCTGGCAGCTGCCGGGCTGGAGCTGCCCTACGCCCCCGGCGTGGTGGAGCGGCTGGCCCGTGAGCTGGCGGCACAGGCCTGAATCCACCCCACCCCTTCGAGCGCACGGCGCTCTGCACTTTATCCCAAGGAGGAATCATCATGCAAATTATGACTGACAGCCCCATCCGGTTCCCCGGCCTGTTCGGGGACTGGGCCTTTACCGCCAGCTCCAAGGCGCTGGACATCGGCAACGGCATCTACTGGTACGGTATCCTCATCGCCCTTGGTCTGGTCATCGCCATCTGGTGGTGCATGAACCAGAAATCCAAGTACGGCATTACCGAGGACGACCTGCTGGACAGCGTTCTGTGGGGTATCCCCTGCGCCATTGTGGGGGCAAGAATTTACTATGTGCTGTTCTATCTGGATCAGTTCAAAAACAGCGACGGCAGCTTCAGCTTCCGCAAGGCCATCGCCATCTGGGACGGCGGCCTTGCCATCTACGGTGCCGTCATCGCCGTGGTCATCGTGGGCATCTGCATCAGCCGCCACAAGGGCTATAAGCTGGGAGCCATGCTGGACCTTGCGGTGATGGGCCTGCTCATCGGCCAGTGCATCGGCCGGTGGGGCAACTTCATGAACCGGGAGGCCTTCGGTGCCGAGACCACCCTGCCCTGGCGGATGCAGCTGACCACCGTCACCGGCCAGCTGGTGGAGGTCCACCCCACGTTCCTGTATGAGAGCCTGTGGAATCTTGCGGGCCTGCTGCTCATCATCTTCGTGGTATCCAAGGCCCGCCGCTTCGACGGTGAGAACACCTGGTTCTACTTCCTGTGGTACGGCATCGGCCGCTTCTGGATCGAGGGCCTGCGGACCGACAGCCTGTACCTCTTCAACTGGACCATCGGCGGCCAGCCCATCCGGGTGTCTCAGGCCCTGAGCCTTGTGATGGTATTCGTGTCCCTCTTCATGCTGTACTACCACATCAAGCTCCACCCCCACAAGCCGGAGGAGCTGTATGTCAACATCGTGGCGGCCCGCAATGCCGCCGCAGCCGAAGCGGCTGTCGCCCCGGCAGCTGAGTCTCCCGCTCAGGCGACCCCCACCGAGGATGCTCCCGTCGAAGCCGTCTCTTCCGAGACGGAGTCTCCCTCCCAAGAGGAACCCTCCGGTGAAACCCCGACGGAGGACCCGTCATGAGTGCTGCGCTGTTAGACGGCAAGGCCCTGTCCGCCCGGATGCGGGAGCGGCTGGGGCAGGAGGCCGCCGCCCTGCCCCGCCAGCCGGGTCTGGCGGTGATTCTGGTGGGGGACAATCCCGCCAGCGCCGTATACGTCCGCAACAAGGAGAAAGACTGCGCCCAGTGCGGGGTGCGGTGCCTGAACCATCACCTGCCCGCTGAAACCACCCAGCAGGAGCTGCTGGCACTGGTGGAGGACATGAACCGCCGGGAGGACGTGGACGGAATTCTGGTGCAGCTTCCCCTTCCGGAGGGGCTGGACAGCCGGGCCGTGCTGGAGGCCATCCGCCCGGAGAAGGACGTGGACGCCTTCCACCCGGAGAATGTGGGTCGCCTGATGCTGGGGCTGCCCCGGTTCCTGCCCTGCACCCCCGCCGGGATCATGGCCCTGCTGCGGGCGTATGGCATCTCCCCCGCCGGGAAACACTGTGTGGTGGTGGGCCGCAGCAACATCGTGGGAAAGCCCATGGCCCTGCTGCTTCTGGCGGAGGATGCCACCGTCACCGTCTGCCACAGCCGCACGCCGGATCTGGCGGAGCAGTGCCGTCGGGCGGACATCCTCATCTCCGCCGTGGGCCGCCGTGGTCTTATCACCTCCGACATGGTCAAGCCCGGCGCCGTGGTCGTGGATGTGGCCATGAACCGCAATGATGAGGGCAAGCTCTGCGGCGACGTGGACTTCGCCGCCGTGGCGGAAAAGGCGGCCTATATTACCCCCGTGCCGGGGGGCGTAGGCCCCATGACACGGGCCATGCTCATGGAAAATACCATCTCTGCATCCCGCAGACGGCAGCGCAAGGAGGACTGACCTATGAAAACAGATATCGAGATCGCACAGAGCTGTACCCTCCTCCCCATCACCGCCATCGGCGCAAAGCTGGGCCTGACGGAGGAGCAGCTGGAGTGCTACGGCCGCTATAAGGCCAAGCTGCTGCCCTCCGCCACAGCGGGCAAGCCCCAGACCGGGAAGCTGATCCTGGTCACAGCCATCAACCCCACTGCCGCCGGGGAGGGGAAGACCACCACCAGCATTGGGTTGGCGGACAGCCTGTCGGCGCTGGGGAAAAAGACGGTGCTGGCCCTGCGGGAGCCGTCTCTGGGGCCGGTGTTCGGCCTCAAGGGCGGAGCCACCGGCGGCGGCTGGGCGCAGGTGGCCCCCATGGAGGACATCAACCTCCATTTCACCGGCGACTTCCACGCCATCGGCGCCGCCAACAACCTGCTGGCGGCCATGGTGGATAACCACATCTATCAGGGCAACGCTCTGGACATCCAACAGGTGACATGGCGGCGCTGCGTGGACATGAACGACCGCCAGCTGCGGTACATCCTCTGCGGTCTGGGTGGCAAGGGAAACGGCGTACCCCGTGAGGAGGGCTTTGACATCACTGTGGCCACGGAGGTCATGGCGGTGCTGTGTCTGGCGGAGGATCTGACGGACCTGAAGGCTCGTCTGGCCCGGATGATCGTGGGATACAACGGCCACGGCCAGCCGGTGACTGCCGGGGATCTGAAGGCTGCGGGGGCCATGGCCGCCCTATTGAAGGACGCCATCCGCCCCAATCTGGCCCAGTCGCTGGAGGGGACTCCCGCCATCATCCACGGCGGTCCCTTCGCCAACATCGCCCACGGCTGCAACAGTGTGGCCGCCACCAAGGCTGCCCTGCGGCTGGGGGACTATGTGGTGACGGAGGCGGGCTTCGGCGCTGATCTGGGGGCCGAAAAGTTTCTGGATATCAAGTGCCGTAGGGCGGGACTGCGTCCGGATGCGGTGGTCATCGTGGCCACGGTCCGGGCCCTGAAACTCCACGGCGGCGCCGATAAAACCCAGCTGGCGGCGGAGGACACGACGGCCCTGCGCCGGGGCCTTCCCAATCTGCTGCGGCACATCGAGAACATCACGCAGGTCTATGGCCTGCCGGCGGTGGTGGCCCTGAACCGCTTCACCAGCGACTCGGCGACGGAGCTGGCACTGGTGCAGGAGGCCTGCGCCGCCTATGGGGCGGAGGTGGCCCTGTCGGAGGTGTGGGAGAAGGGCAGCCGGGGCGGCATGGAGCTGGCCCACGGCGTCCTGCGGGCGCTGGAGCAGGAGAACCACTTCCGCTTCGCCTACGATGCCGCCCTTCCCATCCGGGACAAGCTGCTGGCCCTGACCCAAAGAATCTACGGCGGCCGCAATGTGGCCTATACCGAGGAGGCCGACCGGGAGATCAACCGCCTGACGGAGCTGGGCTTCGGCGGCCTGCCGGTGTGCGTGGCCAAGACCCAGTACAGTCTTTCCGATGACCCCACAAAGCTGGGGGCCCCTCAGGACTTCATCCTGACGGTGCGGAAGGTGAAGGTCTCCGCCGGAGCCGGGTTCATCGTGGCCCTGACGGGGGACATTCTCACCATGCCGGGTCTGCCCAAGACCCCGGCGGCAGAGGCCATCGACGTGGACGAAAACGGCGTCATCTCCGGCCTGTTCTGATAGGTAACATAACACGATAAAGATATGAAAAAAAGCATCGCATCTGCATAGCAGATGCGATGCTTTTTGTTCTCTTATCCCCTCAGAACAACCGCCGGCCCGTCAGGAAGTGACTGGCATAGTAGCTCTCGCTGAAGGATGTGATCTTCACACAGTTGAAGCGGGAATCGGAGGTGGCGTGGATGAACTGCCCGTCTCCGATGTAGATGCCGCAGTGGGAAGCGGCACTGGAGGAGAAATCCGCATCCTGAAAGAACACCAGATCCCCCGGCTGCAGTTCCCCGAAGCCCACCGCCGTGCCGTAGCTCAGTTGATCCGTGGCCCCGTGGGGCAGATACACCCCGAACTGCTGATAGATGTACATGGTGTAGCCGGAGCAGTCAAAGCCGCTGGGAGACGCCCCGCCATAGGCGTAAGGCACCCCCTGATAGGACAGGGCCAGCGCCACCAGATCCGATGCCGATCCGGAGACCGTTCCGGCGTCGCCGCCGCTGGGTAGGTCGCCGGAGCCGCCGGAGGAACCACTATCGGAGGACGTATTTCCCCCGGCTTGGGGCCGTGAGGCAGACAGCTCCAGATAGTCCCCGGAGACGTAGCCGCTCACTCCATCGTAGTCTACATAAAACCATCCGTCTTCAAACCCGGACACCGACACCCACGCCCCATTGGGGAGGGATGTCACCGTTTCATAGCCGGTACCGGCTCCGGAGCGCAGATTCAGTGCATCCGCCGTCACCTGTCCGTAGCCGGTCAGGCCGGAGGTCCGCAGGTCCAGATACTCCCCGGAGAGATAGCCCTCGATGCCGTCGTAGCGCACCTGATACCAGCCGCCGCTCTTTCCCGTGACGGCCACCGTGGTGCCATAGTCCACCAGCGCCAGCGCCTCGGCGTCCCAATCGCCGCTGCGGCGGATGTAGAGGGCGTCAGTGGTGACAGCCGCCGCCAGCACGGAGGTATCCGTCGCCGGAAGGCTCTCCTCCTCCGCAGGCTCCGCTGTCACGTCTGCCGTCGGCTCCGCCGTCTGGGGGGCCGCCAGAGCCGCAGTCTCCGCCGCCTTCAGCTTCTCCAGCGCCTCTCTTGGCACCACCATGCCCAAGTGGACGGCGGGGGAAACCACATTCTCCGGCGGCGTGCGCTCCGCGGTGAGATGTACCGTACACAAAGCCGCCAGCAGGATCACCAGCGCCGCCAGCAGAAATTTTCGTGTCATGCCGGACACCCTTTCTCTCGCTTATTTCCCGGCCAGAGCCCGCTCCAGCCAGATGGAGCCCACGTCCATGGCTGCGTACAGGCTGTCCTTCTCGGACTTCTTCACCACCCGGTCACGGGACTTCAGGTCGGGATCCGTCAGCTGCAGCTGCACGGACACACGGGTGGCCACCTCCATGTCCTGCTCCTTCTTGGTGTCCAGGATCTGCAGCATAATGATGTACTTGTCCGCCATGCTGCCGTAGTAAATGATGTTGTCGATACGGCGCAGAGGGTGGTTTTTATAGATGAGACCCTCGGTCTTTTTGTTTTCAGCCATTTGAATAACTCCCTTCTTTAATAGAACCATACACTTGTAACCAAATTGTAACACACACCGCTCCCCTTGTCAATTCGCCCGCCGGGAAAAAGCCTGCCGCTTTCTGTCGTCGGTATCATTCCACGCCCTCCCGCCGCTAAATTTTTAGCATCCACATTAATTTTATCTCATATTAGTAAGGTTTCATGATCCCATTTTACAGCGATTTTCGCATACACAGCGCAGATAGTGAAATCCTTTCCGCCAAATCCCCCATAGTTTCCTCACGTTTTCGTCACATAACAGAAAACAACCTCTCTATACGCTAAAAAGTGCTTGCCAAAAAATGGCAGTTGGTGTATAATGACCAGAGATTTTCAAAAGAGGAGACCTTGCCATGTCTGCTATGACTGCTTCGGAGCGCCGCCAGCAAATCGCCCGGTTGCTTTCCGCATCCCAAGCGCCTATCAGCGCCACGACCCTTTCTCAGGAGCTGGGCGTCAGCCGTCAGATCATCGTGGGGGATATCGCCCTGCTGCGTGCCGCCGGTCAGGAGATCACCGCCACCGCACGGGGCTATGTGATCCCCGCACAAAATGGCCTGCTGCGCCGCATCGCCTGTATACACTCTGCCGAGGAGACACGGGACGAGCTCGACGCCATGGTGGACTGCGGCTGTACCGTGGTGGACGTCATCGTGGAGCACCCAGTCTACGGGCAGCTTACCGCTCCCCTGCACCTGTCCAGCCGTCTGGACGTGGATCAGTTCATGAAGCGCATGGACGGGGCCGCCCCCCTGTCCCAGCTCACCGGCGGCGTGCATCTGCACACCCTCTCCTGCCCGGACGAGACCGCCTATGAGCATCTGCTGCAGCTTCTGCGCCAGCGGGGCTTTCTGGTGGAGTGACCACCGACCCTAAAAGAACGACCATTTCCCCTTTTCCCGGCGGAGGCCCTCCCTCCGCCGGGAATTTTTCTGTTGACAAATGGAAAAGAGCCGCTATAATATTGGAAAGTGGTCATGTGTCAAGACACCAAAGTTTACCAATAAGAGAGGGACACTCATGAACAAATTCAAAGCATTTCTGGCCCGGAAGAACATCGCATTCTCCGCCAAGCGCTACTTTATCGACGCCATGGGAGCTATGGCGCAGGGTCTCTTCTGCACCCTGCTGGTGGGCACCATCCTCAACACTCTGGGGACGCAGCTGCACATCGGCTTCCTGACGGAGAGCATCGTCACCATCGGCAAGGGCGAGGGGGCCGTGGCCTACACCATCGGCAGCCTGTGCTCCGCCATGGTGGGCCCCGGCATGGCGGTAGCCATCGGCCGGGCGCTGGAGGCCCCGCCGCTGGTGCTGTTCTCCCTGATCTCCGTGGGCTTCGCCACCAACTCCATGGGCGGAGCCGGCGGCCCGCTGGCGGTGCTGTTCGTCACCATTCTGGCCGCCGAGCTGGGTAAGGCCGTCAGTAAGGAGACTAAGATCGACATTCTGGTGACGCCCATCGTCACGGTGCTGGCGGGTATCGGCTTCGCCGCCCTCATTGCCGCCCCGGTGGGCAAGGCTGCCTCCGCCGTGGGACAGGCCATCATGTGGGCCACGGAGCTCCAGCCCTTCTTCATGGGGATCATCGTCTCCGTGGTCATCGGCGTGGCCCTGACCCTTCCCATCTCCTCCGCCGCCATCTGTCTGGCGCTGGGCCTGACGGGTCTGGCCGGCGGCGCCGCCGTAGCAGGCTGCTGCGCCCAGATGATCGGCTTCGCCGTCATGAGCTTCCCAGAGAACCGCTGGGGCGGTCTGGCGGCGCAGGGACTTGGCACCAGTATGCTGCAAATGGGCAACATCGTCCGCAATCCCCGTGTCTGGATCCCCCCCACGCTGGCCGCCGCCGTCACCGGCCCCATCGCCACCTGCGTCTTTGAGCTGCAAATGAACGGTCCCGCCGTGTCCAGCGGCATGGGCACCTGCGGGCTGGTGGGGCAGATCGGCGTATATACCGGCTGGGTCAGCGACGTGGCCGCCGGACTGAAGCCCGGCATCGGCGCCATGGACTGGCTGGGGCTGGTGCTGATCTCCTTCGTGTTGCCGGCGGTGCTGACGTGGCTGTTCGCCATGCCTCTGCGGAAGTGGGGCTGGATCAAGCCCGGCGACCTGAAGCTGGATCTGTAAGTCTTTCGTCTAAAAAAAGATGGCCTGCGGCATCGCCGCAGGCCATCTTTTATCATTCTGTCAAAACCGCAGCAGCAGCTCCCGTGCGATCTCCTGTCCCTGCCGCAGATAGATGCGGGGTACCCGCTTGCTGACGGCGCAGGTCAGCTCATAGGGGATGGTTCCCGCCTGCTCCGCCATATCGTTGACGGAGTTGTCCGGCCCGAAGATCTCCACCTCGTCCCCCACGTCCACGCTGGGCCGATCCGTCAGATCGATCATGCACATATCCATGCAGATGCGTCCCCGCTGGGGGGCAGGCCCCTCCGCCGTCATCATCTGCCACCGGTCGGACAGGCACCGGAAAAATCCGTCGGCGTAGCCGTAAGGCACCACGCCCATGCGGGTGGTGCGGTCCGTGACGAACCGCCGCCCATAGCTGACGGAGGTCCCCGGCTCATAGACCTTGATGGTGCTGACGGTGGTTTTCAGGGTCATCACCGGCCGCAGGCCAAGCTGCCCGGCAAATTCACCGCAGCCATACAGCAGTAGCCCCGGCCGCACCATATCCAGATACGTCTCCGGCCACCGGGCCACCGCCCCGGTGTTGGCGCAGTGCCGCAGGGGGAACCTCCGTCCCAGCCGCTGCTCCACCGCCCCGATGACCCGGCAGAACAGGTCGAACTGCCCCCGTGTATAGGCGTCGCTCTCCGCATCCGCCTCATCGGACACAGCGAAATGGGTGAAGATACCCTCCGCCTCCAGTCCCGGCAGGGTGCAGGCAGCACAGATGCCCGCCACCCCCGTCTTGAAGTGGTCACCTCCGCACAGGAAGCCCAGCCGGGACATCCCGGTCTCCACCTTGATGTGGACCTTCAGCGTGCCGCCGCAGCGCACCGCCTCGGCGCTGTACTCCAGTGCCTTGGCTTCGCAGGTCACCGTCTGCGTGATGTGGTAGCGCAGCAGCTCCTCCACCCGCTCCGGCGGCGTATGGCCCAGAATCAGAATGGGCATATGGATACCCCCGGCCCGCAGCTCCATGGCCTCGTCCAGACTGGACACCGCCAGATAGTCCGCCCCCAGCTCCTCCAGCACTCGGGACACCTGCACCGACCCGTGGCCATAGGCGTCCGCCTTCACCACGCCCACGAACCTTGTCCCCGTCCGCCGCCGCAGTGTTTGATAATTATGCGCCAGCGCATCCAGATCGATCTCCGCCCAGGTGCGCCTCAGTGTGGATTCCATGTCCGTTCCTCCTCTGCCCCGCAGGGCCAGATATCTTGCCTCTCATGATACTACATCCCGCCGGAAAAGTCTATGGGCGGAACACCGAAAAAGCAGGGACGGTCTCCCATCCCCGCCGCCGTTACTTCCTCCGGCAGGCCGCTGCCACCAGTCCGCCCAGCGTCACCAGCGCCAGTACGTTGGGCAGCACCATCAGCTGGTTGAATAGATCCGCCAGCTCCCATACCAAGTCGTTGGACAGGCACGAGCCCAGAAAGATGAACCCGATGGCCAGCACCGAATACACCCCCACGGCCTTCTCCCCCAGCAGCCACGATACGTTGAGCCGCCCGAAGAAGTTCCAGCTGAGGATGGTGGAAAAGGCGAAGAACAGCAGGCACACCGCCACGAACATACTGCCTGCCCGGCTGCCCAGCACCGTGCCGAAGGCCAGCTGCGCCATGTTGGCCTTGCTGACGCCCTCCGCCGCCCCGGCGGAGAGGATGCCGTTTCCGGCATATAAAGTGGAGATCACCACCAGCGCCGTCATGGTCAGCACCACGAAGGTATCGATGAACACCCCCGTCATGGCCACCACGCCCTGCTCGTGGGGATGCTTCACCTTGGCCATGGCGTGGGCGTGAGGCGTGGAACCCATGCCCGCCTCATTGGAGAACAGTCCCCGCTTGACCCCCTGACTGACGGCCATTTTCAGGGCATAGCCCAAGCTGCCGCCGATGATAGCGTTGGGGACGAAGGCGTAGCGGAAGATCATCCCCACCGCCTCCGGCAGGTACCGGACCCGGCACACCAGCACCACAAGTCCCCCCAGCAGGTACAGCGCCGCCATGATCGGCACCAGCTTCTCCGTGACTCCGGCGATGCGCTGGATGCCTCCCAGAAACACCACCGCCGCCAGCACCGCCACCACGATGCCCACCGACCACGACGGCACACCGAAGGCAGCGGCGCAGGTCTCCCCGATGGAGTTGGACTGCACCATGCACCCCATGAAGCCCAGCGCCAAAATCAGCGCCACGGCGAAAAAGCCCGCTAAAAACGTGCCGAATCTCCCCGGAAAGGCCCGCTTGATGTAGTATACCGGCCCGCCGCTGACGCTGCCGTCCTCGGCCACCCGGCGGGTCTCCTGCGCCAACACCGCCTCGGCGTAGATGGTGGCCATGCCGAAAAAGGCGATGATCCACATCCAGAAGATGGCCCCCGGCCCGCCCAGCAGGATGGCACCGCAGGCGCCAATGATGTTGCCGGTACCCACCTGAGCGGCGATGGCGGTGGTCAGGGCCTGAAAGGAGGACAGGCCCCCCTTCTGCCTGCCGCCCCGCATATTGAACTCTCCGAACACCGACCGCATCCCCTCACCGAAGCACCGCACCTGCACAAATCGGGTGCGGACGGAGAAATACAGACCCGTGCCAATGAGCAGGAACACCAGAATATAGTCCGACAGATAAAAGTTGATGCGCTGTACCACCTGCAATACCGCTTCCATAATGTGTCTCCTCCCTGCCCCTCTGCGAAAAAAGGAGCCGCCGGCCTGCGCCAGCGACTCCGGAGAAACCACCGCTCACCGCCCTGCGGGCGGCCCGGTCGCTCTGTCCTTTTGCCTGAGAGATTCGGCCCGTGGGCCTTGCACCTTCGGCACTCACTGTCGTGAGTTTCTCCAGAGTCCCCTCCCCGGCCAGTCTCCTTGGATTCTGTCCGTTTCTTGGGGGCATATGTTTTTGTTGGAGGTACTATACCACAGATGGTCGGCGGATACAAGCCCTATCTGCAAAAATTTTTCCCGTCATCACTTCAGTCGCTGCCACCGGCCCTCCCGCAGGGTCCCTGCCGTTACGGGACAGTCCAGCACCGCTGCCAGCCGCCGGGCCAGCGGCCACTCCTCCGCCCGGTCCACCTGATTCAGAAACACCCGGTCGTGGAGGCACTCCAGACGCACCACACGAGCCGCCAGCTCCGGCGTTACCTCCTGATCTTCCGTGGCGCCCGCCAGCCGGGCATACAGCTCCGGCCGATGGGCCATGCGGCTGATGGGCTTGCCGAAGCCGTCGGCCCCCATCACCAGCACCGTAGCCTGCCGCTCCTCCGGCAGCACCGGCTCCCAGTCGGCATGGGCCTTGAAGGGCCGCCCCGCCGATCCGTCGGCCTCCACCAGCACGAAATCCGCCATGGTCTCCCAGCCATCTATGGCCGGGGCCGTCAGCTTTCCCTGCTCCGTAGGAGTCCCGGCGCAGGCGATGCCCCGGCGGCGCAGCTCCTCCCGCAGCGTCCCCTCCTCCGTGCAGACCCTCAGATGCGCCGGGGGCCATATCTTGGTGGTGGTACACACCAGCACCGTCCCCTGCTGCCGCAGCTCCGACGCCAGATGATACATCAGCGTGGTCTTGCCGCCGCCGCCGATAAGCGCCGTCAGTCCCGGCCCGATCTCCAGCAGTTCCCGCAGTTCCATCCCGTGATCCGCCCCTTTCGTATCCGTTTTTCCCAATATACCACACTTTCCCGAAAAAAACGAGGCCCCTTCTGTGAAAATCCTCCTGCTTCCCCGGCGTTTTTCCGCAGGATCACTATATTTTGTGCTTTCTTTTCTCCGCAATATCCCTTATCTTGTGTCGATTGTGAAGTATTGCCAAAATTTCCTCTGGATTTTTGGTGCTGGTTTTCGTCTATATTTTGGCTCTCCCCCTTGCATCACCACCATATATAGTGTATGATATCAGTGTTCGCATTCATAGCCGCCCCGTGGCGACTTTTCATATGGCAAGGAGGAGAAAGAGAATGAAGATCATCAAGCGCAACGGCTCCGAGGTGGCCTTTGACATCACCAAGATCATTGTGGCCATCACCAAGGCCAACGAGGACGTGGACGAGGCCGACCGCATGACCCCGGTGCAGATCCGCCGCATCGCTGAGTCCGTGGAGCTGCAATGTCAGAAAATGAACCGTGCCGCCACCGTGGAGGAGATCCAGGACATGGTGGAGCACCACATCATGGCCCACGGGGCCTTCGAGGTGGCCAAGCACTACATCACCTACCGCTACACCCGCTCTCTGGTGCGCCGCTCCAACACCACCGACGACAAGATCCTCTCCCTCATCGAGTGCAACAACGAGGAAGCCAAGCAGGAGAACTCCAATAAGAACCCGGTGGTGAACTCCACCCAGCGGGACTACATGGCCGGCGAGGTGAGCCGTGACATCACCAACCGCCTGCTGCTGCCCCGTGAGATCGTGGAGGCTCACGAGGAGGGCATCATCCACTTCCACGACACGGATTATTATGCCCAGCATATGCACAACTGCGATCTGGTGAATCTGGAGGATATGCTGCAAAACGGCACCGTCATCACCGGTACCCTCATCGAGCGGCCCCACAGCTTCGCCACCGCCTGCAACATCGCCACCCAGATCGTGGCCCAGGTGGCCAGCAACCAGTACGGCGGCCAGTCCATCAGCCTGACCCATCTGGCCCCCTTCGTGGAGGTCAGCCGCCAGAAGATCCGCAGGATCGTTCAGGCGGAGATGGACTCCATCGGCTTTGACCCCGGTGAGGAGAAGATCCACGAGCTGGTGGAGACCCGCCTGCGGGAGGAGATCCGCCGTGGCGTACAGACCATCCAGTATCAGGTGGTGACGCTGCTGACCACCAACGGACAGGCTCCCTTCATCACCGTGTTCATGTACCTCAACGAGGCCCACGACGAGCGGGAGAAGAAGGACCTTGCCATGATCGTGGAGGAAATGCTCCTCCAGCGGTATCAGGGCGTCAAGAATGAGCAAGGCGTGTGGGTCACCCCCGCCTTCCCCAAGCTGATCTATGTGCTGGAGGAGGACAATATCCACGAGGACGCCCCCTATTGGTATCTGACGGAGCTGGCGGCCAAATGCACCGCCCGGCGCATGGTGCCGGACTACATCTCCGAGAAGAAGATGAAGGAGCTCAAGGGCGACGTGTATACCTGCATGGGCTGCCGCTCCTTCCTGACCCCCGACCGCTTCACCGACGCCGGGGTGGGCAACATCGCCAACGCCGGGAATTACGAGCCCGGCAAGCACAAATACTACGGTCGGTTCAATCAGGGTGTGGTGACCATCAATCTTCCGGACGTGGCCCTGTCCTCCGGCGGCAATATTGAGAAATTCTGGAAGATCTTCGACGAGCGGCTGGAGCTGTGCCACCGTGCGCTGCGCTGCCGCCACGAGCGCCTGAAGGGCACCACCTCCGATGCCGCCCCCATCCTGTGGCAGTACGGTGCTCTGGCCCGTCTGAAAAAGGGCGAGGTCATCGATAAGCTGCTCTACGGCGGCTATTCCACCATCTCTCTGGGCTACGCCGGTCTCTACGAGTGCGTCAAGTTCATGACCGGCAAGAGCCACACCGACCCCTCCGCCACCCCCTTTGCCCTGTCCATCATGCAAAAGATGAACGACAAGTGCAAGGAGTGGAAGAACGCCGAGGACATTGACTACTCCCTCTACGGCACGCCGCTGGAGTCCACCACCTACAAGTTCGCCAAGTGCCTGCAAAAGCGCTTCGGCGTCATCGAGGGCATCACCGACAAGGGCTACATCACCAACAGCTACCACGTCCACGTCACCGAACCCATTGACGCCTTCACCAAGCTGGAGTTCGAGGCCCAGTTCCAGCACCTGTCCCCCGGCGGCGCCATCAGCTATGTGGAGGTGCCGGATATGCAGAACAACATCC
>OGGQ01001095.1_pt1 | contig 36776 bp, 33 predicted proteins | sample 1571191 | NCBI WGS metagenome assembly OGGQ01 (sample SAMEA2582061, study PRJEB24529) | metagenome | biome: Human gut stool | place: China | collected 2011
GCCGGAGGTCCAGGAACCAGGAGGTTCCTGGCGAATCTTTGGTGACTTTCTTTTCGTAAGAAAGTCACCCGGGGCGCGGGGCGGAGCGCCCGCATCAAGGGAGGAGTGCAGAGGAGGGCATCGCCCTCCTCGCAAGGTTCGAGGCAGCAGGTCGGTGACCGCAGCAGCACCCGCAGGGAAAAGAAAAATTTGTATCATCAGCTTTGTTTGGACATACAATCAAAAAAGGAGAGATGAAAAAATGAAAATTTTCAACACCCTCACCCGACAGAAGGAGGAATTTGTCCCGCTGGAGCCGGGCAAGGTCAAGATGTACGCCTGCGGGCCGACCGTCTATAACTTTATCCACATCGGCAACGCCCGCCCGATCTGCATCTTTGACACCCTGCGCCGGTACCTGGAGTTCCGCGGCTACGACGTGACCTTCGTGCAGAACTTCACTGACATCGACGACAAGATTATCAAGAAGGCTAACGAGGAGGGCGTCACCGCCAAGGAGATCGCCGAGCGCTATATTGGCGAGTATCTGACCGACACCGAGGGCCTGGGCATCCGTCCGGCCACCATCCACCCGAAGGCGACCGAGACCATCGACGAAATCAAAAAAATCGTCGAGACGCTGGAGGATCAGGGCTTTGCCTATGAGGCAAACGGCGACGTGCTGTTCCGTACCCGCAAGGACCCGGGCTACGGCAAGCTCTCCCACCAGCCGCTGGAGGAGCTGGAGAGCGGCGCGCGCATCAGCGTGGGCGAGCACAAGGAGGATCCTCTGGACTTTGTGCTCTGGAAGGCTGCCAAGCCGGGTGAGCCGAGCTGGCCGTCCCGCTGGGGCGAGGGCCGTCCGGGCTGGCACATCGAGTGCACCGCGATGATCCACAAGCACCTGGGCCAGACCATCGACATCCACTGCGGCGGGCAGGATCTGATCTTCCCCCACCATGAAAACGAGATTGCCCAGTCCGAGTGCTGCACCGGCAAGCCCTATGCGCGCTACTGGATGCACAACGGCTACATCAATGTGGACAACAAGAAGATGAGCAAGTCGCTGGGCAACTTCTTCACCGTCCGCGAGGTGGCGGAAAAGTACGGCTACGAGCCGATCAAGTACATGATGCTCTCCGCCCACTACCGCAGCCCCATCAACTATAGCCTTGCCATCATCGAGCAGTGCAAGGCGGCGCTGGAGCGTCTGTACAACTGCCGCGACAATCTGGACTTTGCCATCCAGAACGCCCTGCCGCAGACTGCCGACGCTGAAGCCGACAGCCAGCTGATGCAGCAGTTGGAGAAGCGCCGCGAGCAGTTCATCGAGGCGATGGATGATGACCTGAACACCGCCGACGGCATTGCCGCCCTGTTTGAGCTGGCGCGCGACATCAACACCTTCATCGCTTCCCCGCGGGCAAAGGAACCGCTGGAAGCGGCAGCCAAACAGTTCGACGAACTGGCCGATGTGCTGGGTCTGCTGTACAACCGCAAGAAGGAAAGCCTGGACGCGCAGATCGAGGAGCTGATTGCGCAGCGCCAGCAGGCCCGCAAGGAGAAAAACTTCGCGCTGGCCGACAAGATTCGCGACGAGCTCAAGGCGCAGGGAATCGTGCTGCTGGACACCCCGCAGGGCGTGCAGTGGAAGAGAGAAAACTAAAAAAGGAAATCCTGCATCAAAGGAAAAGCGGGAGGAGAAAGCAATTTGCTTTCTCCTCCCGCTTTTTGCGCAGAGGGTTAGCGGACTGTGCCGAAGCCAAACAGGATGCCGGCCAGCGCAAAGCAGAGCGGATTGCGCAGCGAGATCATCAGCGTGTAGAGGGTGTCCGAGCCGGCCAGCATGAACAAAACGCCGCAGGCATACATCAGCAGAAAAAAGATGGGGATTATTAGCAGAAGCATCCGGGCAGCCGAAGGAATCTGCCGCAGAAAGAGGTTGCCGAAAAAGGAAACCAGTCCGCCCGCCGCCGAAAAGGAGAGCAGCGGCACAAAGAGCAGGCCGTACAGGCTGCTGAACTGGGTGACATAGTGGCTGAGCTCATAGGGCCGCAGCCAGATGTGGTAGGCGGCGATGTAGATCAGGCTGATGATGGCGGCAATCAGGCAAAAGATGGAAAAGCCAGAGGCTTGTCGGGTCATGGATGGGTCCTCCTCAACAGGTTTTTTCTTTATTATAGCACAGTGTTTTTCGAAAATAAAGTTTTGTCGGACAATGCAGGACGGCAGGTTGATTTTTGGGGGCGGGAGCATTTATAATGAAACAGGAAAATGTGGGAAGGAGTGTTGACTGATGAAAACCTTATATATTTCGGATGTGGACGGCACCATCTATCGGGCAGGGCAGGAGGAACTGCGGGAAAGCAGCCGCGCCCTCTTTGAGCAGATTCTCTCCCGGGGGACGCTGCTGACGGTGGCCTCGGGGCGCAATCTTCACGGCGTCTTTGACCTGGTGCAGCAGGCGGGCATCACTCTGCCGGTCATCGCCTATAACGGCGCTGTCATCTATGATTTTGTGCAGGGGGAGGCGGTGGCGACCTTTCCCATCGAGGAGGAAAATGCGCGGCGCCTCTTTGCGCTGTTTGCTCAGCGGAACATACCGTACCAGACCTGTATCTTTCACCGGGAAGAACAGCGGTGTGTGAGCTATCTGCAAAACGGCTACCGCACCCGCCACTGCGAGGAGCGGCTGCGCAACATGAAGCTCGGGTGCGAGCGGTCGGTCCATCCAAAGAATGGGCTGATCTACGATGAGCCGGTTTTTGACGGTTCCATGGAACAGCTGCTGGCGGGGGAGTGCCTCTATATTGGCTCTGCTGGAAAGAAAGAGCAGATCGGCGCGGTGTATGAGCAGGTCAAATCGCTGCCGGGCATTTCCGCGGTGATGCACTGCAGCCCCTATAGCCCCGACCGGTGGTTTGTGGATATCGGATCGGACCGGGCGGGCAAGGGGCAGGCGGCACTTTCTTTAAAGCGGCTGCTGCAGGCAGATGAGCTGGTGACCTTTGGGGACAACCACAACGATATTCCGATGCTGACAGCTGCCGACCGCAGCTATGTGGTGCCGGAAGCCCCGGACGAGGCAAAGCGCGCGGCCACAGCCGTGCTGCCGGATGGCGACGACTGCGTGCTGGAGTGGATTCAGGCAGAGCTGGCACAGTTGCGATAGGGCAAAAAAATTGGAACGAAACGCTCCCGCGCAGGTCGCCTGGCAGGCTGAGCCCGCATCCAATTCACGGCAGGCTGAGCCCGCCCCAATTCGCGGCAGGCTGAGCCTGCACCCAATTCGCGAACAAATCTTCTGCCAGTCGAGGCCTAACGTTCTCGCGCAGATCGCTTGCCTCCGGCTGCGCTCGGCAGGCTGAGCCTGCACCCAATTCGCGAACGAACCTCCAGCAAGTCGAGACTTGACGTTCTCGCGCAGATCGCTTGCCTCCGGCTGCGCTCGGCAGGCTGAGCCTGCGTCCAATTCGCGAACGGACCTCCAGCAAGTCGAGACTTGACGTTCTCGCGCAGGTCGCTTGCAGAAAAACTCGGTCCCGCGAGGTAAAAGCCAAGGCTCCCACTAAGCCAATACGCGAATTGGCCCCGGGCTCAGCCCGGGCGGCATGATGCCGCTCCCGATTCGCGAACAAACCTTCTGCGAATCGGGAGTGAACGTTCCCGCGCAGGTCGCTTATAGGAAAACTAGGTCCCGCGAGGTTGAATCCAAGGTCCCTACTAAGCCAATACGCGAATTGCGTCCAGGCTCAGCCTGGAGTTTACAAAAAGTTTGTTTGACCTGGAGGATGGTCCAGGGGTTATAATAAAAAGGCAACCGATTGTAAAGTGAAAAGTTGTTGGTTAAAAAAGGATGCCCTCGGGTTTTGGTGAACAATATAGGAGACGATGAGAATAAGATGGTAAGCTATAAGGTTGTCCTCTGGCTGCTGGCAGTGCTGCTGATGCTGGGTTGGGGCACAAAGGTATACGCCGACGCAATGCAGGCAGAGGATGTGCTGGGAGACGACGGGGTGCTTTTTTTGTATGCGGGGGCGGCGGTGCTGATCGACGCGGATACCGGACAGGTGCTCTACGGAAAAAACGAACACAGCCGGATGGAACCGGCCAGTCTGACCAAAATCATGACCTGCCTGCTGGCGATGGAACATAGCGACCCACAGGAGGCGGTCACCGCCACCGCGGAGAGCTTAAACCTGCCGCTGGACGCCAGCGTCCTGGGGCTGTATGAGGGCGAGACGATGACGATGGAGCAGATGCTCTACGCCATGATGCTGCCCTCGGCAAACGATGCCGCCAACGCCGTCGGGGTGCACATCGCAGGCAGCTTGAGCGCCTTCGCGCAGATGATGAATGAGAAGGCGCAGGAGCTGGGGCTGCAGGACAGCACCTTTTACAACAGCAACGGCTTGCCGGAGGAAGGGCACCTCTCCTCGGTGTATGACCTGGCGCAGATCACCCGGGCGGCGATGGCCTATCCGGAATTTTTGGACTATGCGGGCGCGGAGGGCTACAGCATCCCGGAAGGGGAGCAGAACGCGGCCCATGCCTTTTTGCACACCGACCGATTTCTACGGCAGGACACCGTCTACTATGATGAAACCGCCATCGCGGGCAAGACCGGATGGACCAGCACGGCGGGCAACTGCCTGATGACGGTGATGCAGCGCGACGGCAGGACGCTGATCGCGGTGGTGCTGCAGTCCGATTCGGACGAGGTGGCGCGCGCGGCCTATGTGGACAGCCAGACGCTGTTCGACTATGGGTTCGATCAGTTTGTCCAGGCCGAGTGGACGCTGCCCGCCCAGAGCGAGCAGTACAGCGACCAGTCGGGCAGCACGGTGATGCTGCAGAGCGGCGAGGTGAGCTTCCAGTGCCTGCTTCCGGCCGGGGCACAGAGCAGCGGCGCTTACCTGCAGTTTCCGCAGGAGGCAAGCGAGGACAGCACGGCGCAGGTTTGGCTGCGGCTGGAGGACGGTTCCCTTTGGCCGTGGATGCTGGGAGAGATTCCGCTGACCGTTTCGGTGGTGGAGGAAGAGCCGGCCATGACGCAGCCGCAGGACGAGCAGAAGGCAGGCAATGGCTTAAACAGCGGCCTGATTATTTTGGCAGCGGTGGCGCTGGGTGCGGTGCGGCTGGTTGTCAAGCAGCTGAATGAAAAGGACCATTTTTAAGGCAGGCTGAACCCACGACCAATTCGCGAACGTACCTCCTACGAATCGAGGGCAAACGCTCCCGCGAAGGTCACCCGTAGGAAAACTAGGTCCCGCGAGGTAAAAGCCAAGGCTCCCACTAAGCCAATACGCGAATTGGCCCCGGGCTCAGCCCGGCGCGAATTGGGCGCGGGCTCAGCCCGCCGAGCGCAGCTGGAGGCAAGCGATCTGCGCGAGAACGTTGAGCCTCGATTTGCAGGAGCCTTGTTCGCGAATTGGGTGCAGGCTCAGCCTGCCGCTCGAAAAAAAACTGCAATTGTCTGCAAATAAAAAAACCTGCCTATGGTTGCGATCATAGGCAGGTTTTTTGTTGTTGATTAAAGAATTCGGATTGGGAAAAACATGTAATCTTTTCCGTTTACAGGAGAGGAAAAATCGTGGACAGCCCCGACCAGAGGAAGATGGTTTTCCCGCATATAGTCCAACACCTGTGAAAAGGTGTTTTCATCCTCAACCTCTGCGCAGAGGTATTCGTAGCCGGGGATGGTCCATTTGGTCCAGCCCGCAGGCGCCTGTGCGTCGTCGATACATTCCACACCGGCAAGGTAGAGGCCTTGGCGAAAGTCATCCTCCCACGGTTTAAACGAGTGGGAAAAATCGGACATCGCGCCCCAGATTCCGGCAAGATTGCCGCCTTCGTCCCTTTTGGCAAGCGGCTGAACTTCGCTAAAATGGGCGTTTGCGTCCGCCCACAATTTTTGAATAAAGCCCGGGCCGTCCAGCGTCGACCCCTCTTTGCCGATCACGACAAAAGCAGGCTTTGTACATCTTTCAATCTTCATACGAATACCTCCGAACTCCAGGTTATCAGTTTGGTTGGCTGGCATATTCAAATTGCTGGAAACTTTTTCTCTTACAAAAAGTTCCCCAACCGGCAAGAGAATTTTCTCTTGCCGGTTTTCCCTTCAAAAGGCGCTTGAACGATAAGGTGTTTCGAGCGCTGCGGCGCTCGACCAGCAGGCGCTGCCCGCTGGACACCTGCCACCTTTTGAAAAAGGTGGACGAAAACTTTACCTTGGAGTGACTTTAGGATTCGCGGAGTATTTCCGCCAGCTCCATCAGCTCCCGAATCTCATAGCGGATCGGGCCGGCGGGAGCGAGCAGGTCGGGCGGGGCGGTCTTGCCTTTGGGATTGTACCAGCAGGCGTCCACTCCGGCGTTGCGCGCGCCTTCCATATCCGAGGAGAGCGAGTCGCCGACCATCAGGGCGCGCGATTTTGCAAAGTCTGGGATGCGGGCAAAGACATAGTCGTAGAATTCCTTGCGCGGCTTCTGGAAGCCGGTCTCCTCCGAGACAAAGATGTCGTCGAGGTAGGGGGTGAGGCCGCTGCCGGCAAGGCGGCGGCGCTGCGGCCCGGAGAGGCCGTTGGTGAGGATATAGAGCCTGCAGCCTAGCGCGGAGAGGGCCTGACAGAGCTCAAGGGCGTGGGGCAGCGGCTGGGTGCCGTAGCCGAGATTGTGCAGATACTCCCGATTGAAGGCGTCGGTGTCGATGCCGGGAGCCGCCAGCTCCTCAAAGAGTTTGGCAAAGCGGGTGGCCAGCAGCTGCGGGCGGGTAATTTCACCGCGCTCAAACTGCCGCCAGAGCGATTGGTTGATCTGTTGGTAGAGGTCGTTGGTGGCTTGGGTGAAGGTAAGTCCGTGGTCGGCAAAGGTGCGCTGCAGGGCCTGACGCTCGGCGGCGGGAAAATCCATCAGCGTCTCGTCGGCATCGAGCAGAAGAATGTCGTATCGCATCAAAATCCCTCCTGAAAATTCTGTTTTCCTCATGCTAACACGAGTACAGGGCGGCTGTCAAGCACACCCGGGGCAAAACAAAAGCGCCCTCCAGCGGGGCGCATTTTACAGTGGGGAAAGGGTTCCGCAAATTTATGCGGCTTTGCGGGTCTGGGGCTGATGGGGCGAAGGCTCGGTGACCGAGAGGAAAACCGGCTTTGCCAGCAACCGCTTGCAGATCAGGCGACAACTTTCACCCAGCGCGATCAGCAAAAAGCACCCGACAAAGATCAACCCAAAGCTCAAAAGATTTTCAATCAAGAAGGACAGGGAGCAGGGGAAGGGGAAATTTGCCAACAACAAAACAGCCGCAACGGTAATGGCGGCGGAAAACTTGCAGGCATGATGCAATATCTGTCTAACCATCATCATGAGAAACCCTCTTTCCAAACAAAGCGAAGCAGTGTCAAAAGCGGCCGATGAAAACGGAGAAACAGACCGGTCTGTATAGGTACCTTACATCTTAATCATACACAAATCCGCCGGCGAAATCAATTCCCTTTTTGGCCAAAGAAACGGGAATCCCTTGGCAATTCTGCACAAAAATATTCCACAAGATAAAGCTATATTACTTTAAATTGTGAAAGCGTTTTTGGAAAAAGGGCAAAAAATCCCCCGCCGGGCAGACAAGAGGAAAGACCCTGCGGGGGATGCAATTCACGAATCGGTTTGGTGGTGATTCTACCTTCTACCTCGCGACATCTAGTTTTGTGCAAACGAGCGTAGCCGGAGGCAAGCGACCTGCGCGGGAACGTTTGCCTTCGACTAGCAGAAGGCTCGTTCGCGAATTGGGCGCGGCATCATGCCGCCGCGGTGTCGACCTTGAAGATGAAGGTGGTATTGGCGTCCTCCAGCTGCTGCTCGGTGATGGTGCACCAGAAGCGCTTGTCCTTGTCGTTGCCCTTTTCGTCTTTAAACTGGATATCGACATAGTTGTATTTGACCGGGTCCTGCCAGTACCAGGTTTCGCCGTCGGCGTTGGTGGGGTAGATAAAGCGCTGGTCGTGGAAAACAAACCGTACGCCTGCCAGCGGCTCTCCGTTCTGGTCGACGGCGCGGAACTTAACCTTCTCCTTGACCTTTTTGACGCTGTCCTCGGGGAGCTCCTTGTTCCAGAGCAGGGTGCTGGTCTGGGCGGTCTGGCCTTCCTCTACCGCATACCAAACCTTGTAGTTGATGTATTCGCCGTTGGCGGGGTTGCTCAGGCGGAGGATAAACGGCGCGGAAGGGTCGACAAAGTCCAAGGTAATCTGCCCCTTCTCATTAGTGCAGGGGATATTGGAAAGGTGGTCGACCACAATGCCCGAGACCGGATTGCCCTTCACATCGTGGATGAACAGCGGAACACTGGGGTAGTGTTGCAGCGGGGCCTGCGGCATCTCGACGGCGGGCTCTTCCAGCAGTGTTTCCTGCGTTTGGGAGGAGACCTTTGTGGTGTTTGCCTTGCGCGCAGCGGCGGCCGCTTTGGCGGCTTTCTTTTTGGCCTGAGAGACGGCCTGCTCTTCCAGGCTGATTACCCGCGGCTTAGTGTCGTACAGGGTTCCAAGATTGATTCCTTGCTCTGGGTTTTCACCGCCGGCAAAGGCAGTCATCGACGAGCCGAGCATCAGGCAGGCGAGAAGAATGGCGGCGAGTTTTGGTTTGATGGTCATATCGAATACCTCCCTTAAAAAATTGACAGGAAAAATGTAAAATTTTCTCTAATCCCAGTGTACCAGAGAGGATTCGAAAAGTCAAGAAGCATTTTACGCACGGAAAAGTGTGCGCAAAATGCACACCTGTTTTAGCAGCTTCCCAGCGCAAACAGCGCACCGGGGATGAGGAACAGATAGGCGTTTTGGGTCAAAAACTGCAGGGCGAAAGACATGGGCCAGCTGCCCAGCAAGTAGCCGCACAGGCAGATCAGGTACAGCACAAAAAGCACAATGGCAATCCCAAGCAGCACCTTTTTGGTCGGGCTTTGCAGGCGCAGGATGCCCTTTTTGAGCAGCACCAGACAGAGCAGCGCGGCGGCAGAAAAGAAAGCCAGCGGCACCGCAACAAGATATTCCAGCAGGTTGTAGGTGAGGACGAAGGTGCGCTGGGTCAGCTCATAGAGATACAGGGCGTAGACGGTGATGTAACCCAGGGCGAGCACCAGCAGAACCGAAAACAGGGCGATCAGAATGTTTTGTTTTTTGGCCATAAAAATACCTCCTTAGTAGAATTGGATGAAGTTCCTATATTCATCATATAGAATATTTATACAAAAATCAAGGGGCATTTTACGCACGAAAAAGTGTGCGGGAAATGCACGCCTGAATTATTCGTTCTGTGGGGTAGAATCTATAAGAAAGTCGAGCTTTTCTTTAGCGTAATTTTTCACAACCTCACAGCTGGAGTTTCTCTCCATCGCTTTGTGGACATAGTATGACTGTACCAAAAGCTCCTTGCATTTTTCATCTTGTCCAAGATCGTGGCAGCAGCAGGCAATATTAAAAATTAACCCACCTAACATTTTGCATTTGTTGTACATGATGCAGCACTGTCGCCCGATCTCTGCTACCTCGATACATTCTTCATAGCGACGTTCCCGACCGAGGAGACAAGAGTAGTTGTAAGTAACTAATGGCAGCAGAACAGCACCGGTATCGGTGCCGACCTGGTGGGTCTGGATATAGTCCATCAGCTGGCGGTAGATTTCGATGGCGCGGCGGCGCTCGCCGCTCTCCGAGTAGGTGATGGCGATCTGGTTGAGCAGCTTGCCCTCCTCCTCGCCCAGCAGGTGGCCCTGCAGGTGTTCGGGGTCGATGCCGGGGCAGCTGATCTGCAGCGCCTCCAGCAGCATCTGCCGCTGCTCCTCATAGGGGTAGGGCACCGCCTTGCCGTCCTGTTCATAGCCGGCCAGCGCCTTTGCGCGCAGGATAAACTGCCGGGTGAGCGGGTCGGCGGCGGTGGGCAGCGCCTGCAGCTCACGGATTTTCTGCTGAGCCTGCAGCTACTCCTTGCGGGTGTTGAGCGCGACGATCTCCCGCTGCAGCTGCGCAGTTTCAAAGTCCGGTTGGCCAAGCAGAAAGTGAACGTCCTTTTCCTGCAGTCCCAGCCGCTGCAGCAGGGCGCGCAGGGTGGAGTAGGCGGGAACCTGGTCGCCGCGCTCGATGCGGGAGAGGGTGGAGCGGTCGCAGATGCCCTGGCACAGCTGCTGCTGGCTCAGGCCTAGTATATCGCGCCGCTGGCGGATGATGATGCCGAGGGGATATTGTGCCATCAAGAGCGCCTCCTGTTTGCGTTTTGGAAAGGGGACAGCGGGTTGGAGCTGCCTTTTTCTATAGTATAACACAGGGGACAGGAGGCGGACAATCACCTGCCCCTAGAAAAAATTTCAAAAACCGCAAAAAAATGCTTGACAAAATTTTCCCCAGGTGGTATTATAAATAAGCTGATTGAAAACAGCACCATACAGGATGCGCTTGTAGCTCAGCTGGATAGAGTGACTGGCTACGAACCAGTAGGTCGGGGGTTCGAGTCCCTTCAAGCGCGCCAAACGAAAAGGACACTGCATTTGCAGTGTCCTTTTTCTTTTGGTGCGCTTGCCCGCGCAGGCGTCGCGCTATGCGCACGCCTTTGCGGGATGCAGGAAACGAGCCGGTGGCTCGTTTCGGAGCGCAGTTCCACTGGAACGTTTTCTCAACGCGCTCCACTTCAAGCGCGCGGGGTATGGAAGACACCAGGTGAGCAGTGCTTTTTTTATTTAACGCGCTTGCCTACTCAAGCTGCGTGCTGCGCACTTGCTTTCGCAGGATGCAGGAAACGAGCCGGTGGCTCGTTTCGGAGCGCAGTTCCACTGGAACGTTTTTTTGACGCACTCCACTTCAAGCGCGCGGGGGCGTCGCGCTGTGTGCTCATTTTTATGGGAAATTAAACTGCGAAGAAAAAGGAGGCGCTGCCATTGGCAGCGCCTTTTTTGTTTTGGTAAAGGGGAGTTGGAGATTTCGTTTTGCACAATTCAACCGCCGCACGGCAGAAAATGTGGACTACTTTGCTCGATATTCCTCATAGCTCGTCTCCTGCTGGATGCAGCCATTTTGCAAAACGACGATGCGGTCGGCGTCCTTGAGGAAATCGATGCGGTGGGAGATGGCGATGACCGTTAAGTCCTGTTCCTGCTTTAGCTGCAGCAGCACGTTTTTGATTTCCTCCTCGGAGTCGCGGTCGACGTTGGCGGTCACCTCATCCAGCAAAATGACCTTGCAGCCGCGCAGCAGCCCCTGCGCCAGCCCCAGTTTCTGCCGTTCGCCGCCGGAGAGCAGCAGGCCGTTTTCGCCGATATTGGTATCCAAACCGTTGGGCAGCTGGGTCAGAAATTTGCTCAGACATACCTGGTTCAGGATGGCGTTGAGCTGTTCGTCGGTGGCGTTGGGGTTTGCCAGCAGCAGATTTTCCCGGATGGTCCCGGGAAAGAGGAAGGTGTCCTGCGAGACCTTGGCGATCTTGGAGCGCAGCGAGACGGTGGAGATTTCCCGCAGGGGCACGCTGTCGATGGTGATGCTCCCGGCCTGCGGCTCATAGAAGCGCAGCAATAGGTCAAAGATGGTTGTCTTGCCTGCGCCGCTGGCCCCGACGATACCCAACCACTCGTGCGGCCGGATGGAAAGATTGAGCGAGCGCAGAATGTTTTCCCGCTCCGGATTGTAGGCGAAGGTGATGTCGGCAAAGCGAATCTCTTTTTCAAATTGGAAAGGTTTGGAGGAAGGTTCCGGGGTCGGCATGGTCAGAATGGAAAAGAGCTGATCGTACTCCCCGAGCTCTTCCTTAAAATTGTAGTTGCTTGTCATGAAGGTGTGGGCAATCTCCAGAAAACGATTGCTGTAGTTGATGACAGTGACGATGCTGCCCAGCGTCATTCGCCCCAGCACCACCAGAAAGGAGGCGATGCCAAAAGCCAGACCGCGAAAGACGGCGCTGGAAAAATCGTTGACCCAGATGCCGGTCAGATTGTCGAACAAAGCGACCCGGCTCCAGATGGCGACGCTCTTTTCGTTGACTGCTTTGAGCTTTTGAACCTGATGGTTTTCCAGAACCATTGTTTTGACTGCCTTGATTCCACGAAAGGTGTCGTTGATGATCTGGTTCATGGCGGCGTTGTTGGAGATGATCTGCTTGGTCAGCTCCTGCACCTTGGTTGCAAAGCGGTTGCTTGGAAAAAAGGCGACAGGGAAATAGAGCAGCAGGGTCAGCGCGATGCTCCAGTGCAGGCTGAGCAGATATAAAAAGACCACAACGCCGCAGATGCCGGTGGCAAACAGCTGCGGCACCTCAATCATCCAGAAGGTGATGTACTGCATCGACTCCTGCCGGCAGTGGGCGGCCAGTTCCGAGGAATTTTTTCCGTCGAAATAGGAGACCGGCTGGGCAATCAGATTTTGGAAGCCGCGAATGGCGAGCTTGAGCCCGAGCTTGCGGCAAAGGATGGCCAAGCCGTAGCGGTAGAGTGTGGAAAGGATGGTGGCGGCCAGCGGAATCAGACAGAACAGGACAATGGTGAAGACAATCTGGCCAATTTGGCGTTGAGGGATCAGCTGGTCGATTACCCGCTGCATGAGGACGGTGGGAATCAGGGCAATCAGCTGAATGGCCAAAAAGATGATTGCCGAGAGGGCGGCGTATCCCCAAAAGCCCGGCAGCGACTGGATGACCTGACGGCGTACCTGCCGTTCGGTAGATGTTGTGTTCATGGTAAAACCTCACAAAACAGAAAGGGTATCCTTCGTTTTAAACGGAAGAAATGATGAAATTCTTTCCTTAGAATAACATGCTTATGGACGAATGTCAACACTACGTGAAAGAAATCTGTGCGCACATTCCTGTCAGATATAGTCCCGGCGCGGCATCATGCCGCCGTAAATTGGGTCCAGGCTCAGCCCACTGCGGCACTAAGTTTTCCCGCAAACGAGCGCAGCTGAAGGCAAGCGACCTGCGCGAGAACGTTAAGGCGCGTTAAGCAGGAGCTGACAACGCGATTGCGACCAGGCTCAGCCTGGTCCATGGAAAATTCATAAAGTTGGGGTATACTCTCCTTGGAGGGATGATTGATGAAAAAAATTTTGATTGTCGAAGACGAACTGGATATACAGGAGCTGCTGGGCGCCTACCTGCGGGATGCGGGCTACCAGACTGCCGCAGCGGGCGACGGGGTGGAGGCGCTGGCGCTGTTTGGCTCCCAGCCCTTTGACCTGGTGCTGCTGGATGTAATGCTCCCCAAAATCGACGGCTTTGGGGTCTGCGAGCTGATCCGCCGCCAGTCCCAGGTGCCCATCCTGATGCTCACCGCCCTGGACGGCGAGGAGCAGCAGCTCAAAGGCTTTGGGCTAAACATCGACGACTATGTGACCAAGCCCTTCTCCATCCCCGTCCTGCTGGAAAAGATCCGGGTCATCCTGCGCCGCAGGGCGGGAGAGCCACAGGAAAGCTGCCTGCGCTACCGCGACCTGGTGCTCAATCCCGACACGCGGGAGGTGCTGCTGGCGGGCAAGGTCCTGGAGCTGACCGCACGGGAATTTGCGCTGCTGCACACCTTTTTGTCCGCGCCGGGACGGGTGTTTACCCGCGAGATGCTGCTGGCAAGGCTGTGGGGGTACGACTTTTACGGCGACGAGCGGATTGTGGACAGCCATATCAAAAATCTGCGCCACAAGCTGGGCCGCGACTACATCGAGACGGTGAGAGGGGTGGGCTACCGTGCTGCGAAGGAAATTCACTGAGAGCCTGACGGCCCGCGTCTTTCTGCTCACCGCCGCGATGCTGCTGCTGGCCGGGGCCATCACCTTCGGGCTGATTGCCTGGGCCACGCCGATCACCTACACCGCGGTGGTCAACGACGACCTCGCCCAACAGGTGGACGCGCTGGTGCAGCAGCTGGAAAGGGTGGAGCTTGCGGACAGTGGGCCGCTGCTGGACCGGTTTATCCGCACGTCGGGAGCGGATGTTCTGCTGCTGGGACCGGACGGGCAGGCGGCTGAGACCGGCTCGCAGCTGGCCGTGCAGAGCCTGTCCGAGGGGGAAGCGAGCTGCCGGGTTACCGTGCAGGACCCGCCCGAGGGGGAACAAACGGCGGTGAGCGAGACCGACGAGGTGACGGTTGCGGAGGAGGGTTCGATGGATTCTTCCTTCTTCACCTGGTCGGAAGGCGATTCGGTGGCCGTCACCATGTCCGAGCAGGCCACCGTCACCGCTCAGGTGTCTTTTGCCGATCAGCCGGAGAGCTGTTCGCTCTATGTCACCCCACACCTGCAGGCGCAGAATCTGGCGGTGCGGGCACTGGTGCAGATGGCGCCGTGGCTGCTGCTGACCCTGCTGGTCTTTTCGCTGCTGTGCGCCTTCGGCTACTCCCGCTATATCACGCGGCCTATCGTGCGGCTCAGCGGCATCGCGGGCAGGATGGCGCAGCTGGACTTTCACTGGGAATGCGGCGAGCGCCGCCGGGACGAGATCGGCCAGCTGGGCCGCAGCTTGGACGAGATGGCGCGGCGGCTGTCCGCGGCGCTGGCCGATCTGGAGAGCGCCAACCGCGCCCTGCGGCGGGAGGTGGAGCAGCGCACGGCCTTTTTCTCCGCCGCCTCCCACGAGCTGAAAACGCCGGTCACCATCCTCAAGGGCCAGCTTTCCGGGATGCTGGAAGGGGTGGACATCTACAAGGACCGGGACAAGTATCTGCTGCGCTCGCTGCAGGTCACCGGCCGGATGGAAAATCTGATTCGGGAGATGCTGGAAATCTCCCGGATGCAGGGCGGTTCAGCCGCGCTCAACTGCGAGCAGGTTGACCTTGCCGTGTTGATCGAGCGGCAGCTGGCGCTGGACGCCGGGCTTTTGGAGCAGCGTGGACAGCGCCTTGTCACCGAGCTGACACCGGGAATCACGGTGAGTGCGGACGCCTCGCTCTTGAGCAAGGTGGTGGGGAATCTGGTGGCAAACGCCTCGCTCTATTCGCCCGAAGGGGCCGAGATCCGCGTCTGGTGCGGCACTTTGCAGGGGCATCCCGCCCTGACGGTGGAGAACAGCGGTGCCCACATCGCGCAGGAGGCCCTGCCGCACCTGTTCGAGGCCTTTTACCGCGCGGAAGGCTCCCGCAACCGCAGCACCGGCGGCAGCGGGTTGGGGCTGTATCTGGTGAAGGTAATTCTGGAAAAACACCGCGCCAGCTGCACCATCGAGAATACCCCGCAGGGCGTGCGGGCGCAGGTGCAGTTTTAAAGAGCTTCAGCTCCATCAAAAACACATCTTTGCTTCAAAGCGGCTCCATCTCTGTCTGGTATTCTACAGTCATCCCAACAAGAAAGGATTGTAGAATCATGGAGATCAACATTCAAAATGTCAGCATGACCTACCCCAACGGCAAGCAGGCGCTGAGGGACTTCAATCTTCGCCTCAACAGCCCCAGCCTGGTCGGCCTGCTGGGGCCAAACGGCGCGGGCAAGTCCACCCTGATGAAGCTGCTGGTGGCGGCGCTGATGCCTACTTCTGGTTGTATTGCGGTGGATGGAGCGCCGCTGCGCAAAAGCGAGCGGCAGCTCAAAGAGAAACTCGGCTATCTGCCACAGGATTTTGGGTTGTTTGACGAGCTTTCGGTGGAGCAGTTTTTGGACTACATGGCCGCGCTCAAGGGCTTGTCCGGCTCCCGGGCGGCGATCCGGGAGGTGATCCGGGCGGTCAACCTGGAGGAGAAGGCGAAGGCAAAGATCCGCACCCTCTCGGGCGGGCAGCGCCAGCGGGTGGGGATTGCGCAGGCGATGCTGGGCGATCCTCCCTTTTTGATCCTCGACGAGCCGACGGTGGGGCTGGACCCGGAGGAGCGCATCCATTTCCGAAACCTCTTTTCCCGCACGGCGCAGGAGCGGCTGGTGCTGCTTTCCACCCACATCATCGAGGACGTGCAGTCGGTGTGCGACCGGATTGTGGTCATCCACCACGGTCGGATCCGATTTGTGGGTACGCCGGAGCAGCTGATTCAGGCGGCGCAGGGGCATGTGGGCATCTTCTGGGAGCAGGACGCACAGGATGCTGTCCTGGAACAGGGGCTGCACATCACGGCAAGGGTCAACACCAGCCGCGGCATCCGCTGCCGGGCGGTGGCGGACGTCCTGCCGGCATATGTAAAGCCGGAGGAGCCGTCGCTGGAGGACGCCTACCTCTATTTAATTGCGGGGGAGGCGGTACAATGAGGACGATGCGGCTGTTTTGGCTGGAGCTGAGAAGGCTGCTGCAAAGCCGTCTGACCTGGCTGATTGTCCTGTTGACGGTGCTCTCCCCAATGGTGGGGCTGACGCTGTACCGTCCGGCGACCGCCAGCACCATGCTGACCCAGTACCTGGCCAATCCCGCCATCGCGGGCGGCGCGGTGGGAGGCGTTCTGTTTGGTATCCTCACCATCTTTGAACTGGACCGCCCCTCCCGCGGCCGGGTGGAGGCGCTGACCGACGCGGCGGTCTCACCGCTGACGATGGCGCTGGTGCGGCTGGCGGCGCTGATAACATCGGCGGTGCTGGCGCTGCTGCTGGTGATGGCGGTCTGGTTCCCCATCAGCTGGGGGATGATCGGGCAGGTCTTTGACGCGGCGGACTACCTGCTCAGCTACCTGCTGCTGACCGGCCTTGCGCTGCCGCTGGGGATTCTGGCCGCAGGCGCGGCCTACCAGTTCACCCGGCGGCTGGACCTGTCGCTGGTGCTGCTGGCCGGGTTTGCAGCCTTGAGCCTGACGGTCTGGGCGGATGACTGGCAGCTCTGCTGGCTCAACCCCTGCGTCTGGGCGCTGTCCGACGACTTTTCCAACTTCCGCATCTTCCGCTCGGTGGCCTATATGCGGCTGAGCTGGCTGCTGGCCCTGGCCGGGGTGTGGTCGGTGTCCTACCTGTGCATCCGGCAGTATGGAAAGGGGATGCTCGGCTCGCTGCGGCACAGCGCGCACAGGCTTTACCGCCCGCTGGCGGCGGCGCTGCTGCTGGGTTGTTCGCTGACGGCCTATGCGGCCCAGCCGCTGGTCGACCACAGTAACCCGGACCAGACAGTGATGACCTTTTTGGAGATGCCCTACCTCGAACAGGTGGTCTGCACCGGCAGGACGGCGCAGGTTTTCCCCGATACCCGCTCCGGCACGGTGGAGGGCAAGGCGACCTACCAGCTGGAAAACCGCTCCGGCAAGGCGCAGACGGTGGCCTTCGGCATCAATCCCGGCTACGAAGTTTCCGATGTGCGGGCAAACGGGGAGGAGACGGCCTTCACCGTCAGCGACTATCAGGAATACAACGAGGCGCTGCTGGAGGTGGAGATCCCGGCGGAGCAGCAGATCGAACTGGCGCTGTCGTACGGAGGCTTTCCGCAGGAGGACGTCAACATGAGCACCATGCAGGGCGGCGCGGAGGTCAGCGACGAATACCTCTGCCTGCAAAATGCGGCGCTTGCGCCGCGGATTCTCAACGTGCTGCCCGATGAAAACCTCTATCCCGCTACTGTCGAGGTCACTCTGCCGCAGGGGATGACGGTGATCCCGTTTAGCTCCGCCCAGCCGGAGCTGGTGGCCGAGCACGAGAATAACACTGTGACTTGGCGCTATCAGGACAACGGCGCGGGCGGCATCCTGTATGCCGGCGACTATGTCCGGGAGGAGGTGCAGGCCAGCGGCACCGCGGTGGAATTTTACTACGGGCGCAAGCATCAGCCGGTGATGGAGCAGGCCGGTGCAGTACAGGCGGTGCAGGCGGTGGTCGATTACTGCACCGAGCATTACGGCGCCCTTTCCTTTGGCGCGGGCGGCAGCCTCAAGCTCATCCAGAGCAGGACCTCCGGCGGCGGCTATGCGGCGGACGGAGCCAGCCTGCTGGACGAGCAGGACTTCACCGCCGCCAATTTGGGCGACAGCAGCAAGGGCGCGGCCGCCGGGGAGGTCATGATCCACGAGCTGGTTCACCAGTGGTGGGGATTGGGCAATATGTTCGACACAGCGGAGGAGGACAGCCCCTGGTCCGCCGAGGGACTGACCGTCTACACCACCTACCGCATTGTCAAGGCGCTTTACGGAGAGGAATACGCCAGGGAGAACTACATTGACCAGTGGCAGCAGGCGGTGGACAACTATTATCTCAACTTCTATGTCCGCAACCCGGCCTATCTGCAGATGCTGCCGGAGGAGGAGCGGCTGCAGATTTCCAACAGCCTGCGCTATGTGCGGCAGTACTGCGAGATGCCGCTGAAAATTTTGAAGGCAGAGCAGCTGGTGGGCGGGGAGCAGGCGATGGACACCATCCTCAACAGCCTGTTCAATCGGGAGCTGGACCCGATGTACCCCTATCTGAGCTACCAGGATTTTCTGGAGGCATGCGGTTTAAAGGAGGAGGACTTGAACCTTGCGTAAAGTGATGCGATACGAATGTAAGCGGCTTTTGTGGAATCGTTTTTTTGTGGGCCTGGTGTTGGTGCTGCTGTTTTACGGCTGGCAGGTGCTGGGCGGCACCACCATCCTGGGGGTGGCGCACACGGCGCCCTTTTCCCCCTGGAGCTTTGGGGATTATCTGAGCCGGATGACGCCGCTGCTGTGGGTTGGGGTGCTGTTTTTTCTCACCTTCTTCACCTCCCCAAAGGCGCGCCGCGCAGCGGTGCTGACCGACGCCGCCCCGATGCCGCCCCACCGTTACGCGCTGGCCCGCTGCGCAGCGGCGCTGACCGGGAGCGCGCTGCTGGCGCTTATCTGCCTTGCGCAGGCGGCGGTGTTTTACTGGCGGTATTTTGGCTGGTGCGGCTGGGGCAAGCTGCTGCTGCCCGCCGCCCTCACCCTGCTGCCTGCGCTGATCTTTGCGCTGGGCAGCGGCTGGCTGCTGGGCAGGTGGCGGCCGTGGGCGCTCTATGTCTGGATGCTGGTTCCGTTTGTGTGTATGGTTCTGCCGCTGCCAGAGGCGCTGGGGATCTGGAACGGGCAGTTTTTCTCCCGGTATCCGCTGACGCTGCAGGGGCTGGACCCGGCCTTTTCGGTACCGCTGCCGGTGGTGCTCTGCCAGTGCGTACTGCTGGCAGCCGGGTTTGTGCTGCTAGGGCTGGCGGGGCGAGAAAACAAGAGGCGGCGAGGAGAAGGATAAAGATCACAAAAGGAGGCGCTGCCTAATGGCAGCGCCTCCTTTTGTATAGGATTATCGAGCAGAATTTGTTCCTTTGGCAAACAATATCCGGCGGGACAGCCACCCAAGGGCGGCCATCAAAAGGCCGGTGCTCAAAAAGCAGGCGGTGGAGCCGATGCTGGAGAGCAGGGAGGAGCCGAACAGGAAGGCGATTTCAAAGAGGTTGACCCCCATGTTGAGGACGGACAAAACTTCCGCCCGCTTGCTCTGCTGACCCAGCTGGTCGACCAGCTGGTTTTGGATTTCCCCCAAGATGCAGGAGGGAAGATCCAGCAGCAAGGGAAGGGTCAGCATCAGCAGAAGGACAAGGGGAATCTCTGTGACGATGCCCAGCAAAAGCAAGGCTGCCCCGCACAACCCCAAAAAGAGCGGGAAGGCAAAGGAATATTGGCTGCGCTCCAACCGCTTTAAAATCTGCTCGGCCAACAGCTCGATTGCAGAATAGCCCAGAATGATGGGGCTCAGCCACTCCTCCTGAACGCCGCAGGCCAGCAGCTTGTCCGCATAGAAAAAGTTAATCAGAACTTGACCGATACTGATGGCAGAGAGGATCACCAGGATCAGGAGCACCTTTTTTTGCAGCAGGATGGAGAAAAATCCTCCCTGCGGGCGGGAGAGGTGCGGCGCGCTCTGCTTTGGGGGCAGAGCAGGCTCCTTGGGAATGGTGAAGGAAGCAGCCGTTCCCAGCGCGCTGGTGATGACGGTGGCCAGCAGCAGGCCGGACAGGCCAAAGCGGGAGTAGATCAGCACATAGGAGATGGTGCTGACCAGAAACCCGATTGTCCCACAGTTGTTGATTCGTGCGGTCCAGGGCAGATAGCTGCCCTCGGGCAGGGTGGTGTAGAGATAGGCGCTTTCGGTGCCGGAGCCAAAGCTGACGGCGACGCCCTCCACAATCGCTTCCAGCAGAAAGAGCGGGAAGCTGCTCCTCAAAAAGGCCGCGAACAAAAGCAGCCTTGCCAGGGTGAGCAGGGACTGATTCAACACCATCGTGTTCTTGTACCCGAACCGGTCAGTGAATTTGCCGGCGGGGATTTCTGTCAAAAAGACAACGAAGGATAAAATGGCTTGCAAAAGAAAAAACTGGCTGTAGCTCACTCCGGCGGTGGTGCGCACCAGCAGCGCGACCGGAGCAAAAAAGACCAGCCCATTGAAAAGCGCCTTGGCGGAGAGAGCATCCCATTTTGTAAAAAGATTCATTTTTTCACCTCATCAAAGTTGTTTTCTTTTTGATGGGCGTAAAATCAGGATGGATTAGCCAGAAGCGAAGGAAGATTCATTTGTATCGCCTCACAAAACAAAAGTTGTTTTGCTGGAAGGCGGGTATCAGGATGGATTCATCGCTGTGAACAGAAAAAACATAAAGAACACCTCAAAAAATTGCTGCTTTTGTTTTTGAATATATCAGATTGCCTGTCCCCTGTCAATGGGTGCAGGACCAGCTTGCCGGCATCATGCCGATATCAACTCAATCCATGCCTCATAAAAGTTGGTGAGCCCCTGCTCCTGCGCCGACACCAGCACCTTGCCGAAGGCGCGGCCCGGGCTGTAGCCCATATCGAAGATCTGCTCATAAAACTGCTGCAGGTTGTTCTGCTCGATGTGCTCGTAGTCGGTTTTCAGCAGCACCTTCAGGTAGGGCTTGGCCAGCGTATCCTGCGGGTGCAGCAGCTCCCGGTCGCCGGTCTGCCCCTGCAGGGCAAGGCCATAGCCGAAGTCGGAGCCGTTGGATTCCACAATCACGAACAGGTCGCGCTCGTAGCGGATCAGGTTGCTGATGTCCTCGCTGCAGAACAGGTCGAAGCGGTAGATGGCGGGCAGCCGGGCCAGCACCACCTGGGCAGCGGACTGAGAAAGGGCGTCGATCTTGGCGATGCGCTCCATCTTCTCGTCGATATTTTCCAGCATCTGGTGTAGCTCCTCCAGCTGGCGCTGCAGCTTTTGGCGGCTTTGGGCAAGCAGCTGGTAGATCTGCCGGTGATCCATGCGGTCGAGCTGGTGCAGCTGCTCGATCGAGCAGGAAAGCTTGCGGTAAAAGGAGATGTCGCACAGGTTGCGGATGGTGCGGATGTCCGCAAAGCGGTAGTTGTTTCCGCTGCGCTTAAAGTGGCACAGCCCCTCCTTTTCATAGTAGCGCAGGGCCGAGATGGAGATGTTGAAGAGTTTGGAAATGTCGCTGATTTTCAGTGGGTTGGCCGTGGGGAACACCTCCGATATCATGTGAATTGAATAAAATAAAACCGGAAATTTTGTGCATTTTTACGCTTGAGCCTCAACCTGCTTTATCGTTTATACTGTCGGTAGAAGCCAGACGTATTTATTATAGCATCCCGCCAAACAAGCTGCAAGCGTGTGCGGGGAGAAAGGTAAGGAATGCGAATGAAGAAAGTATTTATCAGCGCGGATATCGAGGGAACCGCCTTTGCCGCCACCTGGGATTCCACCCACATCGGCGGACACGACTATGAGCGCAACCGCCAGGAGATGACCAACGAGGTGCTCGCAGCCGCCGAGGGCGCGCACGCGGCGGGGGCAGAGCTGGTGGTGGTCAAGGACGCGCACGGGCCGGGTATCAACATTTACCCGGAGCAGATGCCGGAGTATGTGCAGCTGATCCGCGGCTGGACCTTTGAGCCGCGCTGCATGGTGGAGGGCATCGATAAGAGCTTTGACGCGGCGATGTATGTCGGCTACCACAACGCCGCCGGTCAGGAAGGCAACGTGCTCAGCCACACCATCGCCGGCGGCGCGGTGCAGGAGATTCGTGTCAACGGGATGTTTGTGATTTTGTAACAGGATAAAATCAGGGCAGAGGGGCACCTTCTCTCTGCCTTTTCCCATAAAAAGAAAAGGAGAAAACAAAAGGATGAAACTGATCGACATGCACTGCGACACGCTGATGAAGCTGCTGGAGCAGCCGGAGAAAAGTCTGGCCGAGCTGGACGCCGAGGTCAATCTGCCGGGCCTTAAACAAGCCGGCTCGATGGCGCAGTTTTTTGCCTGCTTCACTAACCTCATGGACTATCCCCAGCCGCCGGAGCGGGCCTATGACGATGCCTACTGGACGGTGCTGCGGATGATCGAGCGGATGAAGGAGGAGATCGAAAAGGCGCCGCAGGAGCTGGAGCTGGCGACCAGTACGCAGGAGATTTTGGACAACGACGCCGCGGGCAAAATCTCAGCCTTTTTGACGGTGGAGGAGGGCGGCATCCTCAACGGCAGGATGGAGCGGCTGCACGATCTCTATGACCAGGGAATCCGACTGATCACCCTGACCTGGAACTATGAAAACTGCCTGGGTTACCCCAACAGCGCCGACCCGCAGGTGATGGGAAAGGGGCTTAAATCCTTTGGTGTCGAGGTGGTTGAAGAGATGAACCGGCTGGGGATGCTGGTCGATGTCTCCCACCTGTCCGACGGCGGGTTCTGGGATGTGGCGCGGCACAGCAAAAAGCCGTTTGTCGCTTCCCACTCCTGCGTGCGCGACCTGTGCGGACACACCCGCAACCTGAATAAAGAGATGCTCAAGGCGGTGGGGGAGAAGGGCGGCGCGGTTGGCGTCAACTTCTACGGCGGCTTTTTGAGCGAGGACAGCGTCTCGACCGCGCAGCGCATCGCGCAGCACCTGCGCTATATTGCCGACGCGGCGGGGATTGAGGCTGCGGCCATCGGCACCGATTTTGACGGCGGCATCTCGGCTAACCCGTTGGAGATCGACCGCATCGGCAGTATCGAACTGCTGTACCCGGCGCTCAAACAGGCGGGCTTTAGCGACGGAGAGATCGAACAGATTTTCTGGAAGAATGTCCTGCGGGTCATCCGGGAAACGGTCGGGTAGCAGGTATGGAGATGATTGTTGCGTTCACCGCCTGCGTGCTGTTGGTGGCGCTGGGGGACATCCTTTCGATTGCAAGCCGCGCAAAGATTCCGGCGATGGCGGGCATCATCCTGCTGTATCTGGCCGCCACGGCGCTGGGAATGCCGCGGGACTGGCCCACCCTGTCGGGCCTGGCGCCGCTGGGGGATTTGATGTTCCCGGTCTTTGTCGCGGCGGTCACCACCAACATCCTGCCCCGGGATGTGGTGCGCCAGTGGAAGTTTATCCTGATCGGCTGTATCGCCGTAGGGGTCTCGATGCTGGTGACGGTGCTGGCGGGCGGGGCGCTGCTGGGATTTTCCACCGCCTTTTCCGGGGCGGTGGTGACCTGCGGCGGCGCCTTCACCGGCGGGATGCTGGTGATGGACCACGCAAGGGAGACAGGGGCCACCGAGCTGGTGGCGCTGCCGCTGCTGCTGGCCATGACCATCGACGCCATCGGTCAGCCGATCGGCTCGCTTGTTACAAAGCGGTATATCAGCAGGCTCAAAAAGAACGGCGGAGTGCCCGCGGCACAAAGTAGTCAACCCCGACAGGAGGAGAGGCTCAACCGCTATCACCAGCCGTACAGTTCGCCGGAAAATCCCAGCCCCTTCTTCACTGCCTGGGTGCCGCCCAAGTATGAAACCGAGGCGGTGGCGCTGTTTCAGCTGGCGGTGACGGTGCTGCTGGCGACCTGGCTGGGGGAGCTGACCGGGCTTGGCTGGGCGTTCATGCTGGTCCTCATCGGGCTGGCAGGGAGTTTTCTGGGCTTTTTCAGGCTCAACATGCTGCAGCGCACCGCCTCCTCCGGCATCATCATGTGCTCAATTTTTGCGATGGTCTTTGAGATGCTGGGTGACCTGAGCTGGGAACTGGTGCTCGATCAGCTGTTGCCCTTTCTGGTGGTGGTCGTGCTGGGACTTGCCGGGCTGTTGCTGGGCGGGGCGCTGGGCGCAAAGCTGCTGGGCTGCGACCCCTTTTTGGGGGCGGTGGCGTCGATCGGGCTGTTTTACTTTTTCCCGGGTGTACAGAACATCGTCACCGAGGTCTGCCGCAGCTGCGCGGAGGGAGAGGAGGAGTACGCCGCCCTCTACCGCCACCTGGCAGCCCCGGCCATCATCACCGCCTTCATGGGCAGCCGGTTCTGCTTGCTGCTGACGGCGCTGCTCCTGCCGGTGGTTCTTTCTTGATTTTTGCGAGGGGGGTGTTGCCCCCTCGGGAGCAAGTCGTTGGATTTGGCTCCTACTTCCCCAAAAGTGGGGGCCATGCCCCCACTGCCCCCAAGAGGAGGGCACTGTGCCCCTCTGCCCCTGGGGCTTTTGCGGGACAGTAGTCCCTGCACCCACTATGCAGGCGCTCCGCCCTGCACCCGGGTGACTTTCTTATGAGAAGAAAGTCACCAAAGACTCACCAGGGACCTCCTGGTCCCTGGACCCCCGGCGAAGGGGGCGTAGCCCCCTTTGATCCCCTGGCTTCCTGCCCTAGCGGTATTGTTTGCGATAACTTAAACCCTCAAACATCCTCGGAAGCAATCCTACCGCGCCACGGATTGACAACAGAAAGTATGGCCACGGTAAAACATAGGGAGAAAAATAAGACCGATTTGCCCACTCAGCTTAAAGTGGCAAATCGGTCTATTTTTTTGGCTGAAGGTAGCCCGGCGCGATGCGTAAGCGAGCGCAAAAAGGGCGGTAACCCACGCACCGGCAAGGTCCAGGGGCGCAGCCCTTGGCGCGCCTTTGGTGACTTTCCCCGCGACGGGAAAGTCACCCGGGGTGGAGGGGCGGAGCGCCCTCCTCACAGGGGAGTGCAGAGGGGGCATCGCCCCCTCGCAAAGAAGTTTCCGCCGCTAGATGAGCGAAATATATCCTTCCTCCACCGGTTGGAAGCGGTCGTCCAAAAGGCTGTCAAAGACGACGCTGCCTTCTGGGTTAAACAGGAGGAGCCGTCTCCCTTCAGGGATGGCGGGCAGCTCGGTGAGCTTGTGATCCAGGCGGTAGAGCTGGTTCTCTTCGCCGCGGGGAGCGAAGGCCTGTCCCTGCCAGCTCTCCAGCGAGGCGGTGTCCCGGTAGCGGTAGCCGCTGCACTCGCAGGTTTCTGCGCCGTCTTTCTCCTCAAAATAGAGGTTGAGCAGGTCGCGGCCGGCCTGCCAGGGCAGGTTGATGGCGCCGCAGGCCAGCTGGTCGGAGGGCTTGCCGTCGATGTAAGGGGTGAGCGGGATCTCAAAATAAGGCTGCTTGCCTTCGTGGCTGTCGTTGACAAAGGAGGCGATCAGCAGTCCGGGCACCTCGCTGTTGGTCAGCAGCTGGAAGGCGTTGAGCTCGCTGTTGCCGATGATGTCCTCCGCAAAGACGTTGGCAATCAGATATTGCTTGCCGATGCGCGCCTTCCAGGTCTCTGGCAGCGGCTGGCAGAGACAGTCGTCGGCCTTGATGGCCAGGGGGAAGGAGCGGTTCTGCACCTTTGCCATCAGGTAACGTTTGCCCTCGTGCTGATAAAAGAAGAAGCGGTAATCGGGCTTCCAGACAATCTCCCCGTCCTGATACAGCAGGTTGGTATACAGCTTTTTGGAGCCGCCGCGCATATCCTCTGCGAGGATGTCCACCCGCGCCCCCTCGATCAGTACCCGCAACGAGCGGCCGCCGGTGAGGTACAGGCCCTGGTAGTTTTCAGCGTCCTGCTGTGGGACGGGCTGGTGATTTTTCCAGATGTTGACGCCGCGCTCCAGCATGGCGACAGCAAACATCTGCAGAATCTCCGCCTTGACATCGGCGCCGCAGTCGTAGGTGGCGGAGATAGCCAGCACGGCATTGTACTGCGGGATGACGATCAGGCGGGAAGAAAATTCCTTGGTGCCGCCGCCCTTTTCCAGCACGCCGCAGCCTAAGGCGTAGGTCTCGTGCGGCATATCCACCGAGTCCCAGCCGAGACCGTAGTTCTGGGAAAAGCCGTCCGCAGGCAGGAAGGTGGTACCCTGTGGCTTGTCGATCTCCTGCTTGCTCTGCTCGCTGACGACCTTATTTTCGGTCAAAAAGAGCTGGCCAAACTTGCACAGGTCGGCCATGGTGGTGCCGATGCCGCCTGCTCCCTCCGGGCCGATGCTCTCCGGCGGCATGCCGACGATGAAGGTGTGCTGGTAGTCGTGATTGCGCTGGGAGGACTGGCGGCTGGAGTGCGCGCCGATCGGCTCGGTGATGTACTGCTTGCAGTATTCGCCGTAGCTCATGCCGCTGACCTGCGCGACTACCATCTCCGCCAGGGTGAAGCCGTCGTTGCAGTAGACCGAGAAGGCACCCGGCTCGCTGTGCAGCGCGCTGTGGGCCAGAAAACGGTAGACCTCCTCGTAATAATCCTCGTCCCGGCGGGGGCGGCTGGCAGCAAGCCAGCGCCACTGGGTGCCGGGCAGTCCGCAGGAGTGGCTCAGGCAGTGGCGGAGGGTGATCTTTTTGTACCGCTCGTCCGGCATCCAGAAGCGGGGGAGGTATTCGCAGACGGGGCGGTCCAGCTCGAGCAGGCCGCGCTCGACCAGCTGCATGACGGCCACCGCGCAGTAGACCTTGGAGATGGAACCGACGTTGTAGGTGCCGCCGCGGATGGGGTTGCGGCCCATCGAATCCTCGGCGGTGATTTGCCCATCGATCATGATGGCGTAGGCGGCGGAGGAACATTTTTTCGAAAGGTCGCGCTGTAAAAGGGCGGAAAGGCGTTGGGTTAATGCGTTCATCATCAAAACTCCTTTGTATCAAATATTGTGGACCTGCAAGAAGGCCCGTGTAAAAAATCCGGTACATCCATTGTACCGGATTTTTACAGGACGAACCCGTTCTTTTTTTACGAAGGGTTCGGGTCAAGAGAAGGCAGAGTTATTGGGCCGCCTCATATTCGGCCTTGATGGCTTCGATTTCAGCGGTGGTGTAGCCGTCGGCGTTGGTCTCCCAGTTTTTCATCTTGCCGTTCTGCCAGGCGAAGATGGCGTTGACGGTGCTGTAGGGGTCCACCTTGGTCAGGCACAGGCTGACCGGATAGTAGGAAGGGATTACCAAAGCGTTCTCGATCATGTAGGCTTCCGCTTCGGCAAAGGCCTGCAGGCGCTTGTCGTTGTCGTCATAGATCTGGCTGGCCTGGTCAACCATTTCGGTGAAGGTGCGGTAGGTCTCCAAAAGGTCCTTGGTTGCTTCGCTTTCCTCAACAGAATTGATGTTGGTGAGGATGTTGGAGTAGAAGGCGCTGTCGCTTCCCATCACTTCCTGGTCCAGGAAGGTCTTCGGGTCGCCGTAGTCCGGTACCCAGGAGTCCTCATAGAAGGAGTGGAGCTTGGGAGTCAGCACCTCGGAGATCAGGTTGGAGACATAGGATTTGATATTCAGCTTGATGTAGTCGTCGCCAAAGCAGTCGGAATAGACCTGCTGCAGGACGCGGGCGTGGTCCATGACGGTCTGGTTGTTGGCGGTGATGTAAAGGTCCATCTCAACCGGGAAGGTGACGCCCAGAGCGGTCAGTTCCTCGATGGCCTGCTGCTTGTACTGCTCGGCTTTTTCAGCATCCAGACGGACAATCTGCTCGCCGTTGAGCTCGGGAAGTCCCAGCTCCTGGCGGACCAGCTCGGTGTAATCGGTGCCGTTGGAGGTGTAGGCCAGGCCCTTCATGGTGTAGTATTCGTTTTCACAGCTCAGAGGGTCCAGCGGATTCAGGCGGCTGTAATAGTTGGTCAAATCAAGGCCGTAGTAGATGGACAGCCGGAAGGCTTTGTTGGCCGCAGCGGTGTTCCAGTTGGTGTCGGGGGTCCCGTCCTCTTTGTACTTGTCAAAGTTGAAGCGGATGGAGTAGGAGCGGGTTGGCTGGAGCGGAATCATGCTGTCGTGATATTCGTGGTTGGGGTCATCCAAGATGGTTTGGATGGTGCTTTCGTACAGGCTGACCTGGTCGATCTCACCGGACTGGTAGAGCTGGTAGGCGGTATCGGTGGAGTCGACAATCTTGATGGTGACGGTATCGAACAGCTTGCAGTCCTTGTCCCAGTAGGCAGGGTTTTTGGTGAGCGTTTTTTCATTGCCCTGTACATAGGAGGTCATGGTATAGCAGCCGTTATACCACATGTTTTCGTTGTTCATCGCCTGCACGCCGTCCGGTCCGCCCAGCGCATCCACCAGCTGCTGAGACAGCGGATACATATTGACGGCAAGGTCGTCAAAATAGGGGATGTTGTTTAAGCAATGGAAGATCAGGGTGTAGTCGTCAGAGGCCTCAATCTTTACGGTGTCCCGAAAAACAGAGCCTTCACCGGCGGTTAAGGAGTAGGCTTCTTCGGTGGAGAGCGATTTGGTATATTCGTAATATTCGGAAGCGCCGTCCAGGATGGAGGTAAGATTGGCGCCAAGGACACCGCTGTTTTTATGGAAGTTAAAGGTCCACTCCATCGCGGTCAAAAAGTCCTGTGCAGTCAGGTCGGCCATCTCGTTGCCGTTCATGTCCACCCATTTGACGCCTTCGCGGATTTTGAAGGTCCAGGTCAGGCCGTTGTCATCGGTCCCATATTCCTCAGCGATGCAGGGAACGACCTGGTTGTGATTGTTGATTTCAAGCAGGGGGTCCATGAGGTTGGTCAGCTGGGAAAAGTCCGAGCCGTTCTGGGCGTATAGAATGTTGAAGGTGGAGAGTTCGCCCGAGGGAGACTTATAGATCACCAAATCTTTAATCTCATTTTCCTGCGTTTCCTGTTCCTCCTGCGCTGCAGAGCTGGGCGCTTCTGCAGAGCTCTCCGGCTCTTCTGTGGTACCGCTGCTGCATCCGCTCAGTGTCAGTGCTGCAGCCAAGGCGAGGGCCAGCAGACGGGAAAGTTTCTTCTTCATAATAAACCTCCTTCAGCCACACTTTGGAAAAAGGGCGGCCTGTTTGGGATTGCGGCTCCGAACCAAAAGGGGGCGGAGCGCCACTTTTTTACATGGTTTATTATAAACTATAAAGTAACTTTAGACTCAGGTGCTATAATCCATAAAAATTGCGCGATCAGATAAGCAATCTGCCCAGGAAAAAGGAAAGAAAGAGGATTCCTTTTGGAAGAAACAAAAAAGCCGGCGGGCGCTGGAGAGGGCGTCCGCCGGCTTTTTTATGGATTCCGGGCCTGTCAAGAAAAGCGGGAGGAGGGCAGATGAAAGTAAGAGAGGGAGAATCGTCCCGCCAGAGGCCCGGTAAGGAGATGTCAAATTTAAAAGGCGTTGTATACAAAGTCGATCTGCTGCTGCGGGCCGAACATCCAGTAGAGCAGCAACAGCAGCACCACAGCGGTGTACCAGAGCAGGCGCAGAGGAAACTTTGTAAAGACAAGTGTCTTAATCCGCGTAATAGTAGTCGATAAGCGCGCGATCAACTTGCAGCCACCCCTTCCAGCCCAGGTGCATCACGTCACACATGAAGTAGGGCTCATATTCATAGCCGGTGAGGTCCAGCATCTGGATGCCGTACTCGCCGGCGATTTGCCGCACATTCTCATAATATTGCTGGCGGCGGTCGGCGGTAAAGCCGGTGTAATCGCTCCACTGGCCGTGCATCGGCACGTGGACAAACAGCGGCTCAATGCCTTTTTCGTTGCAGATTTGGAACAGGATGAGCAGGTCGTCGTACTCCACCGACTCGGAGTAGCTCAGGTTCGCTTCGCTGCCCTGCTGGCGCTCCAGGCGGGAGCCGATGTAGGTGGTGTAGTAGTCGTTGTTCATCCCGAAGTCGTTGTTGGAGGACATTTCGATGGCGTCCTGGGTGGCCTGCTGCTCCTCCTGCGCCCAGTCGATTTCGGCAGAGCTGTCGGAGGGGGAAGCGTCCACCCCGCGCTGCAGGATGGGTCGGGAGACGGCCATATCCCGCAGGTCATACAAAAAGGAACACAGCGCGTAATAGGGAGTCAGAATAAAGTTGGCGGCACCGGAGAGGAGGGAGGGAGACTGCTCGTGCGCGGCCAGCGCCTGGATGGCCGGGTCGACCTCAGCGGCGTCGGGCAGCTCGCGGTAGGCCGCCAGCAGCTCGGAGATCCGACCGGAGAGGTACTGCTTGACCTCGTCGGAAAGCTCCGGGTCATTTAAAAGGTCCAGGTACTGCTGGGCGGAGAAGTTTGCCATGAACAGATCCGGCGCGATGCCCTCCGGCACAAAGGACTGGGGCGAGGTGATGAGCACCACCTTTTCCCCGCGCAGGCTGTCGCCCGAGGCGGCAAGCTCGATGGCGTGGATCAGCGACTGGCAGGAGCCGCGCCCGATCAGGTCCACCTGAAAGCCCGCACGCTTGCCGGCGAAGAAGTTGGCCGGATGGGTGGGGATGTAGGTGGTGCGCAGCTCGCTGGAGCCGAAGATCAGCAGGGTGTCGTCCTGGGCGGCGGAGAGCTCCACCAGATATTCACCGGTGATCTTTTCGGTGTCGTTGTGGTCGCCCACGCTGTCCCGAAAAGGCGGCATGGTGCTGCTCAAAACAGCGGCGGTGCCGCCCAGCACCAGCGCGCTGCACAGCAGCATCGACACGGCGGGCAGCAGGACGCAGCGCATTAGCTTCATGACAGCATGCCCCCAATCGTCCGGGCAATCTTGGCGGGGGTGGCCATCTGCTCGCGGGAGAGCTCGCTGATTTCCAGGTGAAGGCCGAAGCCCTCCTCCAGCGCCAGCACCATCTGGATGGTGGCGAAGGAATCCAGCAGCCCCTCGTCAAACAGGGCAAGGTCGGGGTCGATCTCCCCCGGCTGCGCGCCGGTGATCTCGTTTAGGATGTCGATGACCTTTTGCTCAATGGAATCGATAGACATGGTTGTTTCCTCCCGAAAAATGTTGTCTTAGATCAGCCTGCCGGAAAAGATCAGCAGTCCGAAGCTGAAGAGGTGAAAGGTGACCAGCACGCACACCACCTGTCCCGCGCCGTGGGTTTTAAAGGAGCGGAACGGCTTGCAGTGCAGGTCCAGCACCTCGTTTAAGCACATCAGCGCGCTGTGGTAGACGCCGTAGAGCAGGTACTGCGGCTGCAGCCCGTGCCAGGCGCCCATGGCCATCATGTTCAGTACGTAGCCGAGGTAGGAGGCGGTGCGGGGATTGGAAAAGCGTTTTTGTTTGAGGCTTTTCATGACAAAGAGGGAATACAGGTAGTCTCGCAGCCAGGTGGAGAGCGAGATGTGCCAGCGCGACCAGAAATTCTTCATGTCCACGCTGAGGAATGGCTGGTTAAAGTTTTCCGGCATCTGGATGCCCAGCAGGTATCCGGTGCCGATGGCCATGCTGCTGTAGCCGGCAAAGTTAAAGAAGAGGTAGAAGGTGTAGCCATACATGTAGGAGAGGGTGGCCCCAAAGCCACTTTCCGGCAGGGCGGCAAGCCAGTACTGCTGGATAAAGCCACTGATTACCACAGCGCTCACGCAGCCGCCGGCCAGCTTCCAGATGCCCTGGGCCAACAGGGTGCGGTAGTGTTCGCGGTCGGGCGGACGGTCCAGGTCGGAGAGAAACCGCCGGTAGCGGTCGATGGGCCCGGAGCTGACCGCCGGGAAAAAGAGAAGAAAGTAGCCAAGCGCCACCGGCCGCAGCTTTTGCAGCCGCCCGTCATAGATGTCCAGCAGCACCTGCACCGCCCGAAAACTCATGTAGCTGGCGCCCATCAGCCGGAAGAGGGAAAAGGGCTGCAAAACCTCCCCCAGCTTGATGAGTCCCAGCGGCCCCAGCGCCAGAACCACCGCCGCCCACAAGAGCGGGCGGGTGCGTTTTGGCAGCCGCCAGAACAGGCAGCACAGGGCCATTTCCCACAAAAAGAAGAGCGCAAGCGCGGCAAGCTGGCCGTTCTGCCAAAAGACGATGACAAGCATCGCCGCGCACAGGAAGATGCCGTAATAGTGAAGCTTTTTCCCCAGCAGCCCCAGCACGACGGCCGGCAGCAGGCCGAGAAACAACAGATAAAAGAAGAGAAGTCCGGAAAAGGGAATCATGCCAGTCCCTCCTGCAGGCGGCGGAGCAGCTCCTTTTTGTCCACCTTGCCGTTGAGGTTTAAGGGGAAGGAGTCCACCACAAAGAATTTGCGCGGGATCATGTAGCCCGGCAGCAGCTGGGCGGCAAGCTTTTTAAACAGGATAGAGCGGCGCAGAGGGCTTAAAGAGGAAAGCTCCTGCTGCCCCGAATCGCTCAACAGCACAAAGGCGGCGAGGTACTCAACCTTCTGTCCCTGCCAGACCGGCACCACGGCGGCGCGCAGAATCTGGGGGAGCTTTTGCAGGTTGTGTTCGATGTCCTCCAGCTCCACCCGGAAGCCGTTGAGCTTGAGCTGGTTGTCCATCCGGCCGCAGTAGTAGTATATGCCGTCCTCGCAGCGGCACAGGTCGCCGGTGCGGTAGCCGCGCAGGCCGGTTTCTGGGTCGGTGAAGAAGGCCCCTTCGGTCAGGGCAGGTGCTTTCCAGTAGCCCAGGCTGACGCTGTCACCCAGGATGAGCAGCTGTCCGATGTCGGGATCCTCCCCAGGGACCGGCTGCAGCCGCAGGGTGACGCCATCGATGGCCCGTCCGATGGGGATGGGGCGGCTGTCGGTGCGCATCCCGTCGGTTACCTCCACGGCGGTCACCAGGACGGTGGCCTCGGTGGGGCCGTAGGTGTTGATGACCCGGGTGTGGGGGAATCGCTCGGCCAGCGCGTCGCACAAAGTGTGGGTGAGCACCTCGCCGCAGAACAGAAACTGCGTGAGCTGCGGCAGGGTCTCCATGCAAAAGTCGCGGGACTGCACGCACAGTTCGGCGAAGGAGGGGGTGGAGACCCAGAAGGTGAGGGCGGATTCCTTTAAATAGGAGAACAGCTCGGCGGGTTCATCCACCATCCGGCTGTCGATCGAAAAGAGGGTCATCCCGCGGCACAGCCCGGCATAGACCGCGCAGCCGGAGACGTCAAACGAATAGGAGACCTGGTCGAGGATGACGCCGCCCTCCTTGGGGTACCAGGGAAGGACACCGCGGCAGAAGTTGTCGAGGTTGCCTGCGGTGACGGCTACTCCCTTGGGGTTGCCGGTGCTGCCGGAGGTGAAGAGAATATAGGCGGCGTCCTGCCCCTGCACCCAGTCCCGCGGGCCGGGTGCAGCCTGCGGCATCAGCGAAAGGATTTTCGCTGTTTTGCCGGCGTCCAGCACAAGCGTCTCCCCGGTCTGCAGCGGGGCGCACAGGCCGCACAGGTCGACAATCACCTTGGGCTGGACAGCCTGCAGGATGCCGCCGGCGCGTTCGGCGGGCATCGAGTGCTCGATGGGCACATAGGCCCGACCACTTTTGAGTGCGCCCAGGGCGCAGCACAGAAAGTCCAGCTCCTTGTTGCCGCAGATGACGACCGGCGAGCGGTCATCCCCAAACTGCCGCAGCAGAAAGGCGGCGAAGGTGTCCGAGCACTCGTCCAGCTCCCGGTAGGAGAGCCGCAGGCCGCGGTGGATGATGGCGGTGCGGTCGGTGGCGGCATATTCTTTTAGTTTTTGCAGCGCGAGCATGGGCAGGTCGCTCCTTTCCGTTTTGGTTAGATTGCTTCGAGGGTCAGGAAGATGGCCGCCACCGTGTCGCCCTGCATCTCAAAGCAGAGCGCCGCGCCTTCAGCAGTGCCCATCTGGCCGTCGCCGCGGTAGATCAGCATGTTGCCGGCGTCCTCGGCGCTGTCGCCGTAGGCCGCAAGCACCTCGTCCTTGGTCGCGCCGACGGTGATTCCCTTGGAGGTGGTGACGTCGGCGCTCTCGGTGTAGATTTCGCTGACGGTGTCGCCGCACTCCATGGGATTGGTGTAGAAGGTGGCTTCCTCATAGGTGAAGGTCTTGTCCAGGCCGTCATAAGCGCAGGAGAGGCCTTCGGCGTATTCATAGTCCTCGCCCAGCGCATTGGTGACCGTGTCGATGCCGACTGTGCAGGTGTAGCTATCGCCGCCGATATTTAGAACAAGGTCGCTGTCCGAAAAGGAGGCGTCTGCCGAAGTGCTGCTGCCGGAGCAGCCGCTCAGGCTGACGGTCAGCGCAGCCGCCAGGGCGAGCAGAATAGAAAGAGAATGTTTCATATGATTTCACCTCGTGAAAAGAAATGGATCGTTGCAGTTGTCTGAAGATTAGTCTGGTGGGCCATAGCCTGCCGGGCCGAAGATGAGCAGGTCCCAGTTGAGCTCGACCGGCTCCAGTGGACCGTGCTCGGCCTCATAGGCGGCAAACTCGGCGTCGATCTCGGCCTGGATGGCCTCGGTGTCCGGCAGCGGGGTCTGGGTGATGGGACGGCGCTCGGGGGTAGGATAGTCCTCCTCGGCGCCCTCGGGGAAGAGGTAGTGCTGCCGCACATCCTCCTCCTGTTCGGGGGTGAGCATGCCGGAGTCGATCAGGTTCTGTCCCCACCAGTGGGAGGCGTGGATCGAGCTGCCGCGCATGAAGTAGCGGTAGCGGACGTAGCCGTGGCGGGAGATGTTGTCCTCCAACTGCGGGTCGACGTGGTACCACTGCCCGTCCACCATCACCATCGTCCAGTAGTGGTCGACCAGCGGCCCCTCCGCCGAATAGGTGATACCGGGGACGTACTCGGCCTGCAGCCCCGCCGCGCGGTAGAGCAGGGTGAGCGCTGCAGCGTAGTCCTCGCACATGCCGACGTGGTAGAGCAGCACGCTTAAAGCGCGCTGTTCCAGATAGGACGGCGGCTCGGCGTAGTTGCCGCGCACCCGCCAGATCTCGATGCCGATCGGCTCGCCGATGGCGGTGGTGTCCAGCATGTAGTCGAACAGCGTCTTAACCTTTTCGTACTCGCTCATCTCCGGGGTGACAAGCTCATCGGCGATGTCCTGCGCCAGTTGCTGGATGTAGGTCAGCTCCCCGGTCTGTCCGCTGTCCGCCGTCTCCTGGTCGGAGAGGCCGGGCACCGGTTCCTCAGCCTGTTCAGGCTGTTCCGCCTGTTCGGACGGCGGCGCCTCCTCCGGCTGGGCAGTCGGTTCGGTGGTGTCGGGCGTCTGGGCTGCGCTCTCCGGCTCCGGCTGCTGCTGTTCCTGCTGGGCAGAAGCGGAATCGGCGGGGCGCTGCTGGGCGCAGCCGGTGGCGCTTAGAGAAACAATCGAGGCTGCCAGCAGCAGGGCGATGATTTGTTTGCGTCTGTCTCGTTTCAAAGAAAAGTCTCCTTATCCCATATAAGCGGAAAGAATGTAGTCGGTGAAGAAGGGGCGCGGCGCATAGGTGGAGTCTCCCTCGGCGGTGATGGCGCAGACCAGGTCCAGCTCCGGCACCACGAAGATGAACTGTCCGCCGTGTCCCAGCGCGTAGTAGACGGTGTAGCCCACCCGGCCATGGGGCGGGGTGTAGGTGTCGTAGCCGCCCGAATGGTAGGTGCGGGTCCACCACTGGTAGCCGTAGCTGCCGGTGCCGTCCCCTGCGCCGCCGTTTTTGGCGGTGGTGGAAACTTCCACCCACTCAGCGGGGACCAGCTGCTGACCGTTCCACTGGCCGTTTTGTAAAAACAGCTGTCCAAACCGGGCGGCATCCCGGGTGGAGAGGTGCAGGCCGTTGCCGCCGTCGGTGATGCCCTGCGGGTCGGTGTCCCACTGCCAGTTTTCGATAGCCAGCTGCTCAAAGAGATTGATGCGGGCGTATTCTTCCTCGGTCATACCAGTTGCCGCTTCCAGCACCGCGCTGAGCAGGTGGGTGTTGCCGGTGCTGTAGGCAAACTGGGTGCCTGGATCGTAGACAAGGTTGCGGCCAAGGATGTAGTCTACCCAGTTGGGCGCAGTCTGGAACTCGACCCAGTTGGAGTAACCGCTGCCCCACTCGTACCACTCCAGGCCGGAAGTGTGGGTCAGCAGGTGCTCCAGGGTGATCTGGTGCTTGCGGGTGTCCTCCTGCTCCAGCACCTGCGGCAGGTAGTCGGAGAGCAGGTCGTCCACCCCGCCGATGTACCCCTGCTCGATGGCGATGCCGATCAGGGCGCTGGTGAAGGATTTGGAGGCGGAGTTTAAGCGGTAGAGGCTCTGCTCGTCGTAGCCCTCGCGGTAATACTCGTCGATGATGACCCCGTCCTTGACGGTGACCATCGAATAGACCGAGCTGCTGGGCAGCACCGCGTGCAGGTCAGTCAGCACCGTCGGGTCCATGTTGTGATTTTCCGGGGCGTCGGTCTGCCAGTCGTTGCTGGCGGCGGTTTCGGTGGAGGAGGGTTCTTCCTCGCCGGTCTCGGCGGTTGTCTGCTCGCCGGTGGAATCTTCTTCAGCGGAAATTTCCTCCTCGGTTCCTTCCTCAGAGGAAGGCGTTTCCTCGCCGGTGGTTTCTGTATCAGTGGATTCTTCGGAGGAAGCAGCTCCCTCCGAAGGCTGCTCTGCGGAGCTCTCGTTCGCCGGTTCAGTCTGCTGGGCCGGAGCCTGGGATGAAGTGTTTTGATTGGTGGAGGCCGGGGAGCAGGCGGCCAGCATGAGGGCTGCCAGGATGGCGGCTGCCATCAATCGTGCGGAGGAAAGAGCTTTTTTATGGTTCATCAGGTTCACCTCGTAAATGCTTTCTCACCATCTGCTTGTCTTTATTATAAAGAGTTTGGTCGAAGGGGAGAAGTCTGGATTTGTTATCTACCGATTACCTTCGGGTAAGGACCGAAGGAAAATCTTCTCTCTAAAAATACGATACAACCTGAAGCGGGGTCTAGGTCAAATAAATTTTTTGTAAACTGGGGCTGTAGGGGACAGAGCCCCTACAGCCCCAGTGAGGAGGGCGCTCCGCCCCTCCGACCCCGGGGCTTTTGCGGGGCTGGCAGCCCCAGTACCCACCAGTGGGCCTACCCGACACGCCTTTGGTTCCTTTCGTTTCACGACGAAAGGAACCAAAGGC
>OGGQ01001096.1_pt1 | contig 36761 bp, 29 predicted proteins | sample 1571191 | NCBI WGS metagenome assembly OGGQ01 (sample SAMEA2582061, study PRJEB24529) | metagenome | biome: Human gut stool | place: China | collected 2011
TCGCTTTAGCGACATAATACCTTCCCGCCGCAGTGCGATCCTTGCGGAGCATTTTTATTCAATAGGACGCATTTTCCTATTGAATAAAATAGGGTAAGCGTGCCATAACCGTATCCCCTCCGGTTTATAGCCAGCCCAGATTCATGCGGTGGACAATACGAGGTTGAAAATGAAAACATCTGAGGAAAACAATCCGACAAATGAAAAAATAATTGTGAACCTTTTCGGCCAGTTCCAGGTAATCAGTTCCAAGGGTGTGCTGAATGAGGATAATATACGCTCCGAGATGGTGGCAAAACTGCTCGCCTACCTTCTGTCCCATCACGGCAGTATCATTCCGGTGCAGGAGCTCTCCGATGCGATGTGGTCTGAGGATGAAACGGAGAATCCGGTAGGCGCCCTGAAAAATCTCGCTTACCGGCTTCGCAATGTTTTAAAGGAAATCCTGGGGGAGAGCAATTACATACTCACAGGACGCGGTTCTTATTACTGGAATCCTGAAATACCGGTCTATGTGGATGCAGAGGAATTTGAAGAATACTGCCGGCGTGCAAAGAGCGGCGGTTCTTTGCAGGAGCAGACAGAGTGGTATGAAAACGCAGTGGAGCTCTATCAGGGTGATTTTCTGCCCAAACAGGCCTCGGAACATTGGGTGATACCTGTCTCCACCTATTATCACACACTGTTTCTGGACGCCGCCAAGGCGCTGGCGGGGCTGTATGAGCTGGATCAGCAATATGATAAGATGGCGTCCGTATGCTCAAAGGCTATAGAAAAGGATGGGCTTGACGAACAGCTGCACTGTCTGTTCATCAAAGCTTTAGTGGGGCAGAACAAGCATGGTCTGGCCCTGGCTCATTACTCCAAGGCCACCGCGGCGCTGTATGAAAATCTCGGCACGAAGCCTTCCAAAGAGCTGCAGGAAGTGTATCAGGACCTGTTAAAGTCAAAAAATGAACTGGAGACCGACTTAAGCGTCATACAGTCAGACCTGTCTGAGGAAGCGGAGCCAGAAGGTGTATTCCTGTGCGAATACGGGGTATTCCGCCAGATTTACCGCCTGGAGGTGCGCAGATCCGCCCGCCTCGGACTCTCCGAATACGTGTTGCTGCTCACAGTCACCCCCAAGGCCTATGTATCCCAGAACAGCGACACTTATCTGAAGGTCATCAACGACGCCATGGAACAGCTGAAAGGTGTGCTGAACGGCTCCCTGCGCATCGGAGATGTGGCGTCCCGTTACAGCGGTTCCCAGTATGTGGTCATGCTGCCCACCTGCACCTTTGAATCCGCCGAAATGGTGACCAACCGCATTCTGACCAGATTTTATGCGCTGTCCAAGTATCCTAAGGTGAATATACAATTCAGTCTGGAGGAAATATCGCTTTCCAGAGTCGTATCATAATTTTGCCCCCCGCCGGATTGGCGGGGGGCAAAATATTCCCATTTCTCTTCCCAGCTTTTCCGATACCCTGGTGCAGGCAAGCATGGGATAATGGGGTGCTTTATAGTGTCAAACATACTGAGTCCGGTCTCTGCTTGGCACAAACTGCATCTGAAATCCTAAAGCAGTCAGGCACCGGTTCTCTTTGTCATAAACCGGTTCCTTCTTCCGGCAGCAGTCCATAAAGCTCTCCAGATCAGGGTGTTCATCCCTGCTGCCGCACAGGCAGAGGTATGCCATATCGCTGCCATATACCCTGTATTCACAGTCAAACAGCTGATCCCCAAAGGGCTCCGGACTGCCGCTGCACCATATGCAGACATAGCCGTTCTGCCGGGCTCCGAAGAACCAGCTCCCTTCCATGTGTGTTCGGTCAAACTTGACCCTCGGCCAGAACAGATGGGTAAAATGCACGGGATGTTCCGCAGGTATGGAGTAGATCACCCCCAGCATGCTTCCCTCCTGTTTAAGAGCCGGGAGGACTCCGTTGCCATACCAGTATCCGGGGCGCATGCTGCTGGAATCACAGGTGCCCCCCGGATGGTTTGTAAAGACCAGCGTATCCTTCGCCAGCGCCGCATACCACAGATGCTGCTGATATCCGTAGACTCCCGGTTCAAAGCATGTGGTCCCATGGAAACGCTCATTAAGAGAACGCGTATACGCATGCGCTCCTGTATCCGCATCCGGCTTCAGCGTCAGGTTCTCCCATCGCACAAAACCGCCGTCCTCCCTGGGTGACTGAGCGGAAGTCAGACAGTAATCCTTTGTCTTGCACAGACAAATCAGCGCATTTCCCGTGGAATAGCTGGTGTATATCTCTTCCTCCATCAGCTTTGCAAGGCCGGCCGGCGGGCGGTACCGGGTGGTAGCGGTAAAGGCCGCCCACCCTTCTCCTCCGTCCTCAACAAAAGGCGCGGACGGATTGATCATGTTTAGCAGCACCTGTGAGGGCTGCTGGAAGGGGTAGAGCACGCCGCGGTATACCCGTCCCATCGGAGCGATAGGAGTCCCTTGAAACGCGTGCATTGCCAGCATGGTCAGCAGCCGGTCGGCGGCCGCCTCCGCCCTGCGGGCCAGCGCATCCTTCCCATAATCAATCACGTTAAGCAGGCCGGCAAAGGTTACGAACAGATAGCCGGTGCTTAAAAATTCTTCAAATCCGTCCTTTTCCACGCAGTCAAGCCACTCCCCTACCCTGCGTTCGCCAAAAGCCATAAGCTGCCGGCCAGTCATGCCCGCCCGCGAAAACCATTCAAAAGGATACATCGCCCCGGCCGTCATGGCACAGGAATAAAACATCAGGGCGTGGTTCTCACTCCAGAAGCACATACCGTCAGCGCCGTCCTGGTCCATCCAGTAACGGTAGCCCAGTATCGCCTCCTTAATGCGGGCTTTTGTCTCTTCTTCAACCTCATAGTTATGAAGATAACGGAGCAGGCCACCCATAGTGAAATCGGAACAGTCATACCGATCATGCAGGGGGATCAGGCATTCGTTAAGATACCTCCCGTCTTCCGGCAGTTCTGCGTGCAGCGCCTTCCTGGCCAAAAGGTTTGGCATGGCGAACAAACCGCCGTTCCTCCTGGTTCCCGGCTCTTTGGCTATGCGTTCAAGGATTCTCCGGTAATTCTCACAAATAATTTCCTCACTGGACCGTCCGCCTGCTTCTGTCCGGCCGGGCAGAGGTTTTATGTCCGCAATCATCTCCAGATGTCTCGTCAGCACAGTATCCTCAAGACGGCATGAAATCAGGATATGGGGCAGATTTTTAATCAGAGCAAGCTCTTTCTTCCCATCAAGCCTTACCGTCACCTCATCCGGGTCCGCATTTTCAAACTGCACGGCTTTTTTAGTAAAGCAGGCCGTGGTATTGGCAGGCGCGGGGGCGGCAAATACCAACCATCCGTCAGCGGGATGTATCCCCTCAAGCCATTGTTCCAGCTTTGCATATTCTTCCGTGATCCGGCCGGGAAGGCATACGCATACCTCATCACGGTGTTCCAGCAGCTGAAGGCCGAACAGGCTCCTGGTATCCCGCACACCCAGATTCTGAAGTTTAAGATACAGGGAGTTGTCCCCTTTTCTTAGGGGCAGGGTGAGCTCCAGACGGTTTATAGGCTTATAGACCGGCGGATCCATGCGGCCGATGTGCATAGCGTTACAGAAGATATCGGCCGTCATATAGGTCCAGAGCACCGCTCTTACTTCCATATCCTCCCGCACCCGCAGCACAGTTGCGGCGGACAGTTCCACTCTGGCCGGCACGGAGTAAAAGGTGCTGAAATCCACAAACCAGTCGCCGTGGGAGAACCAGTATCTCCATGGCCGGCCCTCCGGCCCCATATCTCCGGGAAATGCCTCATTTACCGGAGGCAGCACCTCCTTAGCTGCGACCACAGAGCGCAGATATTTTTCAAAATGCAGCTGATTGCTGTCCCTTTTGTCCGTTGTAAAAGGCGACTCCAGGGGACCGCAGACCAGATAATTGGTTACAAATCCGTTTCTGTTCACATGAAATTCCTGCATGATGGAATTCCCTCCTCTCTCATCCCTTGACAGCGCCCGCGGTCAGGCCGGTGATAAACTGCCTGTTGGCGAACAGATAGACAATCAGTATAGGCAGCAGCGCGATGGAAGCACCAGCCGCCATGATATGCCACTCAGCCGCCGCATTGGCGCTGTATCTTAAGTTGGCAACCGCTACGCTAAGCGTCTTCAGCCCCGGGTTCGACATCGTGAATACCTGCGCGGAGACAAATTCATTCCATGCCTGCCGGAAGGAAAACAGCGCCACTACTCCCAATATGGGCTTAATCGCCGGTACAATAATCTGCCAGAAGATCCGGAACATCCCGGCACCATCTATGGTCGCCGCTTCATCCAGTTCCTTAGGCACTCCCCTGACAAATCCGGATACCAGAAAGATATTGGCTGCCTGGCCGCCAGTCATAAGAAGCGCCAGACCGATGACCGATTTCGTCAGCCCCAGACCCGAAAGCAGTTTGTACAGTGGATAGAGCGCCACGGATCCGATGGAAACAAACATGGAACATAGATAGAGCGCAGACATGAGCTTTTTCCCCGGGAAAGTCCGCCTGGCCATTACATATGCAGCCATAGAGGCGGTCACGACAGAAAACAACACGGTAAAAAGGGAAAGCATCACGCTGTTTGCCGTATATCGACCGAAATCCAGCTGCTCAAAAGCGTAGGTATAATTTTCATAATGCCATTTCTCCGGAAAGAATCCTCCGCCCAACGTCAGCTCCGCATTTGTCTTGAAAGAGCCCACTACCGCGTATATAACGGGATAAATCGTAAACAGGCACATAGCCCCCACAAAGAGCCATTTCAGCACCTGGCCGATCACTTTATTGATTTTCATCGCATTTTCCTCCTATTCGGTGATCTTATCCAGCTTGCGTGACAAAAACAGGTACAGGCCGGTAAACATTCCAATGATGCAGGCGGATACCAGGCTGACCGCCGCGCCGTAACCAAACTCCTGCGGCGCTGCCGAGCCCACCGTAATCGGAAAGAACAGCTGGTAGATATACAGGAACATGACATTGGTCTGTCCCATGGGACCGCCTTCCGTCAGCACCATGATGCTCTGCATATCCATAAAGGATATGACCAGAGCCAGCATCAGAATCATCTTGAGCACGGGCGCCATCATAGGAAGCGTTACCTTAAACAGTATCTGTACGCTGTTTGCGCCGTCGATCTTTGCGCTTTCATATACATCCGAAGGTATGCCCGTAAGCCCCGCTATGAAATACACCATATAATTGCCCACGCCGCCCCAGACCGCGATAATGATGACAGTCAGCATGGCATAGTCTATACCCAGCCAGTTGACATTTTCTTTGATCAGCCCCAGATCCATCAGAAGTCGGTTGATTTCTCCGTTATAGGTATTAAACAGCAGATAGAATACCAGCGCCATGACCGCGCTGCTCATGATGGTGGGTGTAAAAATGATGGACTGCGCCACAGCATTGCTCCTGCTGCTCTTCGACAGCAGTACCGCCAGCAGAAAGGCCAGAGGTATGGTAAGAATCAGCTTTCCGCCTACATAGACCAATGTGTTGACCACCGCGTCCCAGTACTGGCTATCTCTTGTGAAGAGCCGGACAAAATTTTCAAGCCCTATGTACCTGGCCTCACCATAGCCCCTGTAATCATAGAGCATATAGCGCAGCGCCCAGCACAACGGGTAAACTGTAAAGGCCGCAAACATAATGATATTGGGAAGCAGCATCAGATAGGAGGTTCTCTCCCTTTTGAGCGTTTTCCAGAGACCGTTTTTCTTTCTGTCGTTCTTTTTCAAATCAACCCCTCCTTAGGCAACTTTATGAAATCTTTGTCATTACATGATCCCATTATACTGTTGCTCCCGGAGGGGCAGTGATGTAAAAACGTCAGAAGCGGAGTAGAAAATTTTAAGATAATGTAGAATTCGCAGAGATATCGCTGGGCGATATATGAAACATCTTTTTAAAGCAGGAAGAGAAATAGCGTGGATCCTTATAGCCGACCAGTTCCGCCGCCTCACTGACCTTCAGATCGGTGCTGCTTAGGAGAAATTTAGCATGTTCCAGGCGGGCTCTGGTCAGGTATTCCACGAAAGTCATGCCGGTCTCCTGCTTGAACAGCTGCCGAAGATAGTTGGGGCTGATGAACAAAAGTCCGGCAACATCATCCAGACTGAACTCCGGGTTGGCCATATTTTCCCGCAAAATCCGATCCACCTTTTCCGAGATCACCTGTTTTTCAGTTATCTCCCCTCTTTTTCTGCCGATGAGAAAAATTATGAAATCCAGAAAAACCTCTTTAAGCCTCAGGAAGCTCCGGGCGGTCAGCACATCCCTCCTGAACCGCTCCGCTTCCAGATAGCTGATGCGGACAGCGTCTCGGCCCGGGCTCTGGATGCGATGGCCCGCGGTCAGAAAGCACATGCGTATGAAAGCAGCGTCCCTGATCCCGTTCTCGTCAAACCAGCTGCATAAATCACATACCCGTGCCCGCGCCATCGTTTCGTTTCCGTAATTCACCGCAAGGGCCAGCTCCTTTTGTATCTCTTCGGGAGGATACAGGCAGACCGCCATGCGGCCTGCCTGGCTGTCCTCATAATTGACAGCGGGCGGCATATCCTCAATAAATCCATATTCCATGGCCTGTCTGGCCTGGTACATGGATATGGGCAGACCTTTCACAGAGGTTACAAACCCTCCGATAAAAAAATGCAGCTCTCCCAGCCCTTCCGACCGCATATAATTGGCCAGAGAAGTGAGTCCAAGGTTGAGCTTGAGGAACTCTTCTGAAGCCCGCTCTCCCGGCAGACGAAACACCGCCGCATAAATTCCGGCTTCCATCCGGATCAGAACAGGTTCTCCCAGCCTGGCGAATTTGCGGTACAGGCCTTCTCTTATAATCTCTTCCTTGACATCTCCGCTGCAGAGAACACAGCAGTAGCTGGCCGGTTCCTGTATCATAGGCTCGGTTTCACTATTTCCGCCGTTAAGCAGTTTGCCATACAGCTGTTCCAGCCTGGGATTTCTGTGACTGTCTTTGAGGTCCACTCCTGCCAAGGGCCCCAACGCCCTTCTGCTCTGATCCAGCTCTTTTTTAAATTTCTCCAGTATGGCCAGCAGCTTAGTGGTATCCAGCGGCTTCAGCAGGTACTCCCTGACACCGATTCTAAGCGCCTGCCGGGCGTACTCGAACCGGTCATAGCCGCTTAAAACAATCAGCCTTGCATCCGGCAGCAGGCAGCTGATATTTTCCAGAAAATCCAGCCCGTTCATACGCGGCATCGTAATATCTGTGATAATCACATCGGGCAGCAGCGATTGGGCCAGTTTCAGAGCTTCCTCACCGTTTTCGGCCAGTCCGGCCACTTCAAAGTCCGCACAGTGCTTTGCCAGATATCTGGCCACGCCGTCCCGAATGCTCTTTTCATCGTCTGCTATCAGAATACGGTACATAAGTTTCCACATCCTTTTCTTCAATGATGGGCATACGGATCGTTACCTTTGTGCCCTTACCGTACACGCTGTCTATCGTGACGCCGTAATCGTCTCCGAAATACAGGCGTATCCTTTCATTGACATTAAATATTCCATAGCCTTCCTTGCTGACGGAAAGATTTCTGGCCAGATCTTTCCGGATGACGGCCAGCTTATCCTCCGGTATACCCACCCCGTCATCCTCCACCGTAAACACCACCGCTCCATTCTCCTGAAAGCCGGTAATGTTCACCGTACCTCTACTGCCCTTTTCCTTAATGCCGTGATAGATGGCATTTTCCACCAGCGGCTGCAGCACCAGCTTGACGATATACAGACTGTCCAAATCAGAGGCTGCCTTGAGTTCATAGCTCAACCGATCCCCATACCGCTGGCACTGTATCTTGAGGTAACTGGTCACATGCCGTATCTCATCCTCAACAGGAATGATCTCACGGCCCCGGGACAGGCCGATACGGAACAGAGTCGCGAGGGCCTGTGTCATCTGGCTGATATCTTCCGCATCGATCTCCTCCGCCTTCCAGCGTATGGAATCCAGTGTATTGTAGAGGAAATGTGGGTTGATCTGCGCCTGCAGCGCCTTCAGCTCCGCCCGTCGTTTCAGCAGCTGCTGTATCCTCACCTTCTCCTTTTCATCCTGCAGCTGCTCTATAGTCTGATTCAGACTCATAATCAGCTCATGGGTATACTGCAGCATGTTGTTGAAACTGGAGGCCAGCACACCGATCTCATCCTTCCTGTAATAGGGAAAACCGATCTCGTAGTTTTCTTTTCCTGCATTTTTCATTGTTACAGAAAGCTGATAGAGCGGGTGAGTGATCTTTTTCACAACGCCGGTGACGGCTAAAAAAGTGATCAGGATCACCACCAGGTTGATCACGATAAATGAACGTGTCAACGAGGTCAGCCTGGCCAGGGCGTCGCTCTTGGACTGGATATAGACAATATTCCATGGAGAGGCGGATATCTCCTGATAATTAAGCCAGTATTCTTCTCCCCCCATGTGCTCATTGTAGACGCCGTTCCCCTGGCCGGCGAGCGTACTTAGATATTTAGGTTCCAGACCCTTTTCAACAAAATCTATGTGACCATCAATCATGCGGGAAGCGATTACCTGGCCGCCGTCGTCAAAAAGCAGCACACTGGCATCTTCCGCATACAGGATATCCTTAAGGTACTCATAGATCCGGTTTTGGTCCAGGTTGGCCAGTATCACATTATCCCGGCTGTAACCGTCAATAGTAAAGCGGTACAGCAGAGGAACCACCTCCTTATGGGAGATGAATATTTCATCTGTACAGGGTGTCCCCCATATTATAGGCCCATACCCTTCCCGGACAAGGGAATACAGCTTAGAATTTTCAAAGCTATAATTTTTTGTAACAAATACGGTCATATCCGTATAGGAAGCTTCCGGCGTATAGAAATAAAGGGAAGAAATCAGCGGCTCTGTGATCTTATAAAGGGACAGTGTATTGCTGATGCTGCTCATAATATCTCCGTCCATAGCAGAACCTGGTTCCAGCAGCAGTTTTTCCACCGCGTTGGAAAAGGATTGGTCCATGCGGATATAATAGAGACGTTCGATGACATTCTTCACCTTTGTTTCCATATACGTCCCGATGGCCGCCAGACTGGTCTGCGCACGTTCTCTGGCCTGAACTTCAATTCTCCCGGCCACCAGACGGTACAGCAGCCCCTGGCTTATCAGAAGGATGGCAAACACCACTGCCAGCAGCGCTACGGATAGTTTATTGCGAAAGCTAAGAGTGCGTTTGGCTTTGATTTCCGGATTCAATATGTCATCTCCTTTATGTAATATGCGGAAAAGAGAAGAGTGACCGAACTCTTCTCTGTTTCCTGTTTCTTTACTTATCGGTATTCTGATTTAACGGATCAAAATTGGGATAAACGATGCGTTCCTGACCGCTTTCCACAAGCTTGTCATATGCCGCATTGTAACGTGTATTCAGATCCTCGATAGCCGCATCCACATCGGTGATTCCAAAAATCACCTCCGTACAGACAGTGGGATAGTCTTTACCCTCCACTACCATATTGGTAGGGAGCGCCGGCCAGTTCTGATCGTCCTCCGTCAGCTCCAGACACGGCATCTTCTTCATGGATTCCGGAGGCTCCGCCTTTTCCACCGCGCTGGGTATCATGACCGTGCCCAGGCCGGCCGTGTAGTATCCGCTCATCACCTCATCGCTGTGCAAAAACTCCATCACTTTCCAGCTCTCTTCCGGATGCTCCGTATTGGCGTTGACAGCCAGGTTGGAACCTCCCACCCAAAGCTGCTGTTTGCCGGCTGCAGTGCCGTCAACCGTAGGTACCAGCGCACAGTCCCAGTGAATGTCCGTAGGGAACTGGGATTCATATACACCGGGCTCCGCATGGCTTAAGGACATATACATGGCTATCTTGCCCGCCGCAAACTGCGTTCTTAAAGGATCGATGTCCAGAGATTCGCTTCCCGGAAAGGCAGCGCCTGTAGAATACATATCCCGAAACGCTTCCAGCACCGGTTTATAACTGGAGAAATCAAAGGTACCGGTCTTATAGTCAAATCCGTTCCTCGTGCCGCCGCTTTTCATTACGATCGGATCAATGGTGCGGGCCACGGCGTTTCCGCCCTTATAATTTCCCGCGATACCGTAGATGCCCTCACCGGACAGCTGCTCTGTAATCAGCTTTGCATCCTCCACCATCTCCGCCAGGGTTTCGGGCGCATGATCTATGCCCACGCGTTCGAATATGTCCTTATTGTAAAATAGGCGTACTGCCGATGCGGTATAAGGAAGGGAGTAAACCGCATCCCCTATGGAATTGATTCCCTCTACGAAAGCGCCATCCCCAAACCTGGCTCTGTAGGCGTCATCCATGTAGGGAGCGATATCCAGGGCATAACCCTTTTCCGTAATGGTGCTGAACTCGTTGTTTGGGATCTGAAATACATCCGGAGCGGAATCGGTGCTGAATGCCAGATCCAGCATCTGGGAATAGTTCTCCGCATAGATCTGGTAGTCAATGTAGATATTGTCACTGTTGGTGTTGTTGAATTCCTCGATCAGAGGCGTCATATATTCCTGATCATGACGGTTGGTATTCCAGTAAGTGATTGTAATCCTATCCTTAGATGTGGCATTGGCCGCGGTGTCATCCTGCGCAGTTTGTCCGGCTGAACTGCCATCGGTTGCAGGAGTTGTGGTACCGGCATCTTTCCCGCTGCAGCCGGCCGCCGTACAGATCAGGGTCAATGCGGTAAGAAGTGCCAGGATCTTGCTTTTCTTTTTCATTTTCATTCCTCCTTGACGAGTCGTTTCTTATTTACATTGACAATCATACTGTGTATTTCCCGGATTGAGAATCGAAAAACGTAGGAATATATGTTGAAAATATACAGATCGGCATTGATCAGTGTACCTTTTATTGCAGTATATCACAATTTGCGCAGTATGGGTATTCGTTATTTTGATTGCATAACAGCGCCGGTTGACGGTATAATGCTTTTAATGGGATAAGTAAAAGAAGCAGCAGACTATGACAAAGAATGAGGATATGAAAAATGGAACATGTTGAACACACTTTTGAGCCGGTATTTGACTGCGATTCGCGCATACTGATTTTGGGGTCATTCCCTTCTGTAAAATCCCGGGAAGGAAACTTCTATTACCACCATCCCCAAAACCGTTTTTGGAAGGTGCTTAGCAGACTGCTTAATGAACCGCTGCCGGCAACGGTCGATGAAAAAAGGAAAATGCTGCTCTCCCGCCATATTGCGGTATGGGATGTTATAGAAAGCTGTGACATACAGGGTTCCAGCGACAGCAGCATCCGCAATGTGGTGCCGGCAGATCTGGCAATGATACTGAAACGCGCCCCCGTAAAACAGATTTACGCCAACGGGGAGACGGCCTATAAGCTGTACCGTAAATACTGTGAGGAATCGGCCGGCATGCCGGCCGTCCGTCTTCCCTCCACCAGCCCCGCCAATGCCGCCTGGTCCCTGGAACGGCTCACGCAGACCTGGTCGGTTATATTGGAAAATCTTACAGCAGGGGCATGAGCCCCGGCTGTATTTTAAACGCATTTTACAATTGTTCAGGCACACTAGAGCAGCTGGATATTAAACGCCGTTGTCTGCGGCGGTATGCTGGCTGTCTGAAAATTTGCATGCGTGATTCTGGCCATCTGTCCCGGCTGCAGGGCGCTGAACCTGACCGGAGCGCCGAAGCGGTTGTTGATAGTCGTCGTATTTGTGATTATAAACTTGGTCTGGTTGCGTATATTATTCGGATCTTCCGTGAGAATATAGCGGTTGTCGAAGTCAACCAGAATAATTCGGCCAGTCGTAACCGAAGAAGGGGGACGGAAATTTCTCTGGACAGCCACCAAAAAGGCCGTTGCCTGCGGCGGTATGCTTCTGGTCGTGCTCGACGAGATCACAGCACTGATCCGCATGCCCGGCTGCAGACAGCATAAACACATATTCTGCCCGAAAGCATTTAATACAACCGTATTTCGGTTGAGATTCAGTTGGATTGTCTCCCCGTTTGCGAGGGAAACCACTATAAATGCATTTGCATTGTTGGTGCAGAAAGCATCTTCAATAAAGGCGTTATTGATCCGCCTTACGTTGCCCTGCAAAAAGAAGTTGCTGCGAGGGTCAATATTCATATAGCAGATTACCACCGATCGTTTTACTATATGTTATGCAGATAGTGTCAATCGGTGATGGAAAATAAATCCTCTTACAGACTCTTAATTCTCTCCACCGCTTCCAGCGTATTCTCATACGTTCCAAAGCCGGTCAGGCGGAAATAGCCTTCCCCGCTGGGCCCAAATCCGGAACCGGGCGTGCCTACCACATTGACATTCTCCAGCAAATAATCGAAGAATTCCCAGGAGGTCATCTTATCCGGTGTTTTCAGCCATACATAGGGAGAATTCACACCGCCAGCCACGGTATAGCCTGCGGCTTTCAGTCCGTCGAAGATCGTCCTGGCGTTATTCAGGTAATATGCAACCTGCTCTTTCAGCTGTGCCCTGCCCTCTTCACTGTAGACGGCTGCTCCGGCCTTCTGCACAATGTAAGGAGCCCCATTGTACTTCGTCCCATGGCGCCTTGCCCACATATCATGCAAGGATGCCTCCCCCCTCTTTAAGTCCTTCGGGATTACGGTGTAGCCCAGGCGTAATCCTGTAAAGCCCGCATTCTTGGAAAAGCTGCGGAATTCAATGGCGCAGGTTCTGGCGCCCTCGCATTCATAGATCGAATGGGGTATGCCCTCCTCCGTTATATATGCCTCATAGGCGGCGTCATACAGGATCACCGCACCCACTTTATTGGCATAATCCACCCATTTCTGCAGCTCCGGCTTTGTAATCGCCGCACCGGTGGGATTATTGGGATAGCACAGATAGATCAGATCCGGCGTCTCTTTAGGAAGCTCCGGCGTAAAATGATTCTCCATCGTACAGGGCATATAGATCACATCGCTCCAGGTTTCCGCATCGGCATCATAGGTGCCTGTCCTGCCCGCCATCACGTTGGAATCCACATAGACCGGATACACAGGATCGCATACGGCGATCTTATTATCCAGTGAAAATAGTTCCTGTATATTACCACAGTCGCATTTCGCCCCATCGCTTACAAAGATTTCATCCGCCTGAATGTCGCAGCCTCTGGAGGCAAAATCGCCTTCCACGATAGCATTGCGCAAAAACTCATAGCCCAGATCCGGCGCATAACCCTTAAAAGTAGCGGCGTCCGCCATCTCATCCACCGCGCTGTGCAGCGCCTTTATGATTGCAGGCGCCAGCGGCTGGGTCACATCCCCAATGCCCAGGCGGATGATTTTCTTATCCGGATGCAGTCCGGCATATGTGTTTACTTTCTTGCCGATAGCTGCAAACAGATAGCTTCCCGGCAGTTTAAGATAATTGTCGTTTACTTTGTACATGGTTGTTTTCCTCTCTGCTTATATTTGTCACCCTGTCTCCCCAAACATATAGCCTTTATATCTCGATCTCGCCGCGGAATACTTCCGTGGCGGAACCGGTCATCAGTACATGTCCCCTGTTTTGGTCCCAATGGATCGTAAGGGAACCTCCCAACAGCTTGACGGTAACTTCATCCTCTGCCGTATAATTGGCAAGCGCAAAAGCTACAGCCGATGCCGTGGCGCCGGTACCGCAGGCCATGGTCTCTCCTGACCCGCGCTCCCACACGCGCATCCGGATGTTCCTCGTGTCCACCACCTGGACAAATTCGGTGTTCGTACGGTCGGGAAAGCGTTCGTGCTTTTCAAAGGCTGGTCCTAACTTTTCAATATCCAGGCTGTCTATGTCCTCCATAAACACTACCGCATGGGGATTGCCCACGCTGATGCAGATCATCGGATAATCTTTACCGTTCACATTCAGCGTTTCCCAGATCTGGTCATGAATCAGCATCTCTTTGGGCACCTGAGACAGATCAAGGGAGGCCCGGTTGCTGGTCAGATATGGAACACCCATATCCACCGTCACCAGACCCACCCGCTCGTTTTTCACGCTTAAGGTCACTGTTTTAATGCCTGAATCCGTCTCAATGGCCAGCTCGGTCATGTTCGTCATGCCATGGTCATAGACATACTTTGCCACACAGCGTATACCGTTTCCGCACATGGCTCCCCTGGAGCCATCCGCGTTGTACATCTCCATTTTAAAATCCGCAAGATCCGACGGCTTTATAAGTATCAGTCCGTCCGAACCAATGCCGAAACGCCGGCTGCTCACCAGTTCCGCCATGCGGCTGGGGTCGGGGACCTCTTCTTCAAAACAGTTTACATACACATAATCGTTGCCAATACCATGCATTTTGGTAAATTTCATTCTTTGCTCCATTCTTACGCAGTTTTCTGCATGCGCCTATCTATATCTTCGTCCGAAAGCCAGGCCGGCGCCTGTTTTGTGTACGGCCCGAATCATCGGCCGCTTTGTTTTTACAGCTTCCATTGCACCTTTTTTCCTGCCTTCTGAACGGTTGCTATCATTGTATGATGATAACAGCCGCCCGGTTATTTGTCAATAAAATGCCAAAATTATTCCCTATCATCCCTGCCGCCGGTATCCTTTGTGGATTGGTCTTTTGAGAACCGGAAGCTGTTGACTTCCGTTATGAGTTCCTTGACGGCATTCACCAGGGAGTCAAAAGCCCCGAACTTATAGAACTCTATGACGATCAGGCCCACAGGGACCGCCAGTATCATGCCGCCCAGTCCCCCGACGCGGAAACCTACGTAGAGCAGAAACAGGGTCGCCATAGGGTTTAAGCCCATGCTGTCCCCCACGATCTTAGGCTGGATCAGCTGGCGGGTCACCTGCGTCACCACATACAAAACACCCAGGCCTATGGCCAGATAATACTCGCCGTTAAAAAATTTAAGCAGCGCCCATGGGATCAGGACCGTACCGGTTCCGAACACCGGCAGAAAATCCAGGAATGCGATCAGTATGGCCAGAAGCACGCTGTATTTGATATGTAGGATCCAAAATCCCGCCACGAGAAGCACCGCCACCACGAACATGATGCGAAACTGAGCCAGGAAATATCCTCCCACCAGCCGCTTTGTATTGCTGCTCGCCATCCTCGTATAGCGCTGGAGGCTGCCGGGCATATATTTTCTAAGGACGTCCAGCACCTTCTCCCGTTCCGCTATAAAGAAATAGGAGGACATGATTGTCACCACTGTATAGACAAGCGCGCCCGGGATGCCCTTGGCCACATTGCCGGCCACCTCGATGGCTGGATCGCCGATGTGAGATACCAAGGAGCTGGCATAGTCATTGATTTTGGTGCCCATATTCTGAAGCGCTTCCTGGACAGACATCGGGAGCATGGCGAACAGTCCGGAAAAACGCATCAGCATATAGTCCAGTTCCGTCTCAATCTGTTCGAACAGATTCGGCAGGTCCCGGATAAATTCCACACACTGCGTCACCACATTGCTGATCAGGTAATAACCGCCCAGCACGATGACCGCAAGCACTCCCACCACGATGGCGAGTGAGCTGGCCTTGCGCACGATCTTCAGCCGCTTTTCCAGAAAATGCACCAGCGGATTGGCGATCATGGCAATCACCCAGCCTATGATAAAGGGCATGAAAAAGCCCAGCAGCCGCGGTCCCAGCAAAGCGATCAACAGGATTACAGCAAACGGTATTATGATATTGAGTGTAATTCTAAGATACTTCTGAAATGTCTGCATAACTCACCTCAGCTTCCATGGCTTTTACTGTAAAAAAAGGTACAGAAGAATATGACGGCCGCAACGATCACAATGGCCGGTCCTGTGGCCATATTGCAGTAGAAGGACACAACCAGACCCAGGATGCCGGAAAACAGGGAGAACAGCACGGAGAAGAAGTGGTATTCCCTCATATTTGCGGATATATTTCTGGCGGCAGCCGCCGGCAGGATCAAAAGGGCGTTGATCAGCAGGATTCCCACCCACCGTATGGACAGCATGACGATCACGGCCAGGGCCGCTGCGAAGAGGTTCTCCATCCACTTTACCGGCACTCCGTAGCTGGCCGCCAGGCTGCGGTTGATGCTGATCGCATGCAGCATGTTGAAACAGAACAGCCAGAAGATCAGGATCGCGCCGAATATCACCGCCAGGTTCACGATCTCCTGCGCCGTTATGCTAAGCACATCGCCTACCAGCACACTTGAATATCTGCTGAAATTGCCGCCCTGGGACAGTATGGCAAGTCCCAAAGCGATGCTCAAGGAGGAAAATACGGAAATTACCGTATCCGTCCCCACAAATCTGCTCTGTTTTATTTTATTCAGAAGCAGCGCAAAAAGAATCGCAAATACAATCATAATCAGATTTACATTGCCGATTCCCAGTATCACGCCTATGCCGATGCCGGTCAGCGCCGAATGCCCCAGCGCATCGGAAAAAAACGCCATCTTATTTTCCACCACCATGGTGCCCATCAGGCCGAACAGCGGCGTGATGATGCAGACGGCAAGCAGCGCGTTGCGCATGAAATCATATTCCAGAAAGGACAGCAAATTCATCTCATACCTCCTGTACCTCCCGGACGCCGAACTCTTTTTGAAAGCTCTCGCTTTCAAAGACTTCCCCGGGCGTGCCCGATGCCAGCACCGTCTTGTCCAGCAGCATGACCTGATCCGCATATCTGGCCACATAATCCAGATCATGGGAAATCAGCACCACAGCCAGATCATTGTTTTCGGAAAGATATTTTATGGTGTCAAAAAACATCTGCATGCCGGACCGGTCTATGCCGGAAACAGGTTCATCGAGCAGCAGCAGATTAGGCTTTTTTATCGCAGCCATGGTGAGCAGAACTCTCTGCAGCTGGCCGCCTGACAGATTGCAGACCTGCCGGTCGATCAGCTCCTCCGCCTGAAACAGCTTCAGATTATCCCGTATCTCCCGGTACAGCTTTTTATTTTTATACAGAAACACCGGAGCGCCGCTGTGAAAGCTGGCAATCAGATCATAGACGCTGGAAGGCGTATTTTTATCGATGTTAAGGTGCTGCGGCACATAGCCGATCTTTAAATTATGGAAGGTCTGATCCTTCAGATCCTTAAACTCGACTTTGCCGGTATAGGGCACCTCTCCCAGTATGGCCCGGATCAAAGTGGATTTCCCGGCTCCGTTTTTTCCGATCACCGCGCAGATGGATCCGCAGTGTATATGCAGATTAACGTGTTCGATGATCGTCTCCCCGCCCATAGTGACCGTCATATCATGGATTTTAATGCAGTGAAGCCCGCATTTCATGGCGCCGCCTCCTCTACTTAACAGCCTCTGTTATCTTTTTTAAATTTGAACGGTAAGAGGTGAGGTAGGAGTCGACGGCGTAATCGCCTTCCGTCAGCGTATCCAGCACACTGACAGGTGCGCCGGTGGCCTGGGATATAGTCTCTGCAATGGATCTGCTGTAACGCTCCTCACACAGCAGAAGCGTATCTTCTCCGTCACTGCCGATCAGATCGATGATATGGGATATGTCCCCCGCGCTCACCGCTGCCTCGCCATCCAGATCAAGGACTTCCAGAACCGGCAGCCCAAGATCCTCCGCCAGATACATAAAAGACTCCTGAAACAGAACGGCCCTCCTGCCCTTTACAAACTCCCTGACCCCGTCCGTCTCCCCGGAAAGCTCCGCTACGCTGCGCTTATAATCCGCGGCATTGTCAAGGTAAGCCAATGCATGGACCGGGTCCGCCCCGGCAAGTCCGGAAGCGATATTATCCACAAAAGTTTCATAACGGGCAAGGCTCATCCACACATGGGCGTTTTTATCCCCATGGTCATGTTCTGTTTCATGGCCCTCATGGCTCCCGCTGCGGTTTTCAAGCAGTTCCATGTTGTCGGAAGCCGTCACAATCCCAAGGCCCGGAACTCTGGAAGCCACATCCTCCATAAAGGTCTCCATGCCGCCTCCGTTGATCACAAACACATCCGCCTCATTCAGAAGCACCATATCCTTGGTGCTGGGCTGATAATCGTGAAGGCATCCGGTCTTTGGCTCGGTCATGTTGGAAAGCTCCACCCCCTCAATGCCGCCCGCAATATTCTCTACGGCGACATAGACCGGATAGAAGGAGGTCACGATCCGAAATTCCCCATGGCCGCTTTCAGAGGAGCCCGCGCTTATTGCGATGACTCCCACACCCGCCAGGCTGATGCATAGCAGCATCACAAATACAAATACATATTTATTTTTCACAGTCAATCCTTCTTATGAACCGCATGTTCATTTCATGATATCTTCCAGACAGCGGTACAGGGCCTCCATCTGCTCATCGGTGCCCACCGTAATGCGCAGATAATTGTCAATGCGGGGCGCCTTAAAATAGCGCACATAAATCCCGGACTCCTTGAGCATGGCAAAGAGCTCTTCTGCCGGGTAGTCCGGATGCGAGGCAAACAAGAAATTCGCCCGTGAATCCGTGACCTCAAACCCCAGACTCTCCAGCTTTTTCTTCGCATGCTCTCTGGTAGTAATGATTTTTTCCAATGTTTCCCTGAAATATTCATCGTCCTTTACCGCTTCGATACCCAGTATCTGCGAAGGCCGGTTCATCGTATAGGAATTATAGGAATATTTCACATCGTTCATCGCCCGGATCAGCTCCGGGCTGCCCATCGCATACCCGATGCGCAGGCCTGCCATGGAGCGGGATTTGGAAAAGGTCTGCACCACCAGCAGATTGTCATATGTACCGATCAGGCGCAGCGCCGACTCTCCGCCGAAATCCACATAGGCCTCGTCAACGATCACCACTGAATCCTGATTATGCCTTATGATATCTTCCACAGCATCAAGCTCCTCAAAGATGGCCGTGGGCGCGTTAGGATTTGGAAAGATCACCCCGCCGTTCTCCCTGTAATAGTCTTCCTTGCGAATCTTAAAGTCCGCATCCAGCGCCGGACGCTCATAGGGAATACGAAACAGGTCCGCCCATACGCTGTAAAAGGAATAGGTGATGTCCGGAAACAGTATGGGCCTGTCCGAGTTAAAGAAGGTCAGAAACGCCATGGCAAGCACGTCATCCGAGCCCACGCCCACAAACACCTGATCCGGCGTCAGACCATAATGATCTGCCAGCACGCCGGTAAGCTCCGCCGCTCCCGGGTCCGGATAGAGCCTAAGGGCATCCGTATCCATGGACTGTGTGAGCGCGCGCACTCCCGGCGCCGGAGGATACGGGTTTTCATTGGTATTCAGCTTTATAATATCGGTCCGCCGGGGCTGCTCTCCCGGCACATAGGGAATCACCCTGCGAATATTTTCTCTCCAGCCGCTCATAATCATCCTCTTTTCTCATTGCATTCATTCTGCCTGCAGCAGGCCGTACTCCGACGCCAGCTTTTTAAAAGCGGGCAGAGAGCGCTCAATCTTCTCATAGGATACACAGTAGGATATCCGAACATAGCCGGGGCAGGCGAAAGAACTGCCGGGCACCATGAGGATATTGTATTTCTTTGCTGCTTCACAGAATTTCTTCTCATCCGACTCCGGGGATTTCAGGAACAGGTAGAATGCTCCCTGGGGCCTTATGCAGCTGAAACCATAGGCGATCAGGCCGGTATACAGCAGATTTCTGTTTCTCTCATAATAGGCTACATCCGCTTCCTCATCCACGCATCGCAAAATCACGCGCTGCATCAGAGACGGTGCGTTGACATAACCCAACACACGGTTGGCGATCACCGCTGCCTGCAATAGTTCCCCGCTGTCCTCCACCGCATCGGGTATCACCAGATAGCCAATGCGCTCTCCTGCCAGGGAGAGGGATTTACTGAAGGAATAGCAGACCACCGTGTTATCATAATACCCGGTTATATAGGGAACATCGGCGCCGTCATAGGCCAGTTCACGGTAGGGTTCATCCGAAATCAGGACGATCGGATGCCCGATCTCTTCCTGTTTATCCTCAAGAACCTTTGCCAGGCTGAGTATGGTCTCCTCCGAATAGATCACACCGGTGGGATTGTGAGGCGTGTTGATAATCACCGCTTTGGTCCTGTCCGTGATCTTTTCTTTTAAGCATTGAAGATCCGGCTGGAATTCGGGAGGGTTCGGAGGAATGACCACCAGTTTCCCGTCATAATTTGCGGTATAATTGCCGTATTCCAGGAAATACGGCGCGAATACAATCACTTCATCCCCGGGATTCAGCAGACATTTCAGTATCGCATTGAGCCCGTCCGCCGCACCTGCGGTCATGATAATATTCCGCCCCTCAAGGGATGTATGAAACTTCCTGTTGATCGACTGCGCCACAGCCTCGCGCACATCCTCATAACCTGCGTTGCTCATATAGCCGTGCACAAAAGTGGAGGGCTCCTCTTCCAGGATCTCCCTGATCGCCCGATTCACGGCCTCCGGCGCCGGCACATTCGGATTGCCGATGCTGAAATCAAACACATTCTCCGCTCCATAAATGCCCGCCAGCCGTTTTCCTTCTTCAAACATCACGCGGATCGCCGAATTGTTGGACACAAGCGGCTTCATCTTCTCTGAAATCATCATATTCTGCGCGTACCCTTTCCTAAATTATCCACTGTCACCAACCGTAAGGTTGATGACCTACGCGCACTTCAGTGCGCCTCCTCTTCACTGTCACCAACCGTAAGGTTGATGACCTGCGCGCACTTCAAGTGCGCCTCCTCTTCGGGAAAACCGCAGACAGCCTGCTGCCGCCTGCGGTCCCTCCATAATCTTGAAATGCTTATCGCGGACATACTATGTCCCATAAACCGTTTAACCGATAATATGGCCTTTCTGTTCCAGCACCGCCACGATTTCATCCACATATTTCCCGCACAGCTCGTCGGTTTTGGCTTCCACCATCACGCGCAGCAGGGGCTCCGTTCCGCTTTCCCTTACCAGCACACGTCCGTCCGTGCCCAGCTCGCCTTCCACTCTGGCAATCACAGCTTTTACATCCTCATCGTTTCTGGCATCCGGTTTGCTCTTTACCCGCACATTTTTAAGAAGCTGGGGATATATCTCCACAGGACTTACAAGCTTACCCAGGGATTCCTTCTTCTCCAGCATAACCTCCATGATCTTCAGCGAGGTCAGTATGCCGTCGCCGGTAGTGGCGTATTTGCTGAAAATTATATGCCCGGACTGCTCTCCGCCCAGCCTGTGTCCGTTATTGGACATGTTTTCATAGACATATTTATCACCCACGCTGGTTTTCTCATAGTTAATCCCAGCGATGTCAAAGGCTTTGTAAAGTCCCAGATTGGACATCACGGTGGTGACCACCGTATTGGTATCCAGCATGCCTCTCTCCTTCATGTAAAGGCCGCAGATATACAGGATCAGGTCGCCGTCCACCACGTTGCCGTTCTCATCCACAGCGATGCAGCGGTCCGCATCGCCGTCGTAGGCGAATCCCACATCCAGGCCGTTATCCACCACATATTTCTGCAGAGCTTCGATATGGGTGGACCCGCATCCGGTATTGATATTAAGGCCGTTGGGCTCGTTGTTGATCACATAGGTCTTGGCGCCCAGAGCGTCAAAAATATTTTTGGCAATGGACCAGGAACTGCCGTTGGCACAGTCCAGCCCCACTTTGATGCCCTTATAGGAACGGGTGGCCAGGGAAATCAGATAGCCCACATAGCGGTTGCGTCCCATCACATAGTCGGTAGTTCTGCCGACCTTTTCTCTGGTAGCGAATGGGATCTCTCCCATCTCTCCGTCTATGTAAGCCTCAATTTCGGTGATCACATCCTCTGTCATCTTCTCGCCTTTATCGTTGATGATTTTGATACCGTTATCATAGAAGGGATTGTGGCTGGCGGAAATCATGATACCGATATCGAAGTCCTCGGTTCTCACCACATAGGAAACGCTGGGGGTGGTGGTAACATGGAGCAGGTAGACATCGGCGCCGGAGGCGGTGAGTCCCGCTACCAGAGAATATTCAAACATATAGCTGCTTCTTCTGGTATCCTTGCCGATCGCCACCTTGCAGGTATGATCCTTCGAGAAATACCATCCCAGAAAACGTCCGACTTTATAGGCGTGTTCCACTGTAAGAGTTACGTTGGCTTCTCCGCGAAAACCGTCTGTACCAAAATATTTTCCCATTTTAACCTCTTTCCCGCGCCTGTTATGCGCATAATTGACTGATATCATATAAACCCGTGTGACATAAGCGGAAAAAATCCGGACGGCACAAAGCCATCTGGATTTTCCCGTAAAGCAGCTGGATTTGCCGCCCTTTATACCGGACCGCCGACAGCAGCCAGATACCGGGACAGCGCGTCCTGCCAGGAAGGCAGCCGCTCAAATCCCATCTCATCCAGCTTATCTTTGTTCATGCGGCTGTTTTTCGGCCGTTTTGCCTTGGCAGCGAACTGTTCGCTGCTCACCGGCGTTACCTCTACATCCATGCTAGCCTGACGGAATATCTCCTGTGCAAATTCATACCAGCTGCACAGCCCTTCATTGGTCGCGTGATAGATGCCGTATTTATCCGTCTGTATCATATCCACCAAAAGCCTTGCCAGATCATAGGTATAGGTAGGTGAACCGATCTGGTCGTCCACCACGCTGACAGCGCCCTTCTCCTTGCCAAGCCTTAACATGGTCTTGATAAAATTCTTGCCGTTTACACCGAATACCCAGGCGATGCGCACGATAAAATATTTGGACAGCAGCTTTTCAATCGCCATCTCGCCCTCGCATTTGGTCTGCCCGTATACATTCAGCGGGTCTCTCTTTTCATCCGGATCCCAGGGGCGCTCGCCCTGGCCGTCGAATACGTAGTCCGTGCTGATATACATCATCGGCAGATCCAGCTCTCTGCACACCCGAGCAATGTTATAAGTTCCGTCCGCGTTGACCCTGCGGCACAGCTCCACGTTATCTTCTGCAGCATCCACCGCCGTATAAGCGGCGCAGTGAATCACCGCGTCCGCGCCGGCCCCGCGGATACACCTGTCCACGGCGGGCGCATCGGTGATGTCCATCTCTTCCACATCCACGCCCACCGCTTCCAGGCCTCTCTTCTCCAGTTCATTTACAACATCATGGCCTAACTGGCCCTTTGCTCCGGTTACCAATACTCTCATACGTTTTATTTCAACCTTTCGCCATACATATGATCAAAATAGCTGCTGTACTCACCGCTTAAAATATGCTGCCACCATTCTTTGTTATCCAGATACCACTGTATGGTCTGCTGGATACCGGTGTCGAAATTGTATTTCGGCTTCCATCCAAGCTCTGTCTCCAGTTTTGTCGGATCGATCGCATATCTTCTGTCATGTCCGGGACGGTCGCTCACATACTGGATCAGGCTTTCAGGCTTGTTTAACGCTTTTAAGATCGTCTGGACCACTTCGAGATTGGTTCTTTCGTTATGGCCTCCGATATTGTAGATCTCGCCCACACGGCCTTTGCGTATGATCAGGTCGATGGCAACACAATGATCCTCCACATGGAGCCAGTCTCTCACATTCTGACCGTTGCCGTATACCGGCAGCTTCTCATCCGCCAGAGCCCTGCTGATCATCAGAGGGATCAGTTTCTCCGGAAAATGATAGGGTCCGTAGTTGTTGGAGCATCTGGATACGGTCACGGGAAGTCCAAATGTCCTGTAATATGCCAGCACAAACAGATCCGCGCTGGCTTTGCTGGAAGAGTAAGGGCTGGAGGTGTGGATCGGGGTCTCTTCGGTAAAGAACAGATCCGGGCGGTCCAGGGGCAGATCCCCGTACACCTCATCGGTGGATACCTGATGGTACCGTTTCACGCCATATTCTTTGGAAGCGTCCAGCAGAACCTGGGTGCCCATCACATTGGTCCTGACAAAGATCCCGGGGTCGGTGATGGAGCGGTCCACATGGCTCTCCGCCGCGAAGTTCACCACCACATCGAACCTCTCCTTCTCAAACAGGTCCATGATAAACGGACGGTCTGCGATATCCCCTCTGACAAATTTGTAATTAGGCTTTCCTTCCACCGGCTTTAAGGTCTCGAGATTGCCCGCATAGGTCAACAGATCCAGGTTAACAATCTGATCCTCCGGATACTTATTCACCATGTAATGTACAAAATTCCCGCCGATAAAGCCGGCGCCTCCGGTAACTAATATTTTCATAATCTTATGGTCCTCCCACTGCTATTTATCGATATACTTCCCGTCCATGACATCTTTTAAGTAAGCGCCGTACTGGTTCTTCTTAAGCAGCTCATAGGTCTCCATCAGTTCATCCTTGCTGATCCAGCCGTTTAAGTAAGCGATTTCCTCCAGGCAGGCGATTTTGCGGTGCTGGTGCGTTTCCACCGTCTTGACAAAATTGGTGGCATCCACCAGTGACTCATGCGTTCCTGTATCCAGCCAGGTAAATCCCTGGCCCAGCAGAGTCACTTCCAGCTCTCCGTTCTCAAGATATATTCTATTCAGATCTGTGATTTCTAATTCACCGCGGGCGGAAGGTTTTAAAGATTTTGCATACTCCACCACCCGGCTGTCATAGAAATAGAGTCCGGTTACACAATAGTTGGACTTCGGATGGGCCGGTTTTTCTTCGATGGAAATTGCCTTTCCTTCTTTATCGAATTCCACGATGCCGAAGCGCTCCGGATCATCCACATAATATCCGAATACCGTAGCGCCGCTTTCTTTGGCCGCAGCGGCCTTCAGCCGCTTTGTCAGGCCATGCCCGTGGAAGATATTATCTCCCAGCACCATGGCAACCGCCTCACCGTTTATAAACTCCTCGCCGATGATAAATGCCTGCGCCAGTCCGTCGGGGCTTGGCTGCACGGCATAGGTCAGCTCAATGCCGAACTGATGGCCGTCTCCCAAAAGCGATTCAAAGCGCGGCGTATCGTCCGGTGTGGATATGATCAGGATCTCCCTGATGCCCGCGTTCATCAATACCGATAACGGATAATAGATCATCGGCTTGTCATAGATCGGCAGCAGCTGCTTGGATGTTACCTTTGTCAGCGGATATAGCCTGGTTCCGCTTCCTCCTGCCAGTATGATTCCTTTCATAAATCCGTGACCTCCTGTTGTCTCTTTTTGTTTTCCTCTTTTATAAATGTCTCGATATAATTTTCTCTGTCCTGCATATCAAGTTCCACCCATTCCACATAGGGCATATCACATACCGTCATCCTGGACCCGCATTCGTGGCAGTCTGCCGTCAGACGCTTGGAAACGATTCGATATTTATGACATTTTTCGCAGACGAATACGCGGATCATATGCTGCCCTCCCGGAATTTCTGTAGTCTGTACCATTATATCTCATAAAAAACGAATTGTAAATTGCAGTTTGAATTTGATCAATTCTGTTCACGGCTGTCGTAAATTTTCCGCGCAGCCTTGAACAGTAACGAATAGTAACCAGAGCCAGAGCAGAAAATTTCAATATGATTGATTATTTCCGGTATTTATGATAGAGTTATAAGCAGCCAATAGGCTATGTTCACTATTCTGTTCAGGAGTTTTCTCCTGATTCATGCGGCAGTTTCGCCGCCTGTTTCCCACTTGAATATGCAGAAATTACGGGAACCTGCTCTGTTTTTGGGCGTTTCCTGATTTTTGCGCCCTAAAAATTATACAGAGGAGAGTTTAAAGATGGCAAGGAAAAAAAGACAAAAGAGGCAGAATATTCCCGGATTAGCTTTCTCAAACGAAACGGTTCTACGGCCTGCCGATGAAAAAGAGCGGATGATCCGGGAACTGGCGGACAGCGATGCAACACTGAATATCTGTCTGACGAATGATTTTACATTTAAAACGGCGTTCCGGAATAAAAAAGCCCTGACAGGACTCCTAAGCGCCCTGCTTGACATGGATCCGCGGCAGATTGCCGACCTGGAGTTCCCTGATACCTTTGTGCGCGGAGACTACCCGGAAGATCGGGAAGGAATTCTGGATATTAAAGTACATTTGAACAGTCAGAAAAAAATCAATCTGGAAATGCAGCTTCTATCGTTCCCCTATTGGGAAGAACTACAACGGCTGGGGCTGTTGCACTATAACAGTGCTTCAGCCCCAGCTGCTTTCTTAAACACGGTGTACCACAAAATCAACGTAACACTTCCGTATTTATTCCATCTTCACATAGACTTTCCCTGTATAGCCGCTCTCTACCCGCACCGGAGGCTTTGTATAATCTGCCCAGGAAAGCTCCGGATAGTTGAATTCGCTGTCGATGATAAAACGGGTATCCCCCATCTCGCTTCCGTCCAGCACCAGAAAGGCATCAATGATCACATAGGAGTTAAAGCATTTCTCTCCCGGCCTGCCGGTGGCCACAATCCGGATCGTATGACTGCCCATGGGCAGATCCTGGGCGGCATACACCGGAAAACGGCTGTATTTGCGGTACCCTCTCGGATCCTTTTCGATCCGGGAGCACCCCAGATCAATATCCGTTTTCATCAGTACGTCATCCACATATACATCTGCCGTTCCGCATATGCGGTCCAGGGCGGAATACCATACGATTCCGGTCCCGCAAAAAGTGTAGCTGCAAGAATCACCGGCCTGTAAGGCCCAGGTTTCAGTTCCGCCGAAGCTGTGATGCCGGTTATCTTTATGAAACCAGCTTCCCTGATAAACCAGGTCCGGATCGCGGTCCGATATGAGGTGGGCGGGATCCACCATCAGTTCCATGCGGACCGAATCGTGATGATCGGACAGCGCGGTGAAGGATACTATTTCATTTTTCAAAGACGCTCGTTCAATATAGGATTTCATAGATGCGAAATCCCTGGTTCCGCGGCGGCCGATCTCGTATTCTCCAAATTCCGCCCAGTCCAGTTCATCCTGCTTCCATTCCCACTCCGGCTGCGCCGCCGGAAGATTGCTGCCGCCCGGGTTATATTTCGTGGTCTCGCCCTCCAGCCTGCCGATATGCCACTCGGGATACACATCCCAAAGCCCCTTTTTCTTCCAGCTCAAGGTATCCAGCTGATCGGAAACATGAAATTCTATTCCCACCTCATCATAGCCGCCCTGATGGGAAATAATGCTGCTGGTAACGGCCAGCTTTCGTGGGCTGGGATAGGGCATATCCGTCACGGTATAGGTTACCTCCATCAGCCCCTCCCCATCTATGCGGATGGTGAAATGGACGCCTACCGGCCCATAGCCGCCCTGCAGTCCAACCTGTACACAGCCCGGCAGCTCTTGTATTTCCATGCTCTCCAGTTCCCACGGCTCCAGATCCAATCCGGTCATATGCAGATAAGGGCCTCCGGTAATCACGGGCACCTCCCGGAAATATCCCCGGACAATCAGGCCGTCGTCCTTAGAAATAACCAGTCGGAATTCCTTTCCTTCCACGATATACCGATCATACGTCTCTCTAAGCTTCGGAGCGGCACTGATAAGGCGGGGCAGCTCCGTCTTTTCTCCTCCTAAAAGGAGTGCCCGCTCATCCACACAAAAGCCGAAGGGATCCGTAAACTGAAGCTTCAGGGTTTCTCCCGGACAGTATGAGGCCGGAATCTCCAGCACAGCCTTTGTACCGGAAGCGGCTTCGGGCCCGGACAGGCTGCCGGACCGCCCTTTCAGCTCCCAGTCCACCCTGATCTCCATCAGATTGGTATGGTTGAAACGGTTATAGACGGATACCGCAATCCCACGTCCGCAGGCTCTCGGCTCTTCGTCAATGACAATGGGAGAATATCCCTTGCGGATATGCCAGTACTCGGGCTTTTTCCGCCTCCAGCCGTCCACGATGCCCCACGTGCGCCCCTGCAGCACGCCGTTCTTTATAAATACATCGTCAATACCTGCCCATACAGCGCAGCCCAGCGCCCCTTCCGTCTCCCAGATCCTCCTCCAGAAGCGGCCGATGGTCTCCCCCCAGAAGTCACGCAGCGCCGGGTCTCTCCTAAGTGCCTTCCAGTCATAACAGGGAATATGTGTGCATTCATCATGAATGACCGGCATGGGCGGCACGTCGTAGAAGCTGCGTCGGAAACACTCAGTCATATCATCCAGCCTGGAATCCCAGTTACCGTAATGAACGCTCCACAAATCTGTAGCTTCATCCTCTTCCTGTTGGGTGGCGGGATAGCTGAATACCGTCAGCCTTTCCGGATCCTCCTGCCTCGCGTATCTTAAGCAGTGCCCGATGTTCTCCCCCCAGTAGCTCTCATTTGCCAGGGACCAAACAATCACGCTGGGATGGGATCTGTCACGCTCTATCATCTCTTTAAACTGTTCCAGATAGCAATCCAGATAAGCCGGGTCGTCCTGGGTGAGCATGGACGCATACCCCAGAAAAGCCACCGCGGTTTCATCTTCCACATAGATGCCGTACCGGTCGCAGAAATCCAGGAAATCGGGGCGGGGAGGATAATGGCTTGTGCGGACAAAATTGATATTGGCCTCCTTTAAGAGACGTACATCTTCCTCCGCCAGCTCATGGCTGATTGCCCTCCCTGTTAAGGGGTATATGTCATGATGGTTGATGCCCCTAAGCTTGAGCACATCCCCATTTAGGAAAACACGGTTCCCTTTTATCTCTATCTGGCGAAATCCGATTTTCCGATCGGCGCGCTCCGTTTTCCTGCCTTCCTGTGTGAGCACCGCTGTCAGAGTGTAGAGATACGGATGTTCGCTGTCCCATTTCTTGGGTTTCTCAATCACAAAACAACTCTTCAAATCGCAGCCGTCCCTGGCGCTCATGGTGCCTAACGTCAAAGTTCTGCCGTCAGGCGAGGTAAGCGAAAGCTCAACCTCACCGCATCCGCCTGTCACCTGCGTTTCCACCGTAAGTTCCGCATCCGTATACCCATTCGTGAAAACAGTCTTTGCATGCAGTCTGGACAGGTATGTATGGGGCAGCGCATAGAGCAGCACATCCCGGATCATGCCCCCTTTATGAAAGGAAGATACCTCCCCCGGCTTATCTGTCACGCCGACAGTGAGCCTGTGCCCTCCGCCGGCCTTCACCAGATCCGTGATCTCACATTCCCAGCTCACGAAGCCGCCGTAGTGGCTCCTGACAAACACTCCGTCCACAAATACGCGTGCAAGACAGTTTACCCCGTCAAATCTTAAAAATATCCTCTTTCCTTTCCACTCCTCCGGTATAAAAAGCATCCTGGCATAGGCGTATTCTTCTTTGTCCGCTTCAATCTGGCAGGGCACGTCCACATCGCTTAAGCTTCCGTCACAGTCTGCTTTCCAGAAACCCTCCCCTGGGTTCAGATTCAGTTTCCAGCGGCCGTTCAGACTTACCTTTGGCAGATCCAGATCCTCCACGATAGCCGGCAGTGGATTTAAGGTGGGCCGGCCAAACAGTTCTCTTATTTCCATATAGTCTCCTTATACGTTAAAGGGCGGGCTGCCGTCAAGCAGTCCACCCTGTTTTACCGATATCTGTGTTTATTCGGAAAGAGCGTCTCTCGTTGCCCTGGCCTGCTCCAGATCATTCAGTCTCCAATCTATAATGTCCTGCGCTTCCAGGTTGATGCAGTCCTCCACCATCTGATTCCAGATCGCGTCAAACTGTTCATCGGATTCAGCGTATACCATCTGCCAACTGGCATTCACCACCACGTCCTTGATGGCATCCAGCGTCAGCTGCATCATGTCATCCGGAATGGATGCAAAGTTCGCCACATAATCCAGATCGCTTGTCAGGTAATAATTGCCGGCATCCATGACCTGATCCACATAATAATCATAACCGGTCATCTCCCTCCATTCCTGCTGCTGAGGGGTATTATTTACTTTATCTTGTATCTCAAACCAGCGGTCAACCCTGACCTCACGGTTGTTTCCGTCAGGGCCCTTGTAACTGGTTAGGAAACTGGAATCGCTGATTATCCACGGGGTGCTCCAAAGCTTCAGCACTTCACCGTTTTCAAACACAATGTCCTCGCCATTTCCGTAGTTATCGATAATATCCTGTCTTAAGTAAGCGATACCGTCTTCCACATACCATATATCGCCCTCATTGCCCATAAAGACACGCATATAGGCATCAGGATCCGCCATCATATCGATGAATGCCAGCGCGGCGTCAATGTTTTTGCTCTTAGCATTGATAACCATCAGGGTATTGGTACCATAAATTGAGTTCCAGCTCTCCTGGTAGATCTTCGTCCCCGGCATATAAATCGGCTGATATCCACCGTATCCCTGCAGCGTACCGCTTGTCACCATGGCATGCTTGTTATCCACCTTTGCCTTCTGTGTCTGGCGGTCGTTGTTGATGCTGTCCGGATCCATCAGGCCTTCGCGGTAAACCGTATTATACCACTTCAGACCCTCACGGTATTTGCTGTCATCTTCCAGTATGGAACGGTATTCTCCGTTCACCATATCGGTCTCCAGCAGGAATTTCAAATGAGTAGGTTCATATCCGAACCATTTCAGATACTGTGTGATATTTGCCCAGTAATCCGTATCGGAACCCGCGTTAAGATAAGTTCCCCAGTTCTCCACGCCATCTTCGCCTACCGGGTACTTTTCCGTCATCTGTTTCATCACATCGATCAGCTCCCACTGGTCTTTGAATTCCGGAGCTCCGATTCCCTTGTAGTATTCCCAGTTCAATACCAGCATGTTTTTGGTAACGCCTGTGGACAGCGTCTTGCCTCCAACCGTAGTGGGCATGCCATACAGCTTTCCTGTTCCCGCGCTCTCATATTCCCTCGCATAGTTCATAGCCACTTCCAGCTGCTCATCGCCAGCAATATGCGGAAGCTTATCCATATAGTCATCCAGATTCAGAACCATCCCGGCTTCTATCATAACCTCAAGATTATCCCTTGTGACATACATCACGTCGGGCATGTCGCCGCTGGCCAGAATCGCATTTGTCTTTTCATCCGAATATGCCCATACATCCAATGCGAATCCATGCTCTGCGAACAGATCTCCCTTGTAGCCTCCAACCAGTCCGCTCTGCAGGTTTGCATCCCCCGGATACAGGGTGATTGTCTTCACTTCCTGGTTTCCTCCATCGGACGGAGCCTCTGTCTTGTTTTCTCCGGCGGTCTGTGCAGCCGTGGTGCCGTCTGCCGCCGTCCCGGTTGTTTCTCCGGTGTTCTTATCCCCGCATCCTGCCAGGGATGCCGCCATTGCCAGCGAAAGCACAATAGCCAGTGTCTTTTTTAACAGTTGTTTCTTCAAATTACTACCTCCTCCTGAAATTTAGGATATAAGGCAAAGCTGATGCTCTGCCGCTCTGTGTTTTTATTATAAAGTAACATATTTCATTTTTATATATCTGATATTTTTGTAAATTACGTAAATTACATTTTTTGCGTAACATCCAATATCCAATATTACAGTTTCTTTCGTAAATTACGGTTGGTACTTTTTATAAACATTTACTTTTGTGTATCTATTACTTAAAATAGATAACAGCAAGATTAATAATTGCAACGGCTAGGAGGGGTTATATGTATACCGTGCTTCTTACTGATGATGAAAAATCTGTTACCGAATCATTAAAAAATGATATACCCTGGGCAAATCTCGGAGTTGAGTCCATCCTGACGGCATGCGACGGCATGCAGGCCCTGGAGATCATTGCATCCTTCCATGTGGACCTGCTCATAACCGATATCCGTATGCCCCGCATGGACGGGCTGGAACTGCTCGCACGGGTCCGCAGTGTTCATCCTGAAATACATTGTATCCTGCTCACTGCATATGGGGAATTCGAATACGCTATGAAGGCGATGAAGCTGGGAGTGGACAACTATCTGATGAAGCCTATGCAGATACAAGAGCTGACTGAAACCATCGAAAACACACTGGACAACATCTACATCCGGAGGGAAAACCGCGAGGCGCTGTTTCGCGAAAATATACTGCGAAGGTGGGTTACCGGCAACATTTCCTCTGATGAGCTGGGAGAACGCACGGTATTTCTTGACCTCAATATATATCAGTCCAACTACTGTGTAATCGCTATTAAAAAACGAAATGCTTCCGTATCCGTCGGCGCCTTCGGAGAGGAGTGTATCCGTAAACTTTCATCTGATCTGGAATGTACGTCTGTTTGGGATAATGTGGGCCACTACATCCTCATAGCCGGTGGAAGCAGTATCAAAGAGGAACTGCTTGTTTCCACATTATATCAGACTGCTGTACAGTTTGACATCCTGAATCTGGTGGATGTTGCAGTCGGTATAACGGTTTCTGACCGGAACGAGGTGCATATCAGCTATGAGCGCGCATGTGACCTGATTGATAAGGATCAGGATCCGAACAGGCCGCCGATCCGTGTCTGCCATGTGATGACCGACAACGCTTCTATAACCTCTGAAATCAATGAGGAGGCACTAAGCCCGATTGTAAAAAGATCTATCAGCTATATAAAGGAACACTATGCGGAAGGCGTGTCAATCAAGGAATTCTGCAGCAGCCTCAACATAAATGCCGCATATCTGGGCTATCTTTTCAAAAAGGAGACCGGCATATATTTTAATAATTACCTGATTGACTTCCGCATGGACAAAGCCATTGAGCTGCTCTGCGGCACCGGGGAAAAGATCGCTGATATTGCAGAGATGACCGGATATACCACGACCAGCCATTTTATAGCGACCTTCAAAAAGAAAACCGGACTTTCGCCGTTGAAATACCGTGAAATACACGGCGGTACGCTGTCATAGGAAAAATCTGCCGAGCGGAGGACAACATGAACAAATCAAAACGTACCATTAATCAGGTGTTTCTGATCATGATTATATTTTACATTACGCTGCTGCTCATGATCAGTTCCGTAGCATGCTACTATTCTTACCGGCAGAAGGAGGAACAGATTTTTTCCACCATGGACATGGCCCTGGCCCATATGGATCAGGAATACGCAAATATCCTGGAAAACTTCTGGCAGGCCTATATGCCTATATATGAAAATAATTCCACTATCTACAAAACCTTTCAGAATTACTTCGTTTTCCAGGAGACAGAGGATCTGACTCCCCTTGAAAAAAGGGATCTTATGACGGCTTTGAATCAGATGCGTGTGCGCGATTCCAGAATCCAGTGGATCGGGCTGTATTCGGACTTTCGTAAGACCAACTATATTCTCTATAATGACAACACCGGGATTAAAACCTTGGATCAGGATTTCCCTTACCTGAAGGAACTTCAGAGCAAAACTAACCAGATGGAAATCTATGCGGCCAAGAATATCGAAAACGCTCACGGCGTATCCCCAACCTTCGCTATATGCGGAGGCAAGCCGGTCGGCATGGGGGAAGGTAAAATCATCATCGGGTATTCTCTCGCTGATTTTGAAAATACAAGTGACTTTACTATAGAGGGACTGCCTTCCATCCGCTACTATATGACTGCCCAGGACCGGCTGCTCTTTGATTCGTCCGGCGAATACGACGAGTCGGGCGTATGCTTTTTTGATGGAGACAGCGAAGGAGTGATCGAATTTCAGGGACAGCGCCTGTATTCCAAATCCCGGCTGTCAGGCAATAACACCACCGTGATCTCCTATACGATAGCCAGAAATGAAATGATCATTGCAATGCTTAAGGATACCCCGTTTATATTCAGCATTACAGTGCTGTTTACAAGTTTTTCCATCATCATCCACTTTTTCATGAACGGGGTTGTCAAGCGGGAAATTTCCGTCATTCAGGACGGGTTAAGCGTGATTGCCGATAACAATCTTGATTATCGCCTTCCCACGGATTTCAAACAGAACGGGCTACCGGAAATCGCACAAAACATCAATGAAATCAGTTCCAAACTGAACGAGAACATCAAAAAAGCATATTACTTTGAGCTGAAACAGAAAGACGCGCAGCTGGCCGAACTGCAGGCCACTTTTAATCCGCATTTTCTATATAATACGCTGGAGATGCTGCGCAGCAAAAGTTATGCTAACGGCGATGTTGAGACATCCGAACTCATAACGCAGCTTTCCGCTCTGTTTCGGGGCTTCATCAATGCTAAAACGTTTATCACCATCCGGGAAGAACTGGCTTTCAGCAACAGATATCTCACACTGCTAAGCGCTAGATATGGAAATATGGTGCAGGTCAGCTATGACATACCGGGTGAACTGCTGAACTATGGGATCATCCGGAATGTATTCCAGATTCTCATCGAAAACTATTTTGTGCACGGATTTGATGCCGGCAGAGAAGAGAATTATATTCGATTCAGCGGCAGATCCCTGGATGAACATGCGATGCTACTTTCCGTTGAAGATAATGGTATGGGTATGGAAGAAGAGGAATTAAAAGAACTGAACGAAAAGATCAAAGCGCCTATTCGTCACGGAGAAACGAGCTACGGACTGAAGAATCTCAATCAAAGGCTGAAGCTGTTCTACGGACCTGACTGCGGCCTCACTGTACTCAAGGGGCAGCACGGCGGCCTCCTCATACAGATCAGGCTGCTGAAAATGCATGTGGAGGATTATGAAGCGCTGAAGATATAACCGGCATATCTGCCGCAGTATTTCCCCCCATACTGGGACACAAATTTCCCGCACAGGACTATCGGTCTGTCCTGGCGGGAAATTTGCGGTAACTGTGAACAGCAACTATCAGCCCTTTACCGCGCCGATCATAATACCTTTCACATAAAACTTCTGTATAAACGGATATACAATCATGATTGGTATGGTAACTATCGCAGTGAGCGTGAGCCTGATTCCCGTAGGGGTCAACGCGCTGGCCAGGGCCTGGGAATTCACCTCATACTCGATCTGCTGAGAGGCGGCCTGTATCTGGTTAAGCAGCTCATACAGCAGATACTGCAGGGTATAGAGCTTTGTATCCGTGATATAGAGCTTTGTCGTGAAGAAATCGTTCCAGTGCCCCACCGCGATAAAAAGCGCAACGGTGGCCAGTATGGGCTTCTGCAGAGGCAATACGATATGGATAAAGCGCTTCAGATAGCCGGCCCCGTCTAAAAAGGCCGATTCTTCCAGTTCCGCGGGCATGGATTCGATGGAAGTCTTAATCAGGATCATATTGTACACAGACACCAGTCCCGGCAGTATATAGATCCAAAAGGTGTTGGTCAGATGCAGCATCTGATTGTTCAGATAGACCGGTATCATGCCCGCTGAAAAGTACATGGTGATGACGGTCATCCGGTACCAGAGTTTTCTTTTCCACATATTCTCCTTGGTGAACAGATACGCCATATAGGCGGATGCCAGCAGGCTGGCCGTCGTTCCGATTACGGTCCGAAATACGGAGATCATCGCCGCATTTCCCAGATTCTGCACCTTAAATATTTCCATATAGTTACGGAAATGGATTCCTTCCGGCCAGAGAATTACCTTGCCCATATCCACCATCTGCGAGTTGCTTACGGTACAGATCAGCAGATAATAAAACGGATACGCGCACAGCAAAGTAAAAATACCGAATATTATGTATACCACCGCATGAAAGATCTTATCTTCCCTGCTCCACTTTTTCTTCTTTTTAACAGCAACTGTCATAGCCATATTTTTTTCCTCCTCACTCATTCCTCTTTCAGCTTAAAAGACGCTCGTGCCCCTTACTTTCTTGCTGATGGTGTTTGCGAAGAAGAACAGGGCAAACGCAACCAGGGACTTCATGATACCCACCGCAACAGAGAAAGAGATCTGGCCGGAGCCGACACCCAGGTTATATACATAGAGATCCAGCACTTCTATGCGGGCCTTGTTTAATGCGTTGCCAAAGGCCAGATACTGATCCACGCCGGTATTTAAGAAATTACCGATGCTCATGATCAGCAGCACGAAGTAGGTCGGGATCAGCTGCGGGATTGTGATATACCAGATCCTCTTCAGCCTGCCTGCGCCGTCCACCTGCGCCGCCTCAAACAGCTCCTGGTCCAGTCCGGCGATGGCCGCAAAATAAATGATGGAGCTCCACCCAAGCCCCTTCCATTGCTGCAGCAGCACCTGCGTCAGCCATACATGCTTGTTGGAGGTGAGGAAATCGACCACCTGATGTTCCGCGCCCATGCCCTTAAAGATGGTATTGACCAGTCCGGACGCGCCAAACAGGCTGGTTGTGAGGGAAAACAGGATCACCCAGCTGATGAAATTCGGCAGGGTCGTGATGCTCTGTACTACCTTTTTAAATTTTGTGCCCCTTACTTCACTAAGCATGATCGCAAACAGCATAGGAAGAGGGGTGAACAGGTAGCCCAGCAGATGTATGCCGAAGGTGTTTTGAAGCACCCGGATGAGGTTCTTCCTCATGACCACATTGCCAAACAGCACCTTAAAGTTCTCAAGGCCTACAAACGCCGAGTCAAACAAAGATTTTCCCGGCTTATACTGAAAAAACGCAAACGACCAGCCCCACAGCGGAGCATAGCTGAATAAAAATACGACCGCCAGCACCGGCAGCACCAGCAGAAATAATTTCACATCATTCCATTTCTTTCTCCGGTCTGCAGAAATCAAATTTTTCATAGCTTCCTCCCATCCATTTCCGTGATGATTATGAATATAAACTGTTCATAACCGTTAATAACATTATATTTTAGAGGAAGGAAACTTGTATATAACGAATATTTTGGATAGTTTTGTTTATTTTTGTTTTAAATAAATCTGCACCGGCGTTACAGACCGCTCTGCGGTTCCCGCACCGCCTCCCTGTGAACGCTTTTTCAGGAATTTTAAAATGGCGCTTGCAAAACATTTTTAATGGATTTATCCTTGATTTTAAGGATATCCTTAAATCACATTAAGGAGCAGAAGATCACATGAATCAGGAAAAAATTGAAGAGTTCGA
>OGGQ01001099.1_pt1 | contig 36745 bp, 28 predicted proteins | sample 1571191 | NCBI WGS metagenome assembly OGGQ01 (sample SAMEA2582061, study PRJEB24529) | metagenome | biome: Human gut stool | place: China | collected 2011
GTATGGCACAGTTGGTTAGCGCGCCAGATTGTGGCTCTGGAGGTCGTGGGTTCGAGTCCCACTACCCACCCTAAGATTCAATGGGCTATCGCCAAGCGGTAAGGCACAGGACTTTGACTCCTGGATGCGCTGGTTCGAATCCAGCTAGCCCAGTCTTGTGCCCTCGGTAAAGAGGCACAGTAATTAAATATGGGATACTAGCTCAGGTGGTAGAGCACTTGACTTTTAATCAAGTTGTCCGGGGTTCGAGTCCCCGGTGTCTCATGAATGAAGGCCGAAACCTATATTAAAAGGGTTGCGGCCTTTTTTGCGCCTTCGCTCATCAAAGCGCCGTCCGGCCAGCCGGCTTAAAATCCGGAGAAAAAGACAGAAGTGCGCATGGAATTTACAGAGAAAAACAATATCGTCATTAAAAGTTAAGAAATTTTCTATAGTATTTATATTCAATAAATAATATAATTTGTGATAGTATCATGCAAAACTAATCTGACAGACTGATACGGATAAAAGGAGAACCAAGGTATGAAGAAATGGATGAAAAGGCTGACCGCAATCGGGCTGGCCGTAATGATGTGTATGCAGCTTTCGGCCTGCAGCAATAAGGCCGGCGGTAATTCCGGACCGGAATATGTATATGTGGCCGAATATCAGGACCTCACAAAAGAGGGAGCGGGCAGTAACTGGGTGAGCAATCTGGTGTATGCCAATAATAAGTTATACTATCAGCAAAACAGCTATGACGAACAGACGCAGGTTTCCACGGACAAATTTTACTGCCTGGAGATCGGCCAGGATGCTCCGCAGGAGCTTCCTATAACGCTTCCGGAAAACAACTATGTAAACCGGATGTACGCGGATAACAGCGGAAATCTTTATTTCGTGATTTCATCCTATGATCCCGAAGCTGAGAATCCGGTTCAGAAATATGAAATTATGAAGACGGACAGCGTGGGAAATGAAACACTAAGACAGGATCTGTCCCCTCTTATGGACCCGGATAATCCCTACATCCAGTATCTTTGTGCGGACGGTGAGGGAAACATCTATCTGTCAGCGGGAGATACGAACATCTATGTGCTGGACGGTAAAAGCGGCAGCACGCTGTTTAATGTGAAATGCGATGAGTGGATTAACGGAATGGGATGCTCCAAGGAGGGCAAGGTGCTGGTCGCAACCTATGCTCAGTCCATGGTATTCAAGGAAATCGATGTGGCTGCCAAAGGATTCGGTACCACTTATGAAAATGTGCCCAGCGGCAACGGCAACGGAGGTTACTCTGCCGGCGTTGATTCGGGACTTTTGATATCCACCGGAAACACGTTATATGAATACAGCACCCAGACGAAGGAAAGCAAGGAACTGCTAAACTGGATTGACAGCGATTTAAACGGCGATAATATCCAGCTGGCTGCAGCGCTTGATGATGGCAGGATCCTGGTGGTCAATACGGACTACTCCCAGGATAATTCCCGCACAGAACTGATTTACCTGACCAAGAAGCAGAAATCCGAGGTGGCGGAGAAGACCGAACTCACCCTGGGTACCATGTACTTAAACCAGGATGTGAAGACCGAAATCATCAAGTTTAATAAGACAAATGATAAATACCGCATTACGGTAAAGGAGTATCTGGGCGATAATGCTGACTATGAAAAATATGATGAAATTGTGGCGCAGATGAATGCTGATATCGTTTCCGGAAACGGCCCTGATATCATCGATATTTCCGGCGGCAATATGAAGCAGTATGCTGCGAAGGGCATTCTGGAGGATTTGTATCCCTATATTGACGGTGATGAGGAGTTAAAACGGGAAGATTTTGTGGAAAACGTATTTAAAGCTTATGAAATCGGAGGTAAGCTGATAGCGGTCGTCCCATATTTCAGCATTAACACGGTTATGGGCAAGGTATCTGATGTAGGCGACAGGATGGGCTGGACGCTGGATGACCTGATGAAGCTGATGGATGAAAAGCCGGAAGGCACGGAAATCTTCTCCTATGCTACCAAGGACTCTATACTGATGTATTCCTGTATGTACGGTCTGGATAAATACGTGGACTGGAGCACAGGACAGTGCAGCTTTAACACCCCTGATTTTATCGAGGTGCTGGAATTTGCCAACAAATTCAGCAGCGAGTATAACTATGACGAGACGGCGCCCAGCGTGCCCAGCAAAATCCAGAGCGGCAAGCTGCTTCTGATGGACACTGGCATCAACGAAGTTACGGATTATCAGATGTATGCAGGCATGTTCGGTGAGCCAACCACCTTTATTGGCTATCCCGGTGCAGATGGCAATGGCTCCTTCTTCACAAGTGGTGGCGTGAGCCTGGGAATAAATTCCAAGAGCAAGAATAAGGACGCCGTATGGCAGTTCCTGCGCACTTTCCTGACGGATGATTACCAGAGTTCCGATAACGCCAGACGCTGGAGTTTCCCGGTCCTTAAGACAGAACTGGATAAGAAGTTTGAAGATGCCATGACAAAGGAATACTACACCGATGAAAACGGCAATCAGGTAGAACAGCAGAAAACCTCCTGGACGTATGACGATTTCAGCATGGATATCTACGCGGCGACTCAGGAAGACGTGGATGCGATCAAAGAGCTGATCAACGCTACGGACAATGCGCTGCAGCTGGACCAGAATATCCAGAATATCATCACCGAGGAAGCCGGAGGCTATTTCCAGGGACAGAAGACCGCACAGGAAGTGGCGGATATCATCCAGAGCAGGATTCAGATCTATGTGAATGAAAACAGATAGGAAATCAGAAAATGAAAAAATCCGGTCAGAAGAAAAAGATGACAGAACCGCAGAAAAAGAAGAAAATCAGGGAACTCATCAGTTCGGCGCCATATCTGGCGCCGAGCATGATCGGAGTCGCCGTGTTTTTTGTTATTCCTTTTCTTGTGGTTATTTTTTACTCGCTGGTCGACAATCCGATCAGCCACAATTTTGTCTTCATAGATAACTTTAAGAATGTGCTGGGCAATTCTGCTTTCCGGCAGGCCGCTGCCAATACGCTGCAGTTTTCGGCCATCGCGGTGCCCTTGGCGGTGCTTCTATCTTTGGGCCTGGCAGCGTTGCTGGACCGCAAGATACCGTTTCGCAGCCAGTTCAGAACCTTTTTCCTGACGCCAATGATGGTGCCGGTTGCCTCTGTAGTGCTGATTTATCAGGTGATGTTCCACTATAACGGCGGCGTCAACGATATACTTGCGATATTCGGGATCGGAAAAATCGACTGGATGAAATCCAGCTACGCCCAAATTGTAATCGTTCTGCTCTTTCTGTGGAAGAACCTGGGATACAACATGATTTTGTTCATGGCGGCGCTTGGCAGTATTCCGAAGGATATCATAGAGGTGGTCCGCCTGGACAGCAGTTCCTCATGGCAGACCTTCATCCATGTGAAGCTGCGGTATCTCTCCTCCACGATCCTTTTTGTTACCATCATGTCGCTGATCAACTCCTTTAAGGTGTTTCGTGAGATCTACCTGCTGACCAGCGATTATCCGTACGAGACGCTCTATATGCTGCAGCATTTCATGAACAATACGTTCCGCTCGCTGGATTATCAGAAGCTGTCGGCTGCGGCGATTCTGATGTCAATCGTTATGGTGATCATCATCGGCATTCTGTTTCTGGTGGAAAATCATTTCGGAAAGGATGTGGAGGGATGAGCAGAGAGAAAAAAGAAAAGGACGAACTCGCCCAGGTGGTTAAAGCGGCAAAGCGGCGCCGTTTCAAAAAGAAATTCATGCTGGGCCTGGCCACTCTGGCTGCGCTGTTTTTCGCAGTACTGTTTCTTTTGCCCATAGTGCTGACAATCACCAACTCCTTTATGACCGCGTCGGAGATATCGGCCAATTACGGGGCAGTGTTCGCTACGACGGACAGCGGGGGCAAGGTTTTTATATCCAATAAGGTGAACCTGAAATTTATACCGGATATGGTATCGTTTAACCAGTATATAACCGTTCTGTTAAAGAGCCCGGAGTATCTGCTGAAGTTCTGGAACTCAGTCATACTGGTGGTGCCGATCCTGGTATTCCAGCTGGCGGTTGCCTGTCTGGCGGCCTATGGATTCACCCGGTTTCGGGGCAGGATTAAAGAGATTATATTTTTTCTGTACATAATTCTGATGCTGATGCCTTACCAGGTTACGCTGGTGCCAAATTACCTGGTTTCCGAATGGCTGCATATCCTGGACACCAGGTGGGCGATATGGCTGCCGGGTATCTTTTCACCCTTTGCAGTGTTTCTGCTCACGAAATTTATGAGAAGAATTCCAACTTCTCTGATCGAAGCGGCCAAGATTGACGGTGCGGGTGAATGGCAGATATTCAGACGCGTATGCATGCCTCTGTGTAAGGGAGCGCTGGCTTCCGTGGCAATCCTGGTATTTATTGATTACTGGAACATGGTTGAGCAGCCTCTCATCCTGTTATCCAATGCGGATATGCATCCACTGTCCATCTTCCTGTCCAAGATCAACAGCGGAGAGATCGGGCTGGCGTTTGCAGTAGCTACCATATATATGATACCCTGTCTGCTGATATTCCTGTATGGCGAGGATTATCTGGTGGAGGGCATCACCTATCAGGGCGGAATCAAGGGATAAGAAAAAGGAAAGGAAGACCGTAGAAAATGAACGAGAATACGAAAAAGCGGAGAGAGTGGATCAAAAATGCAGCGATTGTGTTTCTGGTAATCATGCTGATCCTCACCTTTTTCTCCAATACGATTATGAATTATTCGCTGCCGGAGGTAGCCACACAGACCGTAACATCCGGTTCCATCACGGCGAAGATCCGCGGCACAGGAAATGTGGAGGCCGGAGAGCCGTATAACGTGTCCATAAAAGAAACCCGCACCGTTTCCAGCGTGGCTGTCAAGAAGGGCGATGAGGTGCAGAAAGACGATCCGCTGTTTGTGTTGGAGGACAGTGAGAGCACGGAGTTAAAAGAAGCGGAGAAGGCGCTGGATGATCTGCTGCTTGCATTTGAGCAGAAGATCCTAAGTGGAGATGTGCCCAGCAGCGCCATTGATAAAGTGGAGAGCGGCGGGAGCGATTCCCTGTCCGCAAACCAGGCGAGGATTGAGAAAGCCAACAAGCGTCTGGAAAATGCGCAGAATGCTGTGAGGAGCTATACGGATCAGATAGCATCGATTGACAGGCAGATCGCACTTCTGGAGGCTGATAAGGCCGCACAGAATACGGCGGCGGAAGAGAAGGCTAAGGCAGATGCGGAAAAAGCGCTGGCCGATGCCCAGACCAGGCTTAGCGATGCCTCTGCGAGAGTGAGCAGCGCACAGGGTAAAGTGGACAGCGCGAATTCGGCGATATCCGCACTTGATCTGGAACTCTCTTCCCTGGGTATAGATAAAAAACGTGCGGAAGAGGAAGTTAAAAAAGCAGAAGAAGCTTTTAACAGCGCAGCTACGGATTCTGTATCCGGAAATGATATTCAGCAGCTGGAGGAAGCCCTTAAGGCAGCCAAAGCGGCGCTTGCGAAAATAGATGACGATATCAGCAAGAAAAATTTAGAGAAAAACAGCAAGAATTCTGAATTAAACAATGCGAAATCCGAACTCGGCAATGCTCAGAATGAATATAACAATGCCAAGAGCAATGTGGATTCCTGCCAGACAACTCTGGATAACGCGACAGCGGCATTAAATAACAAGGGCAGTGATATCACCAACCAGATCAACGCGCTGAATAAGACAAAAGCGGAGCTGAACACAAAGCTGCAGACCGCTACAAACGAACAGACTTATGCGACGGAAGACCGTACGGAGCTTCTCACCGAGATATCCAGCACGCTGGAGCTGGAGACACAGAATGAACAGATCAAGAAACAGAAAGAACTGATTGAGGAACTGAAGGGCAAGGTCACCGACACCGTAATCAAAGCCCCCGTGGCAGGAACCATCACCGCGGTCAATCTGGTAGCCGGTGAGACCACAACGCCTGAGCAGGCCATGGCTGTGATCCAGGTGGCAGACAAGGGCTTTACCGTCAGCTTCAGCGTGACCGAGGCACAGGCCAAAAACCTTAAGGTGGGGGATCCAGCCGATCTGCAGAATTCCTGGTATTACAACGACGTGAAGGCAACCCTGTCCGCCATTAAACCGGATCCTGAAAATCCCGGCAAAAATAAGCTGCTGGTGTTCGATGTGAGCGGAGACGTGCAGGCAGGACAGTCCTTAAGCCTTTCCGTAGGACAGAAGAGCCAGAATTACGATCTGATCGTGCCCACCAGCGCCATCAGAGAGGACAACAACGGAAAATTCATACTGACGGTGGAATCCAAGAGCAGCCCTCTGGGCAACCGCTATATCGCGACCAGAGTGGACGTGGAGGTGCTGGCGCAGGATGACACACAGTCCGCGATCAGCGCAGCGCTGTATGGCTATGAATATGTAATTACAACCTCTACGAAGCCTGTTGAGGCGGGCAAGCAAGTCAGACTGGCAGATTAAGGGAGGATATGGATGAGAAGGTTTTTAAATAACCTCACGTCGCGGATTACCAGAAAGCAGGCATGGCTTGGCCTTTTGGGGCTGATATCCTTTCTCCTGTTTACAGGGCTTACTGTCTGGTCCGGCCATGTGGTGCGATCGCTGACCGACCAGCAGATGGCCGGAAGATGGTCCGATGAGGGCGGTGTGGCGCAGGTCAGCTGCTTCTTATCGGCGGATGCCGGCCTGACTCCGGAAGGCATCGCCGCCCTGGAGCATTCATTGGATGCGGCGCTGACAGAGGTGTCCGTCACGCCGCCCAATGAAAAGGCCAGGCTGTGGGTGGACTCATACAGCGCCAGAGGCAAGGTCACAGTACAGGGACAGCAGTCCAAGGTGGAAGTGAATGCAATTGGGGTGGGAGGAGACTTCTTCTTGTTCCATCCCCTGGAACTGCTGTCGGGCTCCTATTTCTCCGGCAGCGACCTGATGCAGGATCATATCATCCTGGACCAGGACAGCGCATGGCAGCTGTTCGGTTCCTATGATGTGGAAGGCATGCAGGTGATGATCGGAAATGTGCCCCATATTGTATCCGGCGTGATCCGGCGTGAAGAAAGCAAAATGAATAAAATGGCCGGGAATGGGGAGAGCACGGTATATCTGTCCTATGATTCCCTGACCAGATATGGAAACAGCCAGAATATAAGCGCATATGAAGTCGTGATGCCCAACCCGATATCCGGGTTTGCCCTGTCCGCGGTGCGCAAAAACATAGGAGTGGACGAGGCGGAACTGGAAGCTGTGGAAAATTCAAAGAGATTTACTCTGCTCTCCCTGCTCACCGTGCTGAAGGACTTCAGCTACCGCTCCATGAATGAGAAGGCGATTGTTTACCCGTATTGGGAGAATATTGCCAGAGGCTGGGAGGACATCCTGGCCATGGTGCTGGTGCTTAGGATACTGTTCCTGCTGATACCGGCAGTCCTGCTGGTGATACTGCTGGTAAGCATGTGGAGGCACCGCAGGTGGCGCTTCGCCGATCTGCGTGACCGGTTCGAGGACTGGATGGAACGGCGCAGGTTAAAACGCGCGCAAACGCCTAAAAAGGAAAAAAAGAAAAAGCATGCGAATGCGCAGTAGAGAAATGAGGGAGACTATGAAAATGAAGAGATGGACAAAGGGGATGCTTTGCCTGGCGCTGTGTTTCGCCTTGGTGATTTCCGGTACCGGATGCGGTAAAAAGACGGGCAGCCAGGATTCCGAAGCGGCGAAGCAGCATGTGTTCCGCGAGACGGTGCTGGAGCTGGATCTTCCGCTTCAGGACATAAACAGTATGTTTCAGGCCGGGGGACGGATTTTTGTATACGGATATGTGTATCCGAACAGCGGCGGAGGCATCATGCCCAGAGCAGTTTATGACCTGGGGGCAGCTTCCGGCGATATAGCGGTGCCGGAGACAGCTGCGCCGGATACTGACGAAGGCAGTTCCGGGGAAACGACGGAAACGACAGAGTCTGCCGGTGAGGAGAGCTCTGCGGCAAATGAGACTGCAGCAGGTGAGGAGAGCCCTGCGGCGGATGAGACCGCAGCTGGTGACGAAGCGCCCCAGGCGGATACGGATGTGCCTGCGGATGCACCTGCGGATACCACCATGCCCGCACTGCCGGGAGGCGACGATTCCTACCAGGTAGAGTTTGTGATGTGTTCTTTTAAACCGGACGGATCCGACATCAAGTCTTTCAGCTTTAATATGGACGGCAGCAGCTCATTCTATAATCTGACGGGTGACAGCGAGGGCAATGTTTACGGCGTATTGTCCAGATATATTGAGGATAACAGCGATCCGGAAAATATAGAGTACAAAAATGAACTCATGCTTAAGCAGTGGGATATGGATGGCAATGAGGGCTGGAGCAAGGATCTGGCGGAAGAGGGAATGGAGTATGTCGGAGGCATGTTCTGTGACAGCCAGAACCGCCTGTTAATCACCGCTGACCAGAAAATTCTTGTATATAATACGGATGGGACTCCAAACACCTCCGTGGATCTGGGCGAGGGCAAATATATCAACCAGATATTTACCAAGCAGGATGGAACCATATTGGTGAGCGGCTGGGGAGAAAGCCAGTTCATTCAGAAATTGGATCTGAATACAAAGTCACTGACGGATAGCTATACGCTGCCGGGTTCTTCCTTTAACTACAATATATCCCCCGGATACGGCTACGATGTGTTTTTAAGGGACAGCCAGGCGGTCTACGGGTATAATTTCGGCGAAGAAAATATTAACGAGATTTTTAACTATGTGGATTCCGATCTGACCGGAGACAATCTGAACAATCTGATCGGCATCAGCGAAACCGAGATGATTGGCACCAGATACGATGAAGAGAGCATGAAAACTGTTCTCGTAAAATATACGAAGGTGGATCCCAGCGAAATTAAGGATAAAACAATCATCACGCTGGGCTGCACTTATGTGGACTACAATGTCAAGAGAAGAATTGTGTCGTTCAACAAGGCGAGCGATCTATACCGCGTGCGCCTGACGGATTATTCCTCCTATAATACAGAAGAGGATTGGCAGGCTGGCGTGAACAAGCTGAATACAGACATTGTGTCGGGCAACGTGCCGGATATTCTAGTGCTTAACAGCCAACTGCCGGTGAACAGTTATGTTGCCAAAGGATTATTTGAAGATCTCTATCCATTTATTGATAAAGACCCGGATTTAGAACGCGCAGACTACCTTCCCAATATATTGGAGGCCTTCTCTGTTGACGGCAAGCTCTATCAGCTGGTGCCTAGCTTCGGCATACAGACCGCGGTGGCCAAGACATCGGATGTAGGGCCGGAGCCCGGCTGGACGCTGCAGGATCTGAAGGCACTGATGGCCACTAAGCCGGAAGGGACGGAAGCGTTCCCCAGCACATTGCGGGAGACGATCCTGTATTATGCGGTGGGCATGGCTGGCGATCAGTTCATAGACTGGTCCACAGGAAAATGCACATTCAATTCCGACAGTTTCAAACAGCTGCTGGAATTTGCCAATGAGTTCCCGAAGGAATACACCGAAGATATGTACGGTGACGATTACTGGCAGGGCTATGATACTATGTTCCGTGACGGCCGGGCGGTGGCGCAGATCACAGGGCTGTATGATTTCAATACCTATAACAGCCTGAAAAAAGCCACTTTCGGTGAGGATATCACCCTGATCGGTTTCCCTTCGGATAACAAACAGGGTTCGGCTATTTCTGCTGATTTAAGCTTCGCTATCTCTTCCAAATCCAAGAATAAGGATGGAGCATGGGAGTTCCTGCGCTATTATCTGACGGACGAATATCAGGACAGCATTTCATATAACTGGCCTATCAGCCTGAAGCGTCTGGAAGCCATGGGGGAAGAGGCGATGCAGAAGCCGTATTATGAGGATGAAAACGGCAATAAGATCGAATATGACAATACGGCCTATATTAACGGCGTGGAAATCATCATTGACCCTATGACCAGGGAAGAGGTGGATGTGGTGATTAACTTCATCAAGTCGCTGGATCAGGTAATGAACTATGACCAGCAACTGTTAAACATCATCAATGAGGAGAGTGCCGCATACTTTGAAGGCCAGAAATCCGTCAATGAGGTGGCGGATATCATCCAGAGCCGCGTACAGATCTATATCAATGAAAACAGATAGTTAAATACTGTCATACATCTGTAACAATTACTTAATATTTTTCCTCTTATCCCCTTGCATTCCGGGCTTCTTTATGTGATAATTATTTGGGAGCGTTTCCGTTAAACGGCGCACCATAAAGAAACCCGGGCTGCCCGGGGAGTAAAGAGGCCAAGGATGAAATTTGAAGAGAAACACATTTCGGGAATCATAATCGGCGTACTGGCTGTGATGATGTGCTGTGTGGCGTTTGTCAAGCCGCCGGTCAGAGCCAGGGCGGAAGCGGAGTCCGCTCAGCCTGCCAGAGTAAATGTTGTGGATGAGACGGTGGGCATCGCCCCTGCAGAGCCGCTGAAGGTACAGGCGGCAGAGCCACAGCCGGAGGCTGAAGCGTATACCGGAGACCGCCCGGCATGGGTGACCACATTCGGCAAGCTCAATGTCAGAGAGCAGGCCAATACGGAATCGAGTGTGATCGGGCATTTTGTTTACCGCCAGGAGGTTACGATCACAGGAACTGATGTGGATGGCTTTTACGCAGTGGCGGGAGAGGATTCCAGGACCGGTGAGGTCTTAAACGGTTACTGCCATGGCGATTATCTCTCGGAAGCGGAACCGGAGGAGCCCTATGTGTATCTGGACGTGCCGGCCTACAAGCAGACTGACGGCCGCTGGGGTGATGTGACTTTAGGCTCCAGCAAGCGCAAGATGAAGGATATCGGATGCGCGACCACCTGTCTGGCTATGTCAAAGTCTTTTCTGACAAAGACCATGGTCTATCCGGATGATATGGAAGAGCTGCTTTGGTACGACAAAAAGGGGAACCTGGGCTGGCCCAAGACATATACCTGGACGACGGACAGCACCTATTACCTTGAAACGATATTTGAAAAGCTTCATGAGGGAATACCGGTGCTGGTCGGATCGGAAAAGAAAAACGGCCGCCCTCACTGGGTGCTGGTTGTGGGCTACTGCGGAGACGGGGAGAATTTTTATCCCTCGGATTTTTTAATCAACGATCCGCTGCCGGACAACCGTACGAATCTAAAGCAGTTTTTTGAGACTTATCCCGTTTTTTATAAGATGGCGTTCTATACGGGATAAGGAGAGTTTTGCGAATAGCTTTTTATTTCATTGGCTGAATTTCCTGTGAAATGAGAGCGTTTGGCAGCTCGTGGAGGAGTAAATTCCCGGATAATGAGGGACAGGCCCCTTGTTCCTGACGGAACAGGGTCTGTCCCTTATGTGTATGAAAGACGGATAATTAATATGTTAAGTAATAAATCTGCATGGCAGGTGGCATATGGGGGAAGAATATGGCGTACAGAATGATCGTGCTGGATCTGGACGGCACTCTGACAACTTCACAGAAAGTGATATCACCAAAAACATATGAGGCGCTGATGGCGGCCCAGGAAAGGGGGATCCGCGTGGTGCTGGCATCGGGCAGACCGACACAGGGAATTGTGCCTCTGGCGAAGGAGCTGAAGCTGGACCGGTACGGCGGTTACATCCTGTCCTTTAACGGCGCAAAGGTCATCGACTTCAGGCATCAGGAGGTGATTTTCGAAAAGTCGCTTCCGGAATCAAGAATCCACGAGGTTGTCGATCTGGCAAGGGAGTATAAGGTAAATCTGCTGACTTATGAGAATGAGTCCATTATAACGGAAACACCCGGCGATATCTATGTGCAGAAGGAGGCGGCAATCAATAAGATGTCCGTTAAATATGTGGTCCATCTGCTGGAATATATCTACTTTCCTCCGGTCAAGTTTCTGATGCTGGCAGACGGGGACCGGCTGGCTGAAGTTGAACCGATGGTGAAGGAATCGCTGGGAGATCAGTTTAATGTATATCGTTCCGAACCGTATTTCCTGGAGATCATGCCTGAGAATATCGACAAGGCCTATTCACTTGGAAAGCTTTTGAAGCATCTGGGTATGACCAGGGAGCAGATGATCTGCTGCGGCGACGGCTACAACGATGTGTCCATGATACGTTATGCTGGTTTGGGCGTAGCGATGGCCAATGCCAACGAGGCCGTGAAGCAGGAGGCGGATTATATCACTGCCGGTAACGATGATGACGGCATCGCGCATGTGATTGAAAAGTTTTTATAATCAAATGATGGCGCATCAAATAAATATGCGAATATAGGCGCAGGATTGGAGACATTATGAAGAATGGCTTTATCAGAATGGCGGCGGCCACGCCGAAAGTGAAAGTGGCCGATCCGGTATATAACCGGGAGAGGATATGTGAAAATTTGAGCCTGGCGGCAGAGAAGAAAGCCAAGGTTGTGGTATTTCCAGAGCTTTGTCTTACAGCGTATACCTGCGGCGACCTGTTTCTGCAGAATTCGTTGCTTGAGGAAGCGAGGGCTTCATTGGAACAGATCATTGCATTTACAGATAATCTGGACCTGATTGCCTTTATAGGTCTGCCCTGGGAACATCTGGGAAAGCTCTATAATGTGACCGCTGCCGTGAGCCGAGGCAGGCTGCTGGGCCTTGTGCCCAAGACATGTATCCCTAATTATTCCGAGTTCTATGAGGCCAGACATTTTGTCCCGGGCATGCAGCAGCCGGTAATGATAAAGTTTTCACCCGCAGGAAAAGCGCCATACGAGGTGCCTATGGGCACGGATATGCTGTTTCAGTGCGCCTCCATACCGGATCTGACCGTAGCTGCGGAAATCTGTGAGGATCTGTGGGTGCCTGCTCCGCCCAGCATACGTCATGCGCTGGCCGGAGCCACTGTTATCGTCAATCCATCCGCCAGCAATGAAAATACTGGGAAGGATGTATACCGCACCAGCCTTGTGACCGGCCAGTCCGCCAAGCTGGTCTGCGCTTATCTGTATGCAAGTGCGGGAGAAGGGGAATCCAGCACCGACCTGGTATTTTCAGGGCATAACTTGATTGCTGAGAACGGTACGCTGCTTGTGCAGTCACAGCGCTTTTGCAACGAAATCACATATGCGGATGTAGATCTGGAAAAGCTGCACAGCGAGCGGCGCCGCATGACGACCTTCGGGCCCGTATCGGATAAGGATTATCGTAAGATCTCATTTGATATTGAGTTGGAACAGCTTGATCTGATCCGCAGTTTTGAGCCAATGCCCTTTGTGCCAAAAGGAAAGCAGGACAGGGATAAGCGCTGCGAGGAAATCCTGGCCATTCAGTCCATGGGCCTGAAAAAACGTCTGGAGCATACCGGCTGCCGCAATGCAGTCATCGGCATTTCCGGCGGCCTGGACTCCACGCTGGCGCTGCTGGTGGCCGTGCGTGCTTTTGATCTGCTGAATATTCCGCGTGAGCGCATATGGTCCGTCACCATGCCCTGCTTCGGCACCACCGACCGCACCTATCAGAACGCGTGCCTGCTTGCCGGAACGCTGGGAACCACATTGCGTGAAGTTCCCATCCGAGAGGCGGTACGCGTGCATTTTCGTGATATCGGACAGCCGGAAGAGAACAGGGATGTCACCTATGAGAACAGTCAGGCCAGGGAACGCACCCAGGTTCTGATGGATCTGGCCAATCAGATCAACGGCCTGGTGGTAGGCACCGGTGATATGTCAGAGTTGGCTTTGGGCTGGGCCACCTATAACGGCGACCACATGTCCATGTATGGCGTCAATGCCTCTGTGCCCAAAACGCTGGTGCGGCATCTGGTCAGATATTTCGCGGATACCTGTCAGGACAGCAGGCTTTCGGAAGTGCTCTGTGATGTGCTAGATACGCCTGTGAGTCCGGAGCTGCTTCCCCCCAGCGAGGGGAAAATTGCTCAGAAGACGGAGGACATTGTAGGTCCTTACGAGCTTCACGATTTCTATCTTTATCATATGCTGCGCTTCGGCTATAGGCCTGCCAAGATCTACCGCATGGCCTGTCTGGCTTTTGCGGGGCAGTATGATAAAGAAACGGTATTAAAATGGCTGAAGACTTTTTACCGCAGATTCTTCACCCAGCAGTTCAAGCGCTCCTGCCTGCCGGACGGCCCTAAGGTAGGAACCGTTGCAGTCTCTCCCCGCGGCGACCTTAGGATGCCCAGCGATGCCTGCATGCGGGTCTGGATGGAGGAACTTGAGCAGCTGTAAATGCTATAAAAGAGCAGGCATGTCAGCCTGCTCTTCCTGTCCGCTGTTGCCATTCACAGTTACCGTATACTCTGTCCCTCCATACGCTGCTTTATCGGCAGCTGTGAACAGTAACCTTTCATATGCGTAAGACTCACGGAGCTGCTTTGGAAAGCGCTTCCTCGATGGTGGAGACCAGGGCGGACTGGGTGTATTTCATGCCTTCGTCCAGTTGGATATTGGCGGTGCTCTGCGAATCGATGATCTGCTCTGTGAGCTCATTTAATGCCGGCTCCATCAGCGGGTACATGGTGGTCACAGCTTCGTCCAGCTGTACGAAATTGATGGAGTTGATGCGGTCGCTGTCTACCGTTACGGACACGTCGATATTCTGACCGTTCAGCACCAGGGATGCGGAGTAGACTCCTGGTATGTAAGAGGTGGGAGCTGCGCTGTCTTTCTGTTTGCCCCCCTTGCTGGAAAACATATACACCAGAAGGATGATCAGCAGGATGCCCAGGCCTACGAATATGGCGGTATAGATCAGCTCTTTCATACGCAGTACTACAATTTTCGTTTTGGAACTCATAGAAGTCCTCCGACAAATGGTTTTTGTATATTTTATTATCAGCCCCCGGGTTTTATTACACTTAAAGAAGGAGCAGAACACCCATGTCATTGCAGTTTATCTTTGGAAGCAGCGGAAGCGGCAAGTCCTATCGGCTGTATCAGATGCTGATCTCGCTCTCCATAAAGGAGCCGGAAGTCAATTACATAGCCATTGTGCCCGAACAGTTTACGCTGCAGACTCAGAAGGACATCGTAATGCTGCATCCCCGTCATGGTGTCATGAACATCGACATCGTCAGCTTCCAGCGCCTGGCGTACCGGATCTTCGAGGAGCTGGGCTGCACGGACCTGGTGGTGCTGGACGATATCGGCAAGACGATGGTGCTGCGCAAGGTGGCCGGGAGCATTAAAAAGGAACTGGGGCCTTTCGGAAGAAATCTGAACAAACCTGGGTTTATCGGCCAGCTCAAATCCATGCTGTCCGAGCTCTATCAGTACGGCGTCGGCCTGGAGGATCTGGAGGCGCTGGCTAAAAAGACGGAGAAGACCAGAGGGCTGAACCGGAAGCTCAAAGACCTGGCGGTGGTCTATGAAGCGTTCTCAAAGGAGCTGGGTGAGGATACCATCACTTCGGAGGAGGTGTTGGAAAAGCTGTGCAGCCTGATCCCCCGGTCGGAAATCATCCGAAACAGCGTAATCACACTGGACGGATTCACCGGCTTCACGCCGGTGCAGTATAAGCTTCTGCAGCTGTTAATGATTCATGCAAGAAAAGTGGTGGTGACGCTGACCGTGGACCCGTCCGTGAATCCATATAAAGAGGGCAGCCCTCATGAGTTGTTTCATTTAAGCCGCAGGACGGTGGCTAAGCTTGCCGAGCTGGCGGCGGAGGCCGGCATATCAAGGGATGAGGATGAGGTGATCCGGCAGCAGCCGCCTTACCGTTTTAGAAAGGCAGGGCAGCTGGCATTTCTGGAGAGAGAGGTGCTGCGCTATCACAGGACAGTTTATAAGAGCCGTGAAGGGGAAGAAGCCTCCATTGCGGTTTCCGTGGCCGCCAATCCTTCGGAGGAGGTGCAGGCCCTGGGTTCGTCCATATGCCGTCTGGTGCGGGACTGTGGATACAGGTACCGCGATATCGCCGTGGTGACCGGGGATCTGGCCGGTTACGGCCCGCTGGTGGAGCAATATTTCCCCAAATACGGGATTCCCTATTTCATGGACCGCAAAAAGAGCCTGATGTCCAATCCGCTGGTAGAATACATACGCTCCGCGCTGGAAGTGATTGAGAAGGACTTTACCTATGAGAGCGTGTTCCGATGCCTCAAGAGCGGCATCAGGCTCATAGACAGGGAGGAAACGGACGAGCTTGAGAACTATGTGCTGGCCATGGGCATCCGGGGGAATAAGCGCTGGCAGCAGGAGTGGTATAAGGAGTATAAAAACAGCGGATTTATCGACTTTGAGCGGTTAAACAGCGCCAGACAGAAGGTGTTTGAACCGATACTGCGTTTAAGAGAAGTGCTGAAAAATAAGGAAAATACCGTCAGGGATTTTGCAGAAGGCCTTGTGCTTTTTCTGATAGAAAGCAGGGCGGAAGCACAGATTGCGGAGTATGCGGCTGAATTTGCAAAACAGGGGGACAGCGTGCTGGAAAAGGAGTATGAGCAGGCCTACGGCAAAGTGCTGGAACTTCTGGATGAGATTGTGAAGCTTTTGGGCGAACAATACATTTCCCTGAAAGAATTCAATGATATTTTAGACAGCGGTTTCAATGAGATCAAAGTGGGACTGATCCCTTCCTGCGTGGACCGGCTGGTGGTGGGCGATATGGAGAGGACCAGGCTGGGCGATATCCGGGCGCTGTTTTTCATCGGCGTCAATGACGGAAACGTGCCCAAGACCGGGGAACGGGGCGGCATCTTTTCCGTCTATGACCGGGATATGCTGGATTCGCTTCAGATAGAGCTTGCGCCCACCGCAAAAAAGAGAGGATTCATCGAGCGTTTTTATCTGTATCTTGCGCTGACAAAACCTTCTGAAAAGCTCTATATATCCTATTCGGCCACGGGCTCCGACGGAAAAGCGCTGCGCCCTTCCTACATGATCGGTGAGATTTTAAAGCTGTTTCCGGATATATCCGTACAGGCAGCGGACGGCGGTGAAGATTCTCTGTATGGGATCGCTACGGAGGAGACCGCGGTGTCTTTCCTGATCCGTGGGCTTAGGGAGTACAGAGACGGCCAAAGCAGTCCGGCCTGGAAGGAGCTCTACAGCTGGTATTACGGGCAGGACGAGAAACAAAAGCTGCTGCTTAAGCTGGTGGATGCCGCCTTTTACAGCTATGAAGAGAAGGGGATCGGGCAGGCGGTGGCAAGAGCGCTGTATGGCACAGAACTGTCCGGAAGCGTCACCAGGCTGGAAAAACAGGCTGCCTGTGCCTATGCACAGTTCCTGTCCTATGGGCTGGAGCTCACCGAGCGCCGGGAATTTGAATTTGCGACCGCGGATATGGGGACGATTTTCCATAATTCCATTGAGCTGGTATTTCGGAAAATGGAAGAGGCCGGCCTGGATTGGAATGAAATGGAGGAGGCGGGCCGCAGGGATCTTGTGGGCAGCTGTGTGGGACAGGTGACGGAAGAGTACGGAAACACTGTTTTAAAGAGCAGCGCCAGAAATGCATATCTAGCGGGGCGCATCGAGCGGATTACAGAGCGCACGGTCTGGGCGTTGTCCGAACAGCTGAAGCGGGATAATTACAGGCCGGCCGGTTTTGAGGTGTCCTTCTCTGCCGATGATTCGGGAGCGCTTAAAATCGCACTCACTGAGGAAGAAATCATGCGGTTAAGCGGACGGGTGGACCGGGTGGATGTGTGTGAGGGCGAGGACCGGGTCTATATACGGATTGTGGACTACAAGACCGGGAACACCTCCTTTGACCTTATATCGGTCTACTATGGGCTGCAGCTGCAGCTGGTGCTGTATTTGGACGCTGTGGCGGGTCTGGCAAAGAAACGCTATCCGGATAAAAAAATCGTGCCCGGCGGGGTGCTCTATTATAACATCAAAGATCCGCTGGTGGATTATGAGGACGGTGCCGATGAGGAGAACATCCGGCAGAAGATTCTGGAACAGCTGCAGATGAACGGTCTTCTGAATCAGGATCTGGGGGCGCCGGAGCAGAAAAAGACCAAACAGGTATCGGAGCAGCAGTTTGAAAATCTGCGCGACTACGTGAGCCGTAAGATTCGCCTGCTGGGCCGGGAGATCATGGATGGAAGCATACCGGTCAATCCCTATAAAAGGGATAACCGCACAGCCTGTGATTACTGCAGGTTTAAGGCAGTCTGCGGCTTTGACCTTAAGACTCCGGGATACCGTTACCGGAGGCTGAAGGAAAAGTCGCAGGAGGAGATCTGGCAGGAATTCTATGAGCAGAATGAAGACAAGCATAAGAACGGCAGAGAGGAGGTGCGGTGATGGGCGTGGAATGGACGGAAGAACAACAGCAGGTCATCCGGCTTAGAAACCGCAACCTTCTGGTGGCCGCCGCCGCCGGAAGCGGCAAAACCGCGGTGCTGGTGGAACGTATCATCACCATGATATCCGATGAGGAAAATCCTGTGGACATCGACCGGCTTCTGGTGGTGACCTTCACAAAGGCCGCCGCCTCGGAGATGCGGGAGAGGATCAGCAAGGCCATAGAAAAGAAGGTGGAGGAGCATCCGGGAAGCGCCCATCTCCAGCGGCAGCTGACGCTCCTGCACCATGCGGATATCACCACGATTGACAGCTACTGCCTCCATCTGATCCGCAATTACGCCAACGAGCTGGATATGGATCCGGAGTTTCGGGTGGGCGAAGAGGGAGAGATGAAGCTGATGCGTGCGGATGTGATCCGCCAGCTTCTGGAAGACTGCTATGCGGAAGGCAAGGAGGAGTTCCTGCGGTTTGTCGAGTGTTATGCCGTGGGAAATGCCGATGGCGGCCTGGAAGATTACATCGAACAGCTGTATCAGTTTTCCAGCGGATATCCCTGGCCGGATCTGTGGCTGGAACGCTGCCGGGAAAATCTGGAAGCGGACAGTGAGGAGGATATTGAAAAGAGCGGCTGGATGCGTTTCCTGATGGAGGATCTGGGGATACAGTGCGCAGAGCTGAAAGAGCAGCTTTTGTATGCGCTTTTGCAATGCCGGTCGGAAAACGGCCCCTATATGTATGAGGATATGATAAGGGATGACCTTAGGATGGTGCAGGAGCTGATCGGTGCCAAGGGATTCCATGAGGCCGGCGGCCTTCTGTCGGGCCAGAAATTCATGCGCATGTCATCTAAAAAGGACGCTGCAGTCAATGCCGATAAAAAAGCGCTGGTATCCAATATACGGAATCAGGTAAAAAAAGCGCTGCAGGATATGAAGAAGCGGCTCTGCGTCCAGGACATGGAGGAGATGCTCGCAGGCATCCGCGGCATGCGGGAGCCGCTGAATGTTCTAATCGGTCTCACCGCGGAATTCACCAGACGTTTCCAGGAGAGGAAGAAGGAGAAAAACACCCTGGATTTCAACGATCTGGAGCATCTTGCCCTGAATATCCTGGTACGGCGGACGGAGGAGGGAGAGCTTGAGATCACGGACGCGGCAAAAGAACAGAGCCAGACCTACGATGAGATTATGATCGATGAGTATCAGGACAGCAACCTGCTGCAGGAGACCATCTTAAACAGCATATCCAGGGAGCGGCTGGGACAGCCCAATATCTTTATGGTTGGGGATGTGAAACAGAGCATCTACAAATTCCGGCTGGCCAGGCCGGAACTGTTTATGGAAAAGTATGAAAAGTATGGGACTGAGGACGGATTGTACCAGCGCATAGACCTGCACAGAAATTTCCGCAGTCGCAGCAGTGTGCTTTCGGATATCAATTTCTTCTTTTACCAGATCATGACCAGACCGCTGGGCAATATCGCCTACGATGAGACGGCGGCTCTGTATCCGGGCGCGGATTATCCGGAATGCGGGGAGGCAAACGACACCTCCACCGAGATTCTTCTGATCCAGCCGGACAAAGAGGTGCTGGCCGCACAGCAGGACGCGGATTATCATATCCGGGAGCTGGAGGCCAAGGCGGCGGCGGCCCGCATCAGGGAACTGATAGACCCACAGAGCGGTTTTATGGTATATGACAGGAATAAAGGCTGCTACCGCAGGGCGCGCTACGGGGACATTGTGATCATACTCCGTTCTTTTAAAGGATGGGCGGAGACATTTTTAAACATCCTGTTAAATGACGGTATACCGGCCTTTGCCCAGTCCGCATCCGGCTATTTCAGCGCGCTGGAAGTACAGGTGGTGCTGGAACTGCTGCGGGTCATCGACAATCCCATGCAGGATATCCCTATGGCCGCGGTGTTAAAGTCTCCTGTCGGCGGCCTTAACAGCGAGGACCTGGCTGTGATCATGGGAGAATTCCGCAGGAAATTTAAGCGTTCGGTCAGAGGGATGTACCGTGCCGTGCTCTGGTATGCCAAAGAAGGTTCCAGGGAGGCAGTCAGGAATAAACTGAACAGATTTCTTATTATGCTGGAGGGATACCGGCAGATCCTGCCCTGCATCCCGCTGCATGAGCTGGTGCGCCGCGTGATGGAGGAAACCGGATATTATGACTATGTATCCGCCATGCCGGCCGGCTCTGCCAGGCAGGCGAATCTGGATATGCTGCTGCAGAAAGCGCTGGATTTTGAAAATACCAGCTATCACGGACTGTTTCAGTTCATCCGGTATATAGACAGCCTTCAGAAATATGAGATCGATTACGGTGAAGCCGCGGCTTTGGGTGAAAATGAGAATACCGTGAGAATTACGACCATCCATAAGAGCAAAGGGCTGGAATTTCCGATCGTCTTTGTCTGCGGCATCGGAAAGCGTTTTAATCTGACAGACAGCACGGCCAGGATCCTGCTGCATCCGGACTTGGGCATGGCCGCCGACTATATTGATATCGAGCAGCGCGTAAAATATGCCACTCTGATGCGCAAAGCCTTCCAGCGACGGATCGCCTTGGAAAATATCGGTGAAGAGCTGCGCGTGCTGTATGTGGCCCTGACCAGGGCCAAGGAAAAACTGATTCTGACCGGCACCGACCGTTACCTGGACAATAAACTCACTAAATGGGAAGACAGCTTTTATGCCGGGGGCAGAGAACTTCCGTTTACACTGCTGTCCCAGGCGGGTTCCTATCTGGATTGGATTTTGATGGCTCTGGCCAGAGAGAAAAAACCGGAGATACGCCTTAAGATCATAGATCTGGAGGATATCCTTTCTATGGAAACCGTAAAAAGGGTGGCGAAGGACGTGGCCAAAGAGGATCTTACAGACTGGGATCCGTGCCGGATCTATGCCGGAGAGATCCGGGAGGAGCTGGATAAGCGGCTGAAATTTATCTATCCGTTTCTTGGGGAAGCGGCGCTCCATGCCAAGATATCCGTGTCTGAAATGAAGAAAAGCATGCAGATGCCGGGGACGGATGAGGAGGGGGAGGTCCGGCTTTATGAGCAGTATCCGGAAGAAGGCGCCGGCGCCTCTTTGCCTGACCTCCCGGAAGCAGAAGAGCCGGCTCTTCCTAAATTCATGAAGGAAGAAAAGCCTCTGGTAGGAGCGCTGCGCGGCGTGGCCTATCACCGGGTGCTGGAGCTCATGGATTTTAAAGCGCCGGAGTGCACGGGGAACCCGCAGTCCGCCGTCGATTCCATGTATGCGTCGGGCAGGATTACCAAAGAGATGCATGACTGCATCCGGCCGAAGCATTTTGAATGGCTGTTTCGGACCGGGATCGGAAAGAGGATGTGCGAAGCTGCTGCAAAGAATGCATTGTATAAAGAAAAACAGTTTGTGATGGGCATACCGGCCAGAGAACTCCTGCCGGATCAGGACAGCGATGAACCGGTGCTGGTACAGGGTATCATCGACTGCTATTTTGAAGAGGAGGACGGGCTGGTGCTGGTGGACTATAAGACCGACAGCATCACAAAAGGCCAGGAAGAGATCCTGCTGAACCGCTATCATGTACAGCTTGTGCTTTATAAAAAGGCGCTGGAACAGATTGCCGGAAAAAGAGTGAAAGAAGGCGGGATTTATTCCTTTGCGCTCGGGAAATGGATTGAGGACAGCGGGCTGTAAGAATTATTTCTTCACTCATGTTTTATACCGTCCTTTATACTGCATATCCCATAACAAAGGTTTTTGCTTTATTCCGAACGATATTGATTTTATTCTGAAATTGACTATAATATACTTAAAAGGACTGGAGGTGTCTGAATGGGCGATACAATGACTGTAAAGGAATCGGCAATACTGTGGGGGATCACAGAACGCCGAGTAACGGTCTTGTGCAAAGAGGGGCGGATAGAAGGAGCATGTAAGAAAGGCCGCAGGTGGGTGATTCCTGCAGATGCCGAAAAACCTATTGACAGCCGGATCAAAACCGGTGCATATAGAAAAACAAAAATGCTGCCTGACTTACCGCTGCCGGTTGGGATTTCAGACTATCGTCTAGCCTCGTCCCAATATTATTATGTGGATAAGACTATGATGATTAAAGAATTTTTGGACGACCGCCCTATGGTGTCGCTCTTTACCCGTCCGCGCCGTTTTGGAAAAACCCTGAATATGGATATGATCCGCACCTTTTTTGAAAAGACAGACGAAGATACTTCCAATTATTTTAGGGATAAAAGAATTTGGGCCTGCGGCAAAAAATATCGAGACTATCAGGGAAAATATCCGGTGATCTTTATTACCTTTAAGGATGTAAAACGGGATACCTGGGAGGAAACTTATGATCAGATATCAAAGATTCTGAGACAGGAATTTGAACGCCATAGCGAGCTCTTAGAAAGCGAGCAGTGCAGTCAATATGAGAAATCATATATGAAGACTATTTTGGAAGAGAAAGCGGACAGTACTGACATGATGATGTCTCTGCAAAGACTCTCTCAAATGTTGGATGAACACTATGGCATCCCGCCCATTATTATTATTGATGAGTATGACACGCCGATTCAGCAGGGACATATGAGGGGCTTTTATGATGACGTGATTCTCTTTATGCGCAACTTGTTTTCTGGTGGTTTGAAGGATAACCGTCATCTTTCCTATGGCTTTTTAACGGGTATCCTTCGTGTTGCAAAAGAAAGTATTTTCAGTGGTTTGAACAATCTTGCGGTCAATTCCATTATGGATAATCGATATAGCGAATATTTTGGTTTTACACCGGAAGAGGTAAAAGAGATTGCCCGCTATTATCATGCGGAAGAGAAGTACGAGGAAATTTGCGCTTGGTACGACGGATACCGTTTTGGAGATTCAGAAATATTCAACCCGTGGTCTGTCATTAATTATTTTAGAAGTTATTGCCAGCCTAAAGCCTTTTGGCAGTCAACCGGCAGCAATGAGATAATCGGCGAGCTTCTGGCGAATGCAGGAGATGATATCTATGAACGCCTTAATGTTTTATTGCAGGGTGAGTCTTTCCTGACGTATATTGATACCGGAGTTATTTATCCTCAGATTCGAAACAACCCTTCCTCTGTGTACAGCTTTCTCCTGGTTGCCGGCTATTTGAAAGCAGTAAAGGTAGAACCTGCTTTCAGCGGTGATTACATGTGTGAAGTGGCGCTGCCTAACCAGGAGATCGCATTTGTCTATAACAAAGAGATCCTCCAAAAATTAACCAATATCATTCCCCAGGCTACCGCGATCTCAATTCAGGAAGCATTATATTCCAATGACGCGCAGAGACTGCAAAAAGAAATTCACAGGCTTCTTCTTCAATCGGCGAGCTGCTACGATACGGTCGGGGAAAACTTTTATCATGGTTTTGTCCTGGGGCTTTGCGCTATGATGGACAATCGCTACCATATCAGTTCGAATAGAGAATCCGGTGAGGGCCGATATGATATACAATTGCTGCCCAAATTCGAGAATATGCCGGGTATTTTGATTGAACTGAAGGCAGCTAAGAATTTTTCTAAAGAGAAATTGAAACAACTTTCAGAGACGGCTTTGGCGCAGATGGAGAATTGTAAATATGATATAGAGATGATTAGTAAGGGGATTAAAACAATCTTCAAGTATGGGGTCGCTTTCAGCGGAAAACAGGTTGTAGTTACAGTTGGATAACGCAGGAACCCTATGGGAGACTCGAATCTTAATTGGACAACTGATGCTTCCGGTTTCCGTATGCTTCAAAGCAAGAAAAATGTAACTTTGGCGGGATGCAGCAGAGTCATCCACTCTTGTCAACATCGTTATTGTTGATAAGGGTTGTTGGCACTGCTGCTTTTCTTTTGAAAGAAAATTATTCAGTTAATATAGTTGACAAATAATATTATATGGAATATAGTATTAAATATAAAATAATATTGAAAGTAAAATAATATTATGTAAGGCAGAGGAGTTGATAAAATGGTTTTTAACACGGGTGCGGCATTGCTGGATGCGATCGTGCTGGCAGTGGTATCGACGGAGCCGGGCGGAACATATGGCTATAAAATCACCCAGGATGTGCGGCAGGCGATTGATGTGTCGGAATCCACGCTCTATCCGGTGCTGCGCCGTCTGCAGAAGGACGAATGCCTGGAAGCTTATGATATGGAATATCAGGGAAGAAACCGCAGATATTATAAGATTACGGAGAAGGGCAGCGCACAGCTTCGCCTATATCGGGAAGAGTGGGGGACTTATTCTACAAAGATATCTAAGATTTTGTCGGAGGTAAAGTATGAGCAGGAAAGAGTTTTTGGATGAGCTTGCGTTTCTGCTGCAGGACATTCCATTGGTAGAACAGCTGGAAGCGCTGCAGTATTATAACGACTATTTTGATGATGCCGGGCCGGAAGCCGAACAGGATATTATAAAAGAGCTTGAGAGCCCGGCGAAAGTGGCCGCTATGGTGAAAGGCGGCGTCAGCGAAGAGGACGGCGAATTCACCGAGCGCGGATATAGCAATCCCCATTACCGGGGACCGTCCTATGAGATGGTGGAAAAGGAAAAACAGCGGCGTGATAAGGAAGATCAGAGTCATCCGTACAGTGAAGAAGGCGGTTTTGACGGCGGGCAGAAAAGCGGCAGCTCTGGCCGCGGCATGGGAGGACTGCTGGTGGTGCTCTTCATAATCGGTTTTCCGGTGATTATCGCGATGCTAAGTGCCGTATTCGCAGTGATGGTCGGCGTGGCCTCCGTGATGTTTGCGGTTGGGGTCGTGCTGGCAGTCCTTCTGATCGTGTTCCTCTGCACAGGCTTTTTCTGTATAGCGGCAGGGCTGGCGAAACTGTTTACGCTGCCTCTGACCGGAGCGCTGTTCTGCGGGACCGGCAGCGTGCTGATTGGATTAGGTTTGCTGTCATTGGTGCTTTGCATATTATATTACGGGAAGGTGCTGCCGGCATGTATGCGCGGGCTGGGCAGCATGTTTAACTGGAGCATCGGATTGTTCCGGAGAAGGAGGTCCTGTGTATGAACCGGATAATGAAGATCTGCTTATGGATTGCGATCCCCATGATAGTGGCAGGCGGCATTGTGGCCTCTGTCAGTTTCCTGATGGGAGCCAGAGGATGGCGCGATGCGGCCGATGCGGATAATACTGCAAAAGTTAGTGATACCTTATCGGGCAGGCTGGACAGCTTTAAACTGGATATCAACTACGGTGAAGTCCATATTGTGGAGGGCCCTGAACTAAAAGTAGAGGCGGAAGGCGTGTCCGACAGGTTTAGCTGGAAGCTGGAGAACGGCACTCTGATAGTGAAAGAAAAGGGCAGTTTCAATTCCGGGTTTTATCTGTTCGGCAAATACATCGGCGATAAATTAAACGAAAAACGCGTCATAACGATAACGCTGCCAAAGGGAACGAAACTTAAGGAACTGGATATCGATGTGGGCGCCGGCTATGTGGAATTTGCCGGCATGACCGCGGATAAGGCCGATATCGATATAGGAGCAGGGAGTATGGAAGCGGATGAACTCACCGTGACCGGCAAATGCCGGCTTTCAGCCGGAACCGGATCCATCGCGGTGACGGAGATTACAGCAGAAAAGCTGTACTTAGAGACAGGTGTGGGCAGCATCGAAGCGGGGGCGCAGACTGACGGTGACATCAGCATAGACTGCGGAGTGGGCGGCATCACGTTGACGCTTCAGGACAGTGAGGACAGCTATAACTATAAGTTTGACAGCGGAGTGGGCGGTGTTACCATCGGTGAATCGGACTACAGCGGACTGGGTAAAAATAAAAATATCGACAACGGCGCCGGCAAGACCATATCGATTGAATGCGGCGTGGGAAACGTAGAAGTTTTATTTGAGCGGAATTAACATTTGCTCCGATGACGGAGCGGAAGGGAGCATTGGATTATGGAAGAAAAGAAATTATATAAATCGAAGAACAACAGAATGATCTGCGGTGTCTGCGGAGGACTGGGAGAGTTCTTTCATCTTGACCCGACACTGTTTCGCCTGATCTGGGCGGTATGGGGTTGTGTCGGTGTGGGTATTATCATTTATCTTGTGGCGGCGGTCGTAATGCCGGAAGCCCCTGAAGATATCTATTGAATAAACAGCCCTAAAGCGGTGATACTTTTAGTGTCGGTAATGAAACAGAGACTCGAACAAGTACGCGAAAGGGGCAAATAAATGGCTAAGAAAAAAGAAAAAAAGATCGACTTAAACAACCTTACTCCGGAAGAACAGCTGAAACTGGAAATTGCGGAAGAGATAGGGGTATTTGATAAAGTCATGGAGGGCGGTTGGAGATGCCTGTCCGCTAAGGAAAGCGGCAGAATCGGCGGTCTGATCACAAAGAAAAAGAAGCAGCTGAAAGAAGAAAGCATGAAAAGCCTTTCAATGTAAAACGAATTATAATCCAACCGTCGCGGGAGAGAGACAGCCCGGCCGGTTGGATTATTCATTAAAAAGGTTTTGCCATACATACGGATGGCTCATACAATAAATGCGCCATCAATACATCAGCAAAAAAGAATGTCAATTGTAAGAAAATTGTAGTGCAAATAATCTGTTTTCTGTAGTAAAATGATAACTGCCCGGTGCATGAAAGGCGTCGGCATACGGCAGGCAAGTTCCTTTGTCTGCCTTAAATCGAGGAGAGAGTTATGAAAATACTGATCACTACTGATGCATACGTCCCGATGATCAACGGCGTGGTAATTTCTGTGATGAACCTTAAGGAACAGCTGGTCAAGAGGGGACACGAGGTGAAGATTCTAGCCCTTTCGGACACCGGCAGGGCGAGAAAAGAAGGAGATGTCTATTACCTGCCATCCATCCCTTTTCCGATCTATCCTGATGCCAGGGTAACTTTTTCATTTTACGGAAAGTATGTGAAGGAGCTGATTGACTGGAAACCGAATCTGGTTCATTCACAGAGTGAATTCACGTCTCTTTGCGCCGCGAAAAGAATCGCGAAAAATTTGAATATTCCGGTAATCCACACGTATCATACGATGTATGAGGATTACACACACTATTTTGTCAAGAGCAAGCGGGTGGGAAAGAAAATGGTCTCCTGGCTCGCCCGGATTCTGCTGGGAAAAGTAGATGTGATCGTCACGCCTACCAGAAAGGTTTCCGATGCTCTGAAAGGGTACGGCCTGAACAGACCCATGGTTTCCATACCTACAGGAATCGATTTAAGCAGATTTACCGGTTCCATGGAAAGCGCCGAGAGAGACGGGCTGAGGGCCGGACTGGGTTTTGGAAAAGAAGATAAAGTGCTGGTATTTGTAGGCAGGGTTGGAAAAGAAAAGAATATTGACTTTGTGGTGAGCCAGTTAAAGGGCCTGATGGAGCGCGACCGCACCTTAAGGATGGCAGTGGTCGGGGATGGCCCTCATAAGAAAGAGCTGGAAGAGCTGGTGAAAAATCTTGGACTTGCCGGACAGGTGGTATTCACCGGTGCGGTAAAGCCGGAGCAGGTGCACAGATATTATAAAGCCGCCGACGTATTTGTCAATGCTTCGGAAAGTGAAACACAGGGCCTGACCTATATTGAAGCGCTGGCCTCGGGTATTCCGGCGGTTTGTAAGATGGATGAGTGCCTCAAGGGCGTGATTGAGGACGGATATAACGGATATCTTTTTGAGGATGGGCAGGAGCTGGCTGAATGCGTGAAGCGGATCTTTGCGGATCGTGCGGCCTATGACCGGCTTTCAGAGAATGCCCAGAAGAGTGTGCTGCGTTTTTCAAAAGAAGAGTTCGGCAGAAGAATGGAAAAGCTCTATCAGTTTGTTTTAATGAAAAAAAGTACGGCTGAGAAATAGGCCATGGCATCCGCAGTGCTGTCTCAAATAAAAACGCCCCGCGTTCGGAATCGAATGCGGGGCTTCTTTGTTACTGCAGCTGTTTGACTTTATCAAATTCTGGGTTAAACGCGTAAAAGTTGCGTGAATCCAGTTGTTCCTGAACCATCCTTAAACCTTCTCCGAAACGCTGAAAGTGTACTACTTCTCTGGCGCGCAGAAAGCGGATGGGATCGCTGATCTCGGGATCTTTCACCAGCCTTAGAATATTGTCGTAGGTGGTGCGCGCCTTCTGCTCCGCCGCCAGATCCTCAGTCAGATCGGTGATCGCGTCTCCCTTGGATTGAAATTCACATGCGTTAAAAGGAATTCCTCCCGCGGCCTGCGGCCAGAGCGCTGTGGTGTGATCCACATAGTACTTGTCAAATCCGGAAGCCGTGATTTCCTCCGGGGTAAGGTTCTTAGTCAGCTGGCAGATGATTGCGCCAACGATTTCCAGATGGGCCAGCTCTTCAGTGCCGATATCGGTGAGCAGCCCCGATACTTCCCGGTAAGGCATGGAGTATCTCTGTGACAGATACCGCATGGATGCAGCCAACTCACCGTCAGGCCCGCCGAACTGACTGATGATAACCTGGGCCATCCTGGGGTTGGGCTTGCTGATTTTTACAGGGTATTGGAGCCGCTTTTCATAGTTCCACATTGGCAGGTCCCTCCTTCCCATGGAGCGGGCATTGAGCCCCATGTCCATTTGCCGGTCCCTTCGGATGTCATGCAGACTTCCAGCGGGCCGTACAGTTTTTCATATTCCTGTGCCGCTTCTTTTTTCTGTTTCAGAGTTTGATGAAAAAGCTTCAATGCGTCCTGATCCTCCGGGTGGGTATCCAGATACAGCGTCAGGTCGTTTACCGTGAAATTGGCTTCGTTTATCTGTTTCATAAGCTGATCCTGTCTGTTATCGTTCATGGATATCCGCACCTCCTGTGAAAGGCATGTCAAGGCAGGGAAAGATTGTTCCCCGCTTAAGAGCCTGATCATGCGGATAAATTTCGTTCTTCTCAGGCTGCGGAACAATATAGGCAATCGCCAGTGATAGTGGCGCGGCCGTTGGATGATTGCTTAAACTTGTCTGTTCCATTACAAATCTCCTTTCTCATGTCACCAGCCGCAGGCTGATGACCTACGCACACTTCAGTGTGCTTCCTATTTTATGTCACCAGCCGCAGGCTGATGACCTACGCACACTTCAGTGTGTCACTCTTTCGGTATAGTTTCCGGGTGAATCGGAACAATAATAGTATGTGTAGTTATTAAAAAATACGGCAGGGCAATGAATGGAATAAATGGTCGGTGAATGATTGACATAACCGTAAAATGGGGCGTAAACTGGTATCTGTGTGATCAGGGATTTCCCATTTGGAAAGCGGGGACTAAAATATGTTAAAAAATGAGTGGAAAGATGCGAAGGATATGGCAGTCTGCTTTAAGGCCTATTTATTCAGGAACAGATATGTGATACTGATTATGGGTATTTTTGTATTTCTGGTGCATGGGAGCAAACTGTTCAGCTTAAATAATGGCATAGATACGGAGCAGATTATTTTTCTGGGCAATGAGTTTTATGAAAGCTGGCTGGGGATAGGAAGGCAGGGACTTATATTCCTTAAGTGGCTTCTGGGGCTTGAAGTTTATAATCCGTTTTTTGCCCCGGTGCTTTTGATGATATTCTCTGTAACGGCGTTTATCGCTTATACATTTTTGCTGGAATATGCCGGCGGAGAATGCGGATTTCCGATACATAAAGGAAGGTTTCGGGGGCTGGCTCTTGTATTTGGCATGATTGTTGTGTCCCATCCTGTTTGGGCGGAGCAGTTTTATTTTACACTGCAGGCGGCGGAAATCATGCTTTCCGTCGTCAGCCTGCTTGCCGCGCACAGGTGGGGGCAGCGGGGAGGTTTCCTTTGGTTTGCGGCGGCGGTACTGCCTGCAACCCTGGTTTTTGGCACGTATCAGGCAATGATGCCTCTGTACATCTTTACGGGAGCTGCGCTCTCGTTTCTGCGGTCGGCCGGGAAATGGGCGGAGAAAGCGGACAGGGAAGAAATGCCGGAAAACAAAGGGGTGAAGGATAAGAAGGAAACGCCGGAAAAGGAAAAGATAACGGGAAAAAATGGAAGAAGCACAAACGGTGATGTTATTTACGTTTTCCGTCTTGCGGTGGTTTTTTTAACCGGCTTTGCCGTCAATCAGGTCATTACAGCGCTGTTTTTCAGCAAAACCGGATATGTTTCGGACCAGGTGCAGTGGGGAAACGGCAATTTTAAATACGGGTTCATGCAGATCCTGATGCATATAAAAGACGTGTTGACCGGAGACGGTATCTTTTATATCGGTACGTTCGCCTGGATTGCGCTCTGCCTTCTTTTTGCCCTGTTGATCGTATTTAGAGGACGCAAAGAAAAGCTGCAGAAAATATGGCTGCTTTTCTTATCAGCCGCCGTGTGCGCGGGGCCGTTTTATCTGACGGCGGTAATGGGAAAGGTACCGGTGGCCAGGGCACAGCTGGTGCTGCCCTTCTGTATGGGATTTATGGCATATATGAGCGGAGCGCTTTTGGATGGATCCAAAGCTTTTGCCGGCGGTAGGATAAAACGGAGGACTGCCGGGCTGGCCATAACAGCGGTCCTGATATCGGTTTGTGCCCTGTCCGTATGGAAAGAGGCAGAGATTACGAGCCGTCTGTATTATACGGACAGCGAGCGCTATGAGGAGGATCTGCGGCTGGCAGATACTATCAGCAGAGATATCGCAGAGTTTACCGGAGAGTATGATTTTTCGGGAACAGTGATATTTGTGGGGAAAAGAGAAGCGGCAGGCAATAACAGCACGGTTGAGGGAGATGTGATCGGGCATTCCATTTTTGCCTGGGACACAGATGTGGAACCCGCTTATTATTACAGCAGTTTAAGAATATTAGGATTTATGCACTGCATGGGCATGCGCTATGACAGGCTTACCGCAGATCAGGCTGTGAAGGCGGCAGAGGCCGCTTCGGATATGAGCTGCTATCCCAAGGAGGGCAGCATTGCCTGGATGGAGGACACGGTCGTTGTTAAGCTAAGCGATTAAGGAGAAAAAGGTCCCGCAGGATGTATCAGATTCTGCGGGACCGGATTTTAACGTATTATTTACTGCAGTTTTTCTGTACATTAACCTTATCGAATGCCGGGTTAAACGCATAGAAGTTTTTGGAATCCAGGTGATCCTGCACGATTCTCAAGCCTTCGCCGAATCTCTGGAAATGCACGACTTCTCTTTGACGCAGGAAACGGATCGGATCGCAGATTTCGGGATCCTTGATCAGTCTTAAGATATTGTCATAGGTGGTGCGCGCCTTCTGTTCCGCCGCCATGTCCTCTGTCAGATCGGTGATCGGATCGCCTTTGGACTGGAATACACAGGCGTTAAAAGGGAAACCGCCCGCTGCCTGCGGCCATAATCCGGTGGTATGGTCCACATAATACTTATCAAAACCGGAGGCCACGATCTCTTCCGGAGTCAGATTTCTGGTCAGCTGGTGCACGATCGCACAGATCATTTCCATATGTGCCAGCTCTTCGGTACCTATATCCGTAAGCAAAGCGGAGGTTTCCTTATATGGCATCGAATATCTTTGAGACAGGTATCTCATGGATGCGGCCAGTTCGCCGTCAGGCCCGCCGAACTGTGTGATGATCACCTGAGCCATCTGGGGATTTGGCTGGCTGATTTTTACCGGGTATTGTAAGCGTTTGTCATAAGTCCACATTAGCACATACCTCCTTCCCAGGGCCACGGGTCATTTACCCAGCTCCAGGCATTGCGGCGGCATTGGTCGCAGGAACCGGGAGCGCCGTCCGATAAAACCACACTTTTGGCTGTCAGCGGCCCGAAGCGCAGTTCGTGTTCTTTTACCAGTTTCCAGTAACATTCCTGCATAGTTTCATAGTACTGCAGAGCTTCCTGATCGCAGGGATGTGTATCCAGAAAGAGGATGGCTTCATCCAGGGCGAACCCTGTCTGATAGATCTGATTCATTAATTTCGCATGTTCTGCATTCATCTGCCTGCGCACCTCCCTATCATAAAAGGTTTATCCAGTTCAGGGAAGATGGTGCCCTTGTTTAATCCGCATTCCAGATCATAAGGCTCTTTCCAGCGCTGCCAGGGAACATACGCCATAGCAACGGGGAACGTATCAGGGGTATCCATGCGGGCATCCATTCTGGCATCCATCCGGTCGTTTGTGCGGCCGGCCGTATTGCAGCCGCAGTCCTGCATATTGTTTCTCATCATCGAAGGATTGTTATAGGCATACATCGGCCTGCGGGGATCGGGCCGTCTGTTATTACAATATTCCAACGTTGAATCTCCTTTCAATGTTCATAGATTTCAGATTCAATAATAGTTTATGCCGCGCGGGAGCTGGGGGTGACAGATGCGGATAACGTCGTGGTAGAAATTAGTTTAAAGAAGTGATATACTGTTAGCGGCGTGTAATGAGAGCGCAGAAATGAGGTTGATTATGGAATTAGCGGCGTACAGTTACAGGGAGGACGAACGCGAATATTTTGAAAAATTTGGAAAGCAGTACGGCGTTAAGGTGCGGCTGATAAAGGAAGCTCCTTCGCCGGAGAATGCGGCGCTGGCCGCAGGATGTGAGAGCGTGAGCGTCATCACCACTGCGATTACGGCGGAGATTATAGAGAAGTGGCATGAGGCGGGGGTGCGCTGTATCTCCACCAGGACCATAGGTTATGAGCACATTGACTGTGAGAAGGCCTGGGAGCTTGGGATGACAGTGAGCAATGTCAGCTATTCCAGCGGCAGCGTGGCTGATTATACCGTGATGATGATTCTGATGGTGATCCGGCGGATCAAGTATATCATGAAACGTTTTGAGGCCCAGGACTGCTCGCTGTTTATGAAGCGCGGGCGGGAACTGGCCAATATGACCGTGGGAGTGATCGGCACCGGCAGGATCGGTGAGCATGTGATCAAAAACTTAAGCGGTTTCGGCTGCCGCTTGCTGGCTTATGACCTGTATCCGAAAGAAAGCGTCGGAAGGATGGCGGAATATGTGGACTTTAATACGCTGCTTGGGGAGAGCGATGTGATCACGCTGCATACGCCTGCAACGCCAGAATCGCAGCATATGATCTGCCGGGAGAGCATTGAAAAGATGAAGGACGGCGCGGTGATCATCAATACGGCGAGGGGGTCTCTGATCGATACGGACGATCTGATCGATGCACTGGAGAGCGGCAAGATCGGGGCTGCCGGTCTGGATGTGATAGAAAATGAGATGGGAATCTATTACGGTGACCACAGATATAAGGTGATTCATAACAGGCAGAGAGCGGTATTAAATGAGATGCCGAACGTGCTTCTGCTTCCTCATACAGCGTTTTTTACGGACCAGGCGGTCAGCGATATGGTGGAATATTCGATAGTAAGCTGCCTGAATACGGTGGAAGGAAGAGAAAATCCCTGGGAGATAAAGAAATAGGGGCTGCGTCAGATAAAAAAGATTATTAAGGAGGAGATTACAATGGTGCAGGAAAATTTAAACAGGCTTAGAGCCCTGATGAGTGAGAAACAAGTGGATGCCTATATGGTGCCCACCTCGGATTATCACGAGTCAGAATATGTAGGCGGATATTTTAAGACACGGGCGTGGATGACCGGATTCACAGGCTCTGCAGGCACACTAATCGTATCACAGCAGGAGGCGGGCCTTTGGACCGACGGAAGATATTTCATACAGGCGGAGACCCAGCTAAAAGGCAGCGGCATCACGCTGTACCGCATGGGGAATGAAGGTGTGCCTACGGTATTTGAATTCCTGGAAAACACGGTGCCGGAAGGAGGCTGCCTCGGATTTGACGGCCGTGTGGTCAATGCCGCTCTGGGCAAGGGTCTGGAGGACGCGATGAAGAAGAAAGGCGCCCGTATCGCATGGGAAGAGGACCTGTGCGGACAGATCTGGACGGACCGCCCCGCTCTTTCGGCGGAAAAAGCATATCTGCTGAAGGAAGAATACACGGGATGCAGCATGGCCGACAAGCTGGCGGGACTGCGCATGGCCATGAAGGAAAAGGGCGCGGATATCCATCTGAATACCTGTCTGGATGATATCGCCTGGCTGTTTAATATGCGCGGCAACGATATACCGTATAATCCGGTGGTGCTTTCCTATGCCGCGGTTACTATGACGGAAGCCGTGCTGTTTGTGCAGGACGGAGTGCTGGGAGAGGATATCGCCCGTGAACTGGAGAAAAACTGCGTGACCGTCCGCCCGTATGAGGCCGTATATGACTATGTGAAGCAGATTCCGGAGACTTGCAGGGTGCTTTTGGATAAGTCCAGAACCAATTACGCGATCTGCAGCGGTATCTCTTCTGCGGTTAAGATACTGGATGAGAAAAGCCCCGTGATGCTCGCCAAAGCCGTTAAAAATCCGGTTGAAGTGGATAATGAGAGAAATGCGCATAAAAAAGACGGCGTGGCCGTCACGAAATTTATATACTGGCTGAAACAGAATATCGGAAAGACAGAGATAACCGAAATCAGCGCATCGGATTACCTGGAAGAGCTTCGCAGGCAGCAGGAGAACTTTGTGGAGCTAAGTTTCGATACAATTGCCGCCTATAAGGACAATGCGGCCATGTGCCACTACAGCGCCACGCCGGAGAGCAGCCGCACGCTGAAACCGGAAGGCTTTCTTTTGGTGGATTCCGGCGGCCAGTATCTGGAAGGCACAACGGATATTACGAGGACCATCGCCTTGGGAGCGCTGACAAAGGAGGAGATCCGCAGCTTTACGCTGGTTCTTAAGGGAATGATCCGTCTGGCAAAAGCGAAGTTTTTGTATGGCTGCCGCGGGCTCAATCTCGACTATCTGGCCAGGGGACCGCTGTGGGAGCACGGGATGGATTATAACCACGGCACCGGCCACGGCGTGGGATATATGCTGAACGTACACGAAGCGCCCAACGGGTTTCGCTGGAAGGTCGTGCCGGAAAGAGACGACAGCTGCATACTGGAAGAAGGAATGATCACATCTAATGAGCCAGGTTATTATGAGGCTGGGCAGTACGGCATCCGCACGGAGAACCTGATTGTCTGCAAGAAAGCGGAAAAGAATGAATACGGCCAGTTCATGGAATTTGAAACGCTGACCCTTGCGCCCATAGACCGTGATGCCATAGATGTATCGCTGCTGGATGAGGAAGAGCTGGAGTGGCTCAATGATTATCACCGCAGAGTATATGAGGAGCTTTCTCCCTGCCTGGATGCCGCGGAAGCCGCTTGGCTGAAAGAAGCCACCGAAAAACTGTGATGCAGCAGGATTTGTTTGGTTCCCTGAAAGTGCTGGAGCCGAGAGAACGGCCGTTTACAAAGGAAGAACGCCTGAAGGCCATGGTTTCACCGATGCTTGGCTGGTTTGAGAACAACGCAAGAGTGCTGCCCTGGAGACAGGAGCCCACTCCCTATAGGGTATGGGTGTCGGAAATCATGCTGCAGCAGACCAGGGTGGAGGCGGTCAAGCCTTATTTTGAGCGGTTCATGAGGGCGCTGCCGGATGTGGCAGCTCTGGCGGCCGCTCCCGAGGAAAAGCTGCTGAAGCTGTGGGAAGGGCTGGGTTATTATAACCGGGTGCGCAACATGCAGAAGGCGGCCGTCACGGTGATGGAGGAATACGGCGGCAAGATGCCGGCCTCCTATGAGGAGCTCCTGAAGCTGAAAGGGATCGGTTCATATACGGCGGGTGCAATCTCTTCCATCGCCTTTGGAATTCCGGTTCCCGCCGTCGACGGCAATGTGCTGCGCGTTATATCCAGACTGACGGCTTCACGGGAAGATATCAGCCGGCAGACTGTGAAAGCGCAGATGGAAAAAGATTTAAAGTCCGCTATGCCGCAGGACGGTGCGGGTGATTTTAATCAGGCCCTTATGGAGATCGGCGCCCTGATCTGCGTGCCGGGCGGCGCGCCCAAATGCCAGGCATGCCCTTTAAATACTCTGTGCCTTGCCAGCAGGGAGGGGCTGACGGAGGAGATACCCGTTAAGGCCGCAAAGAAAGGCCGGCGGATTGAGGAAAAGACAGTGTTTCTGATAGAATCTAACGGCGGTATTGCCATACGCAAGCGTCCGGATACAGGGCTGCTGGCCGGCCTGTATGAATACCCCAACACAGACGGTGCGCTAAAACAGGATGAGGCGAGGGAATATCTGCTCTCACAGGGAGAGACGGATTTCACAATAGAACCGCTGCCACCGGCGAAACATATATTTTCCCATGTGGAATGGCATATGCAGGGCTATTGCGTGCGCCTGTTGGGAAAGCGCGGCGATTCCTTTCAGTATGCAGACGCAGAAGCGCTGCAGAATGAGTATGCGGTGCCGGCCGCTTTTGCAGCATATACAAGGCTGGTGCCCGGCATCTGCCGATAAGTTCCCTGTAAGAACCGGCCTGTAAGAACCGCGGCATTCATCAATTTACAATTGCAGGGCAGTATGATATAATGTCGGCAGACATTATATCGTGCTGATTTTCGTCTGCAGAGCAGACAGGTTTCCATTGAAAATCA
>OGGQ01001101.1_pt1 | contig 36711 bp, 32 predicted proteins | sample 1571191 | NCBI WGS metagenome assembly OGGQ01 (sample SAMEA2582061, study PRJEB24529) | metagenome | biome: Human gut stool | place: China | collected 2011
GCTGATTTTCGTCTGCGCAGCAGACTCTTACTTCTGAAAATCATGCGCATCCCCCAAAAGGGGCATGTCGGCTTGCTGACATGGCTGCAATGAGAAAAGGTGCCGCCTCCCGGCGCAGAAACGAGGATACAGAATGGACTCTCGCAACCTCACCCTGCTGACAGATCTCTACGAACTGACCATGATGCAGGGTTATTACAAGGAAAACCGAAACCAGACCGTGGTATTCGACGTATTTTACCGGTCCAATCCCTGCAGCGGCGGCTATGCCGTCATGGCGGGCGTGGACCAGCTCATGGACTACATCAGGGGGCTCAAATTCGGCCCCGATGAAATCAGCTACCTTCGCAGCACCGGATTCTTCGATGAGGATTTTCTCGAATACCTCGCGGACTTCCGTTTCTCCGGAGATATCTACGCCATACCTGAAGGCAGCGTAATCTTCCCCCGGGAACCGTTAGTGAAGGTGGTTGCTCCGATCATGGAAGCGCAGCTGGTGGAAACAGCCATTCTCACCCTGATCAATCACCAGAGCCTGATCGCCACCAAGGCATCCCGTGTGGTCTATGCCGCCAATGGCGACGGTGTTATGGAATTCGGTCTGCGGCGGGCGCAGGGACCTGATGCCGGCACCTACGGGGCCAGGGCCGCCATGATCGGCGGGTGTATCGGCACCTCCAACGTGCTGGCCGGCCAGCTCTTCGATGTACCGGTAAAGGGGACCCACGCGCACAGCTGGATCATGAGCTTTCCCGACGAGCTGACGGCCTTCAGGACTTATGCCCGGCTCTATCCGGACGCCTGCCTGCTGCTGGTGGATACATATGATACATTAAAGTCCGGTATCCCCCACGCGATACGCGTATTTCAGGAGATGAAGGCGGCCGGCCGGAAGCTTAAGTTCTACGGCATCCGCATGGACAGCGGAGATCTTGCCTATCTGTCCAAGGAAGCCAAAAAGATGCTGGATGCCGCCGGCTTTACCGACGCCGTGATCTCCGCCTCCAGCGACCTGGACGAATATCTGATCCAGAGCCTTAAGAATCAGGGCGCGGCCATCAATTCCTGGGGTGTCGGCACCAACATGATCACCTCCAACGACTGCCCCGCTTTCGGCGGCGTCTATAAGCTTGCGGCAGTATTGGATGAAGCGTCGGGAAAATTCATCCCCAAGATCAAAATTTCCGAAAATACGGAAAAGGTGACCAATCCCGGCAATAAGACGGTCTACCGCATCTACAGCCGCGCCACCGGCAAGATCATCGCCGATCTGATCGCCCTTGCGGATGAGAAATACGAAGAGAGCAATCCCCTGCTGCTGTTTGATCCGGTGGATACCTGGAAGAAGACCTATCTGCGCCCGGGTGAATACCGGATGTGTGAGATGCTGGTTCCGGTCTTTCAGGGCGGCCGCTGTATATACACTTCTCCCAGCGTTATGGAAATCCGTGACTACTGCGCCGCACAGCTGGATACATTATGGGATGAGACCCGCCGTCTGGTCAATCCCCATCAGGTACATGTGGACCTGTCCCATGAGCTCTATCATATGAAAAACAGGCTCTTAGACCGCATGAATTCATTAAATCAGATGCAGGAGGTTTGATATGCTGCGTTTTATTATCGTCGCAACTTTTGTAGTGCTGTTCTTGATCTTTTCCATCCCGATCATGCTCGTGGAATGGATCATCGGCAAGTTTAACCCCGATCTTAAGGGCCGCAGTTCTCTGGCCATTGTGCAGTGGGCGTTTCGCGTGATCATCGTCCTGTCCGGCACAAAGGTGAACGTAATCGGCAGGGAAAATATCCCTGATGACCGGGCAGTGCTCTATGTGGGCAATCACCGCAGTTACTTTGATATCGTCATCGGATATACGCTGATTAAGGGCCAATGCGGATTTGTGGCCAAAAAGGAAATGGAAAAGATTCCGCTGTTAAGCATTTATATGAAATATCTGCACTGCCTGTTTCTGGACCGTGAAAATATCAAGGAAGGCTTAAAAACCATCCTGGTGGGCATCGACAAGATCAAGAACGGGATATCCGTCTGGATCTTTCCCGAGGGCACAAGGAACAAGGCCGAACAGGAGACGGATCTGCTGGACTTCAAGGAAGGCAGCATGAAGATGGCCGAAAAGACGAAATGTCCGATCATCCCCGTCGCCATCCATAACACTGCGGACATATTTGAAAAACACATGCCCCGGATAAAGCGGCAGGAAGTCACCTTCCGTTTCGGTGAACCCATCGATATCGCATCGCTGGACAAGGAACAGAAGAAATTTCTCGGCGCCTATACCCGCGGCCGGATCATAGAGATGCTGGAAGAATTTTAAAGAGCCCTTCTAACGGGCCTGCCCCGCTCCGCAGTATTTCGCTATATAAGCGGTGGGCGTCATGCCCACCCTTTTTTTAAACAGCTGGGAAAAATACTGGGGATTCTTTCCGCAGCCCACCTTCTCCGCGATGTCCTGTATCTTATCCCCGGACATCATATATTCTTTGGCCTTTCGAATCCTTACATCCGTCAGATAATCCGAAAATTTGCGTCCGGTCTCCTTAACAAATTTCTTGCTCACATAGTCCACATTCATATACAGGCAGTGTTCCGCAATATAGTTTAACGTCAGATTGGAGTTTTGAAGGTTGTTCTCCACATAATCAAAGATCTGTCTGGTCATGGCACAGTAAGAGCTCTCCTGCCGCGGTTCGGCCAGCATCTCGCTCAAGTGGGAAATCACCATCTGCTTAAGCCTGCCGATATCCGTCTCCTCGTTGGCCTTAGCCAGCCACTCCGTCAGGCGGATCGTGGACAGGGACGCGTCATCCAGCGCGGCCTTTAGCATAAGGCTGCCGGAAAGCTGCCGCAGGAAATCGATATCGTCAATCCCCGACAGGATTTCCGACATCCTGTCCATGTCCCCGGCGCTGCCCTGCCGGATCTGCTGGTAGAGCCGCCCGGTCTCCTCAATGATATAGTTATAGTTGCAGGTATAGATGCTGTGAAAATTGTTGATATAGTAAATATTGCTGTAGCGGGTCAGTTTGGCCAGCACCACACGAAGCAGCTCCTGAAGGCTGTCATAGGCCTCCTCCGCAAGCTCCAGTGTCACATGCTGGGTCTCAAAATCAAGCCCCCTGATATACCCTGTAAACTCCCCGTAATCCTCTGAAAAGCTCTTGAAAAACAGCAGCAGCGTATTGTTCACATATACGCCGTGCAGAGTCACCTGTGGCATGTAGCTTAGACAGTACTGTCTAAGCTCTGCCAAGAACGGTTCCAGGCTCTCCCGTTCCAGATAATATACGTAAAACAGCTGATAGGCGGTCCCGTGAAAATCCATATAAGGCTCATATTCCTCCAGAATCTCTTCCCACCGCCTGTCCTGCCCCATGCTCTCGCCGATGATGCTGGACATAATGTTATGCTGCATATTGTTGGTGAGCAGGTACTGGCTGTTCTCCAGATTCCTGGCCTGTTTCCGCGCATAACAGTCCTTTGAGACCTCCCTTATGGCCTCCTCAATCTTGGACTGGCTGCAGGGCTTGAGCACATACTGCTTCACGCCGTATTTCATGGCCTCCTTGGCGTATTCAAACTCTCCGTAGCCGGAGAGAATGACAAACTGTGTATCCAGGTCCGTCTCCGATATCTTCCGGATCAGCTCCAGCCCGCTCATTCCCGGCATCTTGATATCGGTCAGCACGATGTCCGGCGATTCATCGATAATCATATCATAAGCCTCAAGTCCGTTGGAGCATAAGCCGATCAGTTCTGCGTCCAGGCTCTTCCAGTCTATTAAGTTTGATATTGTCTCTCTGATGACCCTCTCGTCATCCGCAATGATCAGTTTCAGCATCCGCATCCCCCTCTTCCCCGGTAATATATGGCATCCGTATCTCCGCCACAGCCTTTTCGTCCTCATTATAGAGCGTGAGCCCATATTCCCTGCCATACATCAGCTTGATGCGCTCGTCGATGTTGATCAGCCCTATGCCAAATCCGTTGGGCTTGATCTGGGAAGAACGCAGCTTTAAAAGCAGATCCTCTTCAAACTGTGATCCGTCATTTTTCACATGGATGACCAGCGTATGATCCGTCCGGTCATGTTCAATCAGTATCCCAATGCTGCAGAACTCCGTGCTTTCCTCCAGGCCGTAGTTGATGGCGTTCTCCACCAGCGGCTGTATGATCATCTTCGGTATCCTGGCGCCGTACAGCCCCTCCTCACAGGTGATGCAATACTCCAGACGGTCCTCAAACCGGTATTTCTGAATCGTGATATACGCGGTGATGATCTCCAGCTCCTGCTTCAGATCCAGAATGGAATTAGTTTTGCTAAGCGTCGCCCTAAGCAGGGTGCCCAAGGATTCCACCATGCAGGAGATCTCCCCGTTGCCTGCGGCCTTCGCCCGCCAGTTCACGGATTCCAGCGTATTGTACAGAAAATGAGGATTGATCTGCATCTCCAGCGCTTTGAGCTGAGCGTCCTTTTTCCAGAGCTCATTCACATAATTGACCTGTATCAGCTCCCTGATCTTTTCCGCCATGCTGTCAAACTGACGGTTCAGCAGTCCAAACTCGTCCCGGCGGCGGCTGTAGTCATACGCATTTTCAATCACAGCGTTTTCATCCGCACTGAAAGCCTGCATCTTGCGCACCAGCTGGTTGGTATGCCTGCTGATAAAAGCGATCATGGATTCCGAAAATACCACCGACAGCAGCACGCTGATCACCAGCATCACGATGCTGATCATCTTAGCCAGCGAAACCGTATGAAAGATCGGATCGTAGGACACATAGCAGGCATAGGTCCAGTTAAATCCTGGAATCGTGTTGGATACGGCAAAATACCGGTGTCCGTCCACCGTCATTATCGCGTACTTCCCATCAGCAATCTGCTCCATGCCCTGCCGGACCGACTCGGACAGATCCGTATGATTATAAATAATCCGGTCATCCGCCAGGATATAATACTGCGCGTCCTCATACATGCCCTCATTGAAATTCAGGGAATCCATGAGCCCGTTTAAATCCACGGACACGATCAGCGTGCCCAGCTCCTCCAGGTTGGAGCTCTGGATGTACTTGAACAGGCGCCCCATAAACAGCCCGTATTCATCGCTGTAATCCGAGATCCAGACCGGCCTGCCGTCCCCTTCATGGGCAGCCTCCAGCACATGGGACTCTATGTGATCCGGCGTTTTCTGAGATCCGAGATAATTGGAATAGGTAATAAATTCCTCGTTATTCAGTGTGATATATCCGATATAATTGGATTTGTACTGCTGATAGTATTCCAGCACCGTAGCGGCGAGGTTTCTGTAGGCCTCAGTCCTGATTCTGGGATTTTCCGAATGCTTCACCGAAGCCAGGTTGCTCTGCACATTGGCGTCGGAGAGCATCAGTCCTGACATGGTTTCAATGTTGGCCAGATAAAAAGATACGGTGGTGGCGGAATAGGAAAGATTGCGGGCAAGGGTATCCTGGAGCAGACGGTTGTAGGCCGACGTGGCCAGCTGCAGCCCGGAAATTCCCGCACAGGATACCAGTATGATGGAAAAAAGCACAATATACAGTATTTTTCGTTTCAAAGAAATGCCGGCCAGGACATGCCCAAGCCTGTTTAAAATTCTGTTCATATCGCTCCCCCTGCGAACTGTATGCGGCCCCTTAGAAGCCGCGGCTGCCCGGCCATCCGGCCGCTCAACACTATTATAATAAGAAAAGAGTGCAGGAATTGCAAGTTTTTGTCTGCAAGAAGCCGGATTTTTAATGCAGGACACCGGAATTTTTTATTAATTTATCCGAAGCCGGATGTTACAATGGGTCTACACCAACAGTGAGAGGGAGGTAGACTATGACAAAGAAGGAAAGAGTGATACGGGCGATCCGGCAGGAAGAAACGGACTGTATACCGTCTTGCTTTTCCATGCATTTCCCAGCAGAATGCGCCAATGGGGAAAATGCGATCAGGGCGCATCTGGATTTTCTGGAACAGACCGATGTGGATATCCTGAAGATCATGAACGAAAACCTGGTATCAAGCGGCTATGATCTGAACAGCCGTGAGGACTATGAGAGGTTTCCGGCCATTTCCGCAGAAGATCCGTTTATGCAGACACAGCTGAATCTGGTTAAAAGGATACTGGAGAAGACTCCGGACGACTGCTTCACCATCGGCACGCTGCACAGCGTGGGAACTTCCGCCATGTATCATCCGTTCAAAAGGATGGGTTACGGATACGACCAGTCCAGGAGCGTATTTGATGCGTGGATGAAGGAAAATCCCGCCAAAATGCTGGATGCCGTCAAACGGATTACCGACGGGCTCTGCGGGCTGGCGGCAAAATACATAGAAGCCGGTTTAGACGGTGTATTCGTAGCTTCTCTGGGAGCTGAGAGGCGTTTCGGCCTGACGAAAGAGCAGTTTGACGAATGGGTGGCTCCTTACGATCAGATGATCATGAAAGCTGTGAAAGATGCGGGAGGATACTGCTTCCTCCATGTATGCAACCGGGATGTCAATCTGGATTACTACAGGGATTACGATGAAAATCTGTATGATGTTGTGAACTGGGGAACATTTGAAGTGCCCTGTTCCATGAAAGAGGGCCGCGAAATCTTCCACGGCAGAACGGTCATGGGCGGCCTGGCGAACCGGGTCGGGGTGCTGGCCTCCGGCAGCGAAGAAGCGCTCTGCACAACCATTGAATCCGTAGTCAATTCCTTTGGCAGAAAAGGCCTCATACTGGGAGCCGACTGTACCGTCGCCACGGAACAGGATTTATCAAGGATCCGCCTGGCTGTAAATACAGCCAGAAGATTATAAACAAACTATGATGCACACAGATGTGTGCGCAGGTCATCAGCCTCCGGCCGGTGACAGGAATGGAAGGAGAACAGGACATGAAAAAAAGAGTATTGGCAATCTTTATGGCACTGGTTCTGGCCGCAGGCCTGACCGGCTGCAGCAGCAACAATGCCTCTGAGACCACCTCATCCAAACAGGAAGAGACCACAAAACAGGCGCAGTCAGAGGGCAAGGATGAAACCACCGCTGTCACAACCGCCGCTTCCGGCGAAGCGCTGGAGCTTTCCATCACATGGTGGGGCAGCCAGACGCGCGCTGACCTGACACAGGAAGCGCTGACACTTTATGAATCCTTAAACCCCGGAGTAACCTTTGACGGACAGTTTCTCTCCGGCGCCGATTACTGGAACAAGCTGGCCACCTCTGCCGCCGGACATACCATGGCGGATGTGATCCAGATGGATAAAGCTTATATCCAGCAGTATGTGGACAACGGCATGCTGGTAGACCTGCAGCCCTATGTGGACAGCGGCGTCATCGATTTATCCAATGTAGACCCCAGCGTACAGGAATTCGGACGCATCGGTGACGGCCTCTACGCGATCTGCATCGGCGTAAACTCTCCCGCGCTGTTCTACAACAAGACCCTGCTGGACGAAAACAGCATTGAAGTAAAAGACAACATGACCATGGATGAATTCCTGGAAATCTGCAGACAGGTTTACGAGAAGACCGGATACAAGACAAACCTGCAGTATAACAACGGTACATCCTGGATGGATTTCTATCTTCGTTCCTTCGGCGAAGCCACCTTTGCTGACGGCAAGATCGGAGCATCCGAGGAGAACATCGCTTCTTTCTTTAACCTGTATAAGATAGGCATCGAAGAGGGATGGCTGGTTGATCCCAGCGTATTCGCAGAGCGCACCATCGGACAGCCTGAGCAGGAACCTCTGGTTTACGGCTCCGATCCCAGCAACATGTCCTGGTGTGCATTCTACTTCTCCAACAACATGGCATCCATCACCAATGCGGCTCCTGAAGGAATGGAAATCGGCATCACCACATGGCCTTCCGATGACGCTGTAAAATCCAACTTCTTAAAGCCCAGCATGTTCTTCTCAGTTTCTGTGGACAGCGAGCATCCGGAAGACGCAGCAAAGCTGATCGATTTCTGGACCAACTCTGTGGACTGCAACAAGATCCTGCTCGGTGAAAGAGGCGTTCCGGTTTCATCCGTAGTAGCTGACGCAATCGCTGCCGACATGAGCGCCACCGATCAGATGGTAGTGGAATACATCAACAACGTAGTTACTCCCAAATGCTCCGCTATGAGCCCCGCATCTCCCAACGGCGCAACCGAAGTCTATGACCTGGTTTACAAGCTGGAAGAGAAGGTTTGCTATCAGGAGATGACTCCGGAAGATGCTGCCAAAGAGCTGATGACCCAGGGAAATAAAATTCTCGAAAGCAAACAGTAAATCATACGGGCTGCCGCGCTGCTTACTGGCGGCAGCCCTTTTTGTACCCAAAAACGGCCGGAACCGGTGCAGGATTCCCGGTCTGCGGCCGTCTTGCAGGGTGCGGAAATGAGGATGAATGAATATGAAAAAATCAATGACTGCGCTGAAACAGCATCTGAATAAAAACAGCACCGCAGGCGTCGTATTCGCCCTGCCCTTTATCATCGGCTTCACGATGTTTATGATTGTCCCCATGGGAATGTCCCTCTATTATTCTTTCTGTGAATTTGAAATACTCGGCGCTCCGAAATTTATCGGTATCGAGAACTACATCAAGATGTTTACAGAAGATGAGACCTTCTACAAATCCATCTCCGTAACCTTTTTCTACGCGCTTGTGTCCGTGCCTTTAAGGCTGACCTTCGCCCTGATCGTAGCTCTGATCCTGTTGAGAAATACAAAGGCCACCGGCTTTTACCGGGCCGCTTACTATCTGCCCTCCATCATCGGCGGTTCCGTTGCCATATCCATCCTGTGGAAACGCCTATTTGCAGAGGACGGCACCTTCAACCATCTGCTGCAGGCCATCGGCGTCAACTCCCATTTTTCCTGGCTCGGCAACAAAAACACCGCCATATGGGTGCTGATTTTACTGGCCGTATGGCAGTTCGGATCCTCCATGCTGATCTTTTTATCCGCTTTAAAGCAGATACCTTCTTCTCTGTATGAAGCTTCCCGCGTGGACGGCTCCGGCAAGGTAAACCAGTTTTTCCGCATCACGCTGCCCCTGCTGACCCCTACGATCTTCTTCAACCTGGTTATGCAGATGATCAGCGGTTTCCTGGCATTTACCCAGTGCTTTATCATCACCCAGGGAAGACCCATGAGCTCCACGCTGTTCTACAGCGTATACATGTACCAGCAGTCCTTTGAATTCTATAACACCGGCTACGGCGCGGCAATGGCGTGGGTAATGCTGATCATCATCTCCGCGATCACCGCCATTTTGTTCAAAACCAAGAAGCTGTGGGTTTATGAAGGAGGTTTCTGATAAATGAAACATAAAAAAATCGTCCGCAGGACCGTATATCACATCCTGGTGTGTCTGGGAGCATTTGTCATGGTTTATCCGCTGCTGTGGATGCTCATGAGCTCCTTTAAGGAGACCAACACCATATTTACCACCGCCAGCGAGCTGATCCCCAGGAAATTCACTTTGGCAAACTATGCCACGGGCTGGAAGGGCTTTGGGAAAATCCATTTCGGTACCTTTTTTAAGAACTCCGCGTTCATAACCATACTGGCCACTGCCGGGACCGTGCTGTCCTCGGCATTTGTCGCCTACAGCTTTACCAGATGCAATTTCAGGGGCAAGAAGATCCTGTTCGCAGCCATGCTGGTTTCCATGATGCTGCCGGCACAGATCCTGATGATCCCACAGTATCTGTGGTACCAGAAGCTGGGATGGATCGGTTCCTATCTGCCGCTGATCGTTCCTTACTGCTTTGCCATCCAGGGATTCTTTGTATACCTGATCATGAACTTTATAAACGGTATCCCCAGGGAACTGGATGAGGCAGCCAAGATTGACGGATGCTCCTACTACACCATATTCTTCCGCATCATATTGCCGCTGGTGGTTCCGGCGCTGATCACCGCTTCGATCTTCTCCTTCATATGGAGATGGGAGGACTTCCTCTCACCGCTGCTTTATGTGGGCAAGACAGAAATGTATCCGATCAGCCTCGCGCTGAAGCTCTTCTGCGACCCAGCCTCCACGTCGGATTACGGCGCCATGTTTTCCATGTCCATACTGTCCATCCTGCCGCTGATCGTGATCTTTATACTGCTGCAGAGGTATCTGGTGGATGGGATTGTGTCATCCGGTATTAAAGGTTGATGAAAAAACGGATAAAGAAGGTGACGGAAGTTGGGATTTGACGCATTAGATGAAATTGACAGGTGGATTGCGGACCGTGAAGAGGAATTTGTGGAGGACGTGCGCAGCCTGATACGGATTCCCAGCGTGTCCGTGACGGGAGATAAGTCCTTTGTATACGGAAAGGGCTGTAAGGATGCGGCGGACCGCATGATTGAAATTGCAGAAGCCTATGGGTTTAAGGCACAAGACTGCGGCGGCCGCTGCGTAAAGGTCAGCTACGGCGAATACGCAGAAGGAAAGCCTGACGTAGAAATATGGGGCCACCTGGATGTGGTCCCGGAGGGCGACGGATGGAAATATCCCCCCTATGAATGCACGAGAATTGGGGATTACCTGATCGGAAGGGGCATCGGAGACAACAAAGGGCCTCTGATGATCGTTCTGTACAGCATGCGCTGGCTGAAGGAGCACGGCGTGAGTTTAAACTATAACTTAAGCCAGCTCTGCGGGCTGGCTGAGGAAACCGGCATGGAGGATGCTTCCTGGTATCTCAGCCAATACCGGGCGCCGGATTTCGCGTTTATCTCCGACTGCCGCTTCCCGCTGTGCCATGGGGAAAAGGGCAGATGTACGATGACTTTTATAAGTGACGGGGTTCCAAACGACTTGCTGGAACTTGAGGCTGGCATTGTGGTCAACAGCGTTGCCGAGACGGCAACAGCCCTGCTGAAAGGAAATCATGAGATAAATACCGGTATAACTGAGTTTTACCCCATAACCTCGAACGCCGTTTATGCGGAAACAGAATACACGGGCGGCAATACAAAAGTGACTGTGCATGGCATCGCTGGACACGCAGCGGCTCCGGAAAAATGTATCAACCCGGTGGGAATTCTGGCAGGTCTTCTGGACCGCTGCGACAGCCTTTCGGCCCGGACGCGGACCTTTATGGCATTTCTGGAATCGGCATGCAGGGACGGTTACGGCACAGGGCTGGGTATCGCCTGTGAGGACCCGGTCTTTGACAGGATGACCTGTGCGGGGACGCTGCTGCGCCTGGATGCCGGCGGCATCCGCCTAAGCTTTGACATGCGATACCCTCCCTCTCTGCCCATCGGAGATACCTTAGATGCGGCGGATCTGGAAGCCAGGCGTTTCGGTTTTCATCTGGAAAGCTCCCATCACCGGGACGGATATTACCAGGACCCGGAAACCCCGCAGATCCAGGCTCTCATAAAGGCTTATGAGACAGTGCGAAAGGACGGAGCAAAACCCTATGTCATGGGCGGCAATACCTATGCGGGCCTGTTCCCTCATGCCGTGGCCTTCGGCCCGGCCATCCCGTCGGACTATTCCGCGCTGAATCTGCCGCCGGGCCACGGCGGAGGGCATGCCTGCGATGAGGTGCAGCTGCTTAGCAGCTTCAGGCAGGCCATCAAGATCTATATACTGGCGCTGCAGAACCTCAGTGAAGTCATGCAGCCCTAGAGCGTGCTAGTGCTAGGGTACCGGCACATTTACGTTTAGACTAACCGTGCTGTTTTCAGCGCACCAGCATCCTCCGCACATCGGGGATCGCATGCAGCACGGTAAACAGCACCGTAGAAATCACGAGACCGCCGATGCCCTGGACCAGATTGGAGGGCACGCTGGCAAACGCCGCTCCGGCTCCGTAAAGGGGAATCTCGCAAAGAAAATACCCTCCCGCCACCAGCGCGACATCTATAAGGCCGCATACTGCAACCGCAGGATGCGGCTTATTAAGTTTGCCGGCCAGCCTGCGGTAAGCCAGGTTGGAAAGCAGCGCGATCACACCTTTTATAGCGAAGGTAATCGGCACATAGATGAAATATCCGCCCAGCAGATCCGCCATGCAGGAACCGATGCCCGCAGCCAGAAACGCGCAGCCGGGGCTTAAAAAGATACCGCTTAGGATCACGATAGCATCTCCCGGATGGATGTATCCTCCGGTGCCCGGCGTTGGGATACGGATTACCATCGTGGCAGCACAGGCCATCGCAGCGAACAGTGCCGTTAAAACCAGATTTTTTGTTTTACTCATAAGGATACCTCATTTCTGCATATAGCTTGTTAATGCTTCATATATGCTACACTATAATACAGATATGGCCTTTTAGAAATATCCAGTTTTGCGAATATCGAGCAGTCCAGTTGTGTCTTGCTCCCCGCAGTTCCCGGCACTTAGGTATCCTTTAAATTCAATCATTCCCGGCTCTTAAGAGCGGCATGATACAGATCCCTGAAATATGCATTGCTCTCCAGCAGCTCATCAAACTTTCCCTGACCCACAATCCGTCCCTGTTTAAAGACGATTATGCGGTCGAAATTTCTCACGGAGCTTAAGCGGTGGGCGACGGCGATCAGCGTCCTGTGCGCCAGCAGCCGCACCAGCTCTTCCATCACGGCTTCCTCGGTGAGATTATCCATCGCGGAGGTAGCTTCATCCAATAAGGTTATCTGATTCTCTTCAAACCAGAGTCTGGCCAGCGCCAGGCGCTGTTTTTCCCCGCCGGATAGCAGCATCCCCCGCTCTCCGACCATAGTGTCAAGCCCATCCCCGCTGTTCTTTATGACATCGGAGAGCGAAACCCGCATAAGCGCGTCCAGCAGGCGTCCGTCTTCAATCTCCCGTTCAAACACGAGATTCTCTCTTACAGTTCCGTCAAATACCGGAGCGTCCTGGGAGATATAGCTCATCCGTCCGTACAGGCTGTTAAGGCAGAGGTCTTTTACTTCTTTTCCGTCCAGCTTTATGCTGCCCTGGCCATATTTTAGGAGCCCCGCGATGAGCTTGACGAGGGTGGACTTTCCGGAACCGCTCTCACCGACAAAGGCCACCTTCTCGCCCGGCTTCACCGTCAGGCTAACGTTATCGAGCACCTTTCGTTCCCCATATCGGAACGCCAGGGAATCCACCTCTATGCCTCCCTCCAGGTGATCAGCCACCGTTCCTTTTTCCAGCCGTTCATCCTCCTTGCTGTCCAGGAATTCCTCAAAACGCTTAAAGCCCTCCCGATCCAGCTTATACTCCACAAACAGCACATTAAATATGGCGATGGGAGTATAGGCGTTGTTGATCAGCGTGATCAATGCCACCGCAGCCCCCACCGTTATCTCCCCGCACTTCCACGCGTAAATGAGTATGCCTGTTTCCAGAACGGCAACGATCAGCGCAAAAATCGTAAAAAAGGCTTCATGGATCATCTTCATTTTCGCCTTGCCGTCCACGATCTCCCGCGCTGCTGCGCCAGCCTTTTTTATCTCCGCGGGAAACCGGCGTTCCATACGGAATACCGTCAGCTCCATAAAGCCCCTCACCAGATAGTGGTTCAGCTTTTCTTCATTGGAGAGGATCTTCTCTTTGATCTGATACAGCGCCTTTAGAAGCAGGTTGGTAATAATAAAAACTGCCGCGTAGCCGCACAGGATCGCCCAGGTAATCGGCCTGCTGATCCTCCATATAAAAAAGATGCAGAAGCAGACCGTCGGCAGCAGCTGCCTCACCAGGCAGAGCCAGAAATCAAAGATCATATTTCTGCCGGCTTCCGCCCCATTTTCAATGCGCTGTGTCAGCCGCCCGGTCCCCATCGCCTGATATTCCTGATAGTCGATGCGGCTGATCTTCTGCAGTGCAAGGAGCTTGAAATCCATGTATATTCCATGTCTCAGCTTTTCATCCGGATACACGTCCAGATAATTCATGCAATAATTTACGGCCAATATTGCGCCGTAGAACATCAGACTGCCAAAAAGCAGCGTCCCATCCGCCAGTCCGTCCACCACCCGCTGAAAATAATCCGCCTGGTAATTTGCCAGAAAAGCGTTAACCACGCCAAAAGCTATATAAACAATGACCCATATTCTGTTTTTAGATATTACTTTTTTTATATAACGCATCACTGTACCCCTTTTTCCTATATTTTTTCAGGTAATCTGTCCGCTGTCAGGCTCAATCCATGCATAGGAATGCACGCCTTCGGGCATGTCTGGGTTCAGTACAGCTGCGTCTGTCAGCAAGTTTCTATCCGCTCAGCACAATCTGCCAACAGTTAACGTCAACTGTACTGAGTAGTTATCTCGGAGCTTTCTCATCCTCCGGTCCCTCCTTTATTTCTGCTCTCATAGCCGTGAGCATCTTTTTAAAGTATAACACAGATCGCAGTCCAGCGCAAAATTACAAAATCAGGCAGTTGCTTTATCAACTGCCTGATCAAAAAGGTCTGACATATGAGCACTGGCATATGACCGTTTTCATTTAACACCCGCCCGATTTCAGCGCCTCCACCACCGCCTCCGCCGACCGCTCCGTCACCTCAATCGTGAGCTTCGGCTCATTGATATCGGCCAGATAATGGGCGTCTGAATTGCTGACAATCCGGCATTTCTCCAGATAGGGGTTCTCCCTTTTCAGGCGGTGCAGGTGACTCAAGTCTTTCAGTTCCGCACAGGTAAACCGGCTGTCCGGCGGCACGAAGCCTAAGTTGGCGATCAGGCTGTTGGCGTTTTTATCGATATGGGCGGGAAACATCACCCCGCCGTAGGAATCCGCCAGCTCCCAGAGTCCGTCAAAGGAGATATCCGCGCTGTTGATCAGAAGCAGCGGTACTTTTCCACAAATCCGATCCTCACCGTCGTAGATCTCCTGCTTGCCGAAGATGCTCTCATCGTTAGGAAACGGCATCAGCCGCTCATATACATAGGCGTCAAACGCCATGGCCTGCTCCAGCTTCGGAAACAGGCATACCGCGTGCACCTCTTCCGAGGTGCAGATCTCCATGCCCGGAATGGCCAGCACGCCGTAGGCTTCGGCCATCTCCAGCACGGCGGGACAGTTCTTGCAGGAGTTGTGATCCGTAACCGCGATCACATCCAGCCCCTTCACCGCCGCCATGCCGGTTATATTGGCCGGTGTCATATCATCATCCCCGCATGGGGACAGGCAGGAATGAATGTGCAGGTCATAATACAGGCTAAGCATTCAGCATCCGGTAGATCTCCAGAGCCGCTTCGAAGATGGGCATCTCCGTCTTCAGCACTGTGATCTCCTGTTCCTTCGCTTTTTTTACCGCTGTCTCATCCAGCTGCGTGCCTTCGGCCATGATCACACAGGCCGCGTCCGCCAGGGATGCTACGGCCAGAGTGTTCATATTCCCCATTACCGTCACCCAGGCGCAGCCCTCCGGCGCTCTCCCCATAGCAATGCTTAGAAGATCACAGCAGAAGGGCTTCGTGATCCCGCGGGCCGTATCCCCGCCCACATTGACAGTGCCGAATTTTCCTGAATCTATCAGATTTTGAACGGTCATCCTTTCCTCTTTTCCGCGCTGATGTACAGCGCATCTGCGGCATACAGCCGGTTATTCATCATCATCGTCATCCTTATTGTCCAGAAGGGACATCTCGCTGGATATCCGCTGGATATATTCCTTCAGTATATTCAGAGTTTCCTGGCCGCCGTTTCCGCCGGCCGCCAGATCGTCCGCCAGAATCGAAACCTCCTCCGAAAGGCGGTGCAGATTTTCTCTTAAATAATATACGCAGTCATTCTCACTGGCGTCGCCCCGCACGATATCCTCCGCCAGCGCCTTGCAGGTGGGCGCTCCGCAGGAACCGCAGTCCAGGCCGGGCAGTTTTTTACACAGCCTCTCCACCTGGTTGAGCATCGAAAAGCTCTCCATCATGTTGGAGCCCAGCCTAAAGACCGGCTCATACTGCACCTCCTTCGTCCAGTGCAGAACGGCTTTCGAAACATTTCCCATATGGCTGCGGGCCACCGGCATATACTTGCGCAGCCTGTTGAGCTTCACCTCCGCCACATACGGATTCTCCACGGTCAGCACTCCGCCCACGCAGCCGCCGTTGCAGGCGTTCAGCTCCACAAACTGCAGATTCGTAAATTTCTGATCCTCCAGATCCTCCAGCACGCGGATCACGTTCTCGATGCCGTCCGCCGCCAGATAGCTCTCAGTCAAAAGCCCGCCGGCCTCCCCTCCGCTGCGGCCCCAGCCGATGCCGATCCTGCCGGACATCACCAGTTCCGGGGATTCGTTTCCCACACCCTTCATGTAAGAGAGCAGCTTCGGATACACATCCTTGATGGCCAGCACATGGTCCACTTCGCTTTTCTCCGTGCCCAGAGGCGACCTCACATAAGTCACCTTGGACGGGCAGGGCGATATGAAGATGATGCCGATCTTCTCTCTTGGCAGGCCGGTCTTCTCCATAGCCCTCCTGGCCGCCAGTATGGCTGCCACCTCGATCGGGGGATTCAGCGGCAGCATATGCGGGATCAGGTTGGGAAACCTGACGCGGATCAGCCTGACCACCGACGGACAGGCCGTGCTGATGATGGGCAGCTGCTCCTGATGGGTTTCTATGTACCTCCTGGTCGCTTCCGAAACCAGCTCCGCCGCGGCGCTGACCTCAAACACATCGTCAAACCCCATCATGACCAGCGCGGCCAGCACAATATTGACATCATCCAGATTGTTAAACTGACTGTACAGGCTCGGAGCCGGCAGAGCCACCGTATACTCATAGTCCTTTAAGACATCCAGTTTATCATAAACAGCATGCTTCGCGTGATGCGGGCAGACCCGTATGCATTCGCCGCAGTCAATGCAGAATTTGCTGTTAATCTGCGCTTTTCCTCCCCGGACCCTGATCGCCTCTGTGGGACATCTTTTAATGCAGTTGATGCAGCCCTTGCACAGCTCCGGATCCAGGCGCACCGAATGGTAAAATTTGTCCATTGCCCCAACCCCCTTGTCACCTCACTATATAGTTACCCTCATGGTGATTGTCGTACCCACCCCCACAGTTGTATCGATCACCATGTCATCGGAATATTTCTTCATATTGGGCAGCCCCATGCCAGCTCCAAATCCAAGCGAACGGATGTCATCCGGCGCCGTGGAATAACCGGCCTGCATGGCCAGATCCACATCGGGAATGCCCGGGCCCTTATCCGCCAGCACCATCTTGATCTCGCTGGGCGATATTTCCACCGTAATCCTGCCGCCTTCGGCGTGTATCACCATGTTGATCTCCCCCTCATACATGGCGATGGCCACCTTGCGCACAGCCTCTGGATTCACGCCCATCTGCTTAAGCTTGCTCTTCACATCGCTGCTGGCTTCTCCGGCCCTGGTAAAATCATCCGGAGAAACTTCATAATTTAATGTAATCACATCATCCATCAGATCGCACCTCCGTGCAGCCCGGCTTCATAGAGCATGCCGCAGGCGGAGAACATGCGGTGTCCGGTTGCCAGAATGATCAGCCCCCTCTCCTTTGCCATCTCCAGCATGGCCTCATCCGGTTTTTTGCCCCTGACAAAGATCAGGCAGACGATATCCAACATCTCCGCGGTACGGATCACCTGAGGGTTGCACAGCCCCGTCAGCAATACCGAATGATCCTTGGAAAAAGCCAGCACATCGCTCATCATATCGGACCCGCAGGCGGATCTGACCTCTCTGTCCAGATATTCCTCCCCAACCAGTACCCGGGCTCCCAAAACATCGCGTACATCCCTTACAGTCATATATGCCTCCATTCTCTGTCACCAACCGCAGGTTGATGACCTGCGCGGTTTCGGCGCATTATTGATATTTATTTAACAATTGATACTAAGATTGATCTCAGTATAACATTTTCATTGTCAATAATCAACAGAAGGCTCATTTTGATAAGGCTTTTCAGTTGCAAATTATTGTGGATTTTCTGGATGTTTCGTGGTAGAATATTATGAAGATTGCACCCACCCCTCTAATTGAGTTTGTGAAAATGTTAACTTTTCCCTCAACCTGCGGCAGTAGGTGCAAAATGACTTGCTACATGCCATGCGTCGCAAGTATATCTGCCTGATGCGCAGTTATGAAGTATAATGAGGAGGTTAAACAATGGCTTGCAAAAAACAAGGTGTTCCTTTTGCAGGAACAGAAGAGCAGAGGGATGAGCTGTTAAAAGTGATTTCCGAGCTCAAAGATGAAAAAGGAGCTTTAATGCCGATCATGCAGAAGGCTCAGGAGATCTATGGCTATCTTCCGATTGAAGTACAGGCTATGATTTCAGATGAAACCGGCATTCCGCTGGAGAAGGTCTATGGAGTATCCACATTCTATTCCCAGTTCGCCCTTCAGCCAAAGGGTAAGAATCAGATATCCGTCTGTCTGGGAACCGCGTGCTACGTGAAGGGTTCCGGAGAGATCTTCAAAAAGCTGGAGGAGCTTTTGGGCATCACCAATGGGGAATGCACCCCCGACGGAAAATTCTCACTGGATTCCTGCCGCTGCGTAGGCGCCTGCGGACTGGCTCCGGTCATGATGATCAACGGTGAAGTTTACGGCAGGCTCACCGCGGATGATATCCCGGGTATCATTGCCAAATACGAATAGTTATGATGACGGAAATTTCATTAAATGTGCTGGATGTGGCGGAGAATTCCACTAGGGCCGAAGCGAGTCTCATCGAGATCAGCGTGCTGACCGATACGTCGGAGGATACCATGACCATCATCATTAAGGATGACGGCTGCGGCATGACGCCGGAACAGGTCGCCCATGTGGAGGATCCCTTTTTCACCACCAGAACCACCCGCAAGGTTGGGCTGGGCGTGCCCTTTTTTAAATACGCGGCGGAGAGCACCGGAGGCTCTTTTAAGATAGATTCCACCCCCGGCATCGGTACCGCCGTAACCGCAGTTTTTAAACTGTCCCACATCGACCGCATGCCTCTGGGAGATATAAACAGCACTGTACATACGCTGATCACGTTTCACCCGGAGACGGATTTTCTATATAATTACCGGTATAATGACCGTTCTTTTGTTCTGGATACAAGGCAGTTCCGGCAGATCCTGGGCGATGTTCCCTTAAACAGCCCCGAGGTCTCCGATTATATCATGGACTATTTGACTGAAAACAAGCAGGAAACGGATGGCGGCGCCATCCTGTAGGAAATTCCGGCGCAATATGCCGGACAAATGGAGGATGTAATATGAAATCTCTTGAAGAGTTAAAAGCAATCAGAGAAAAAATGCAGAACCAGGTAGGCCTGCGTTCCGAAGGTGAAGAGCAGACCCGCGTGGTTGTGGGCATGGCTACCTGCGGCATTGCAAGCGGCGCAAGACCGGTTCTCACCGCTCTGTCCGATGCGGTTATGCAGAAGGGTTTAAAGCATGTGACGGTTACGCAGACCGGCTGCATCGGCCTCTGCCAGTATGAGCCCATCGTCGAAATTATGGAACCTGGCAAGGAAAAGGTTACCTATGTGAAGATGACCCCTGAAAAGGCTATGGAAGTGGTGGATCAGCACCTGATCCGCGGCACCGTTGTCGATAAATACACATTAAATTCAGTAGATATCAAATAATTGAGGAGGAACCCCAGATGTATCGTTCACACGTATTAGTTTGCGGCGGAACAGGATGTACTTCCTCCGGAAGCCAGCAGATTATCGAAGCATTAAAAGATGAAATTGAGAAAAACGGCTTAAGCAAGGAAGTCGCGGTTGTCCAGACAGGCTGCCACGGTCTCTGCGCATTGGGACCGATCATGATCGTGTATCCGGACGCCGTATTCTATTCCATGGTTAAGGTGGAGGATGTTCCTGAAATCGTTTCCGAGCACCTGTTAAAAGGCCGTGTGGTAACCCGTCTCGTATATGATGAAACGGTGACTCCTGCCGGCATCAAGTCCCTGTCGGACACCAACTTCTATAAAAAGCAGCACAGAATCGCCCTTAGAAACTGCGGCGTGATCAACCCCGAAGTGATCGATGAATACATCGGCACCGGCGGCTATCAGGCTCTGGGCAAGGTTCTCACCGAGATGACTCCCGATGAGGTGATCCAGACCATCATGGACAGCGGGCTCCGCGGAAGAGGGGGTGGCGGCTTCTCCACCGGCCTCAAGTGGAAACTGGCGAAGGGCAACGATGCGGATCAGAAGTATGTCTGCTGTAACGCCGATGAAGGCGATCCGGGCGCATTCATGGACCGTTCCGTTCTGGAAGGCGATCCTCACGCGCTGCTGGAGGCTATGACCATCGCGGGTTACGCCATCGGCGCATCCCAGGGTTACATATATGTGCGTGCGGAATACCCGATCGCGGTAGAGCGTCTGAAGATCGCCATCGCGCAGGCGAGGGAATACGAACTGCTGGGCGACGATATCTTCGGCACAGGCTTTAAGTTTGATATCGACTTAAGACTGGGCGCAGGTGCGTTTGTCTGCGGAGAGGAAACCGCTCTGATGACCTCCATCGAAGGCCAGAGAGGCGAGCCCAGACCGCGTCCGCCGTTCCCGGCTCAAAAAGGCCTGTTCGGCAAGCCCACCATCTTAAACAACGTGGAGACCTATGCCAACATCCCGCAGATCATCTTAAACGGCCCGGAATGGTTTGCTTCCATGGGTACCGAGAAGTCGAAAGGCACCAAGGTATTCGCGCTGGGCGGCAAGATCCATAACACCGGTCTGGTGGAGATCCCCATGGGAACCACGCTCCGTGAGGTAATCGAAGAGATCGGCGGGGGCATCCCTAACGGCAAGAAGTTCAAGGCGGCACAGACCGGCGGTCCTTCCGGCGGATGTATCCCGGCTGAACATTTCGATATTCCGATCGACTATGACAACCTGATCAGCATCGGTTCCATGATGGGTTCCGGCGGACTGATCGTATTGGATGAAGACGACTGTATGGTGGATATCGCCAAGTTCTTCCTGGAGTTTACGGTGGAAGAGTCTTGCGGTAAATGTACCCCCTGCCGCGTAGGTACCAAGCGTCTGCTGGAGATCCTGACCAAGATCACCAAAGGCCAGGGCACCATGGAAGATCTGGACAAACTGGAAGAGCTCTGCTATTACATCAAAGACAATTCCCTCTGCGGTCTGGGACAGACGGCTCCGAACCCCGTTCTCTCCACTCTGCGCTATTTCAGAGACGAGTATGAGGCTCATATCAAGGAGAAGAGATGTCCTGCCGGCGTATGTAAGGCGCTTCTCTCCTACAACATCGATCCTGACAAATGTAAGGGCTGTACCTTATGTGCAAGGACCTGCCCGAACAACGCCATTGAAGGCACGGTTAAGAATCCTCATGTCATCAATCAGGATAAGTGTATCAAGTGCGGCGCTTGTATGGAGAAATGTAAGTTTGGCGCTATTTACAAAAAGTAATGGAGGAATTCTAAAATGGAGAATATTACAATCAAAATAAATGGAATGGAAGTCAGCGCTCCAAAGGGCTCAACCATTCTTGAAGCCGCCAGATTAGCGCACATTGAAATCCCGACCCTCTGCTTTTTAAAGGAGATCAATGAGATCGGCGCATGCCGTATCTGCGTGGTGGAAGTCAAGGGCGCGAGGAGCCTGGTTGCGTCCTGCGTATATCCGATCAATCCCGGCATGGAAGTATGGACCAACACCCCCAAAGTGCTGGAATCCAGACGCAAAACACTGCAGCTGATCCTGTCCAACCATGAAAGGAAATGCCTTTCCTGCGTAAGAAGCGGCAACTGTGAGCTGCAGAAGCTCTGCAAGGAGCTGGGCGTTACGGATGAGGACAGATACGAAGGTGCTAAGACGCCGTCTACTATCGATGACAGCGCGGTTCATATGATCCGTGACAACAGCAAATGTATCCTCTGCAGACGCTGCGTGGCGGTATGTGAGAAGGTACAGGGCATCGGCGTGATCGGCGCGAACCAGCGCGGTTTCAACACCGAGATCGGTTCCGCGTTTGAGATGGGCCTGGGCGAGACCAGCTGCGTATCCTGCGGCCAGTGTATCGCGGTATGTCCTACCGGCGCGCTTAGAGAGAAAGACAGCACGGACGCCGTATTCGCGGCCATCGCTGATCCTTCCAAGCATGTGATCGTACAGACGGCTCCCGCTGTCCGCGCGGCTCTGGGCGAGGCATTCGGCTATCCGATCGGAACCAATGTGGAAGGCAAGATGGTAGCGGCTCTGCGCAGGCTGGGCTTTGACAAGGTATTTGACACAGATTTCAGCGCCGACCTCACGATCATGGAAGAGGCGCATGAATTTATCGAGAGGGTGCAGAACGGCGGCGTGCTTCCGATGATCACCTCCTGTTCTCCGGGATGGATCAAGTACTGCGAGCATTATTTCCCCGATATGACGGAGAACCTGTCCTCCTGCAAATCTCCTCAGCAGATGTTCGGAGCCATCGCCAAATCCTACTATGCGGAGAAGGCCGGCATCGACCCGAAGGATATCGTATCCGTCAGCGTTATGCCCTGTACAGCGAAGAAGTTCGAGATCGGAAGGGACGACCAGGATGCCAACGGTGTTCCGGATGTGGATTTTGCGCTGACCACCAGAGAGCTGGCGCGCATGATCGAGCGCGTAGGCTTAAAGTTCACCGAGCTGCCTGACGAAGAATACGATGCGCCTTTAGGCCTGTCCACCGGCGCTGCGGTCATCTTCGGCGCTACCGGCGGAGTCATGGAAGCCGCTCTTAGAACCGCAGTGGAGACCCTGACCGGCGAAGAGCTGGCGGCGCTGGACTTCACAGAGGTCCGCGGCGTGGAAGGCGTAAAGGAAGCCACCTACAGCGTAGCCGGCATGGATGTGAAGGTTGCGGTTGCATCCGGACTTGGCAACGCCAGAACCCTGTTGAATAAGGTGAAATCCGGCGAAGCCAATTATCACTTCATCGAGATCATGGGATGCCCCGGCGGCTGCGTAAACGGCGGCGGACAGCCCCAGCAGCCAGGCAGTGTGCGCAACACCGTGGATATCCGCGCACTTCGCGCCAAGGTGCTCTATGATGAGGATGCAGGAAAGCCTATCCGCAAGTCCCACGAGAACCCGGCCATCAAGGAGCTCTACGCTTCCTACCTGGGCGAGCCCGGCAGCGAGAAGGCACATCATTTGCTGCACACCACTTATGTGAAGAGAAAGATTAACGAGATCTGATAAGAATATAACTCGCAGGATTTTCCGACTGCGGCGGGCCGCTTTAGCGGCGTAATACCTTTCCGCCGCAGTGCGGTCCCTGCAGAGTATTTCTAATTCATAGGTTGCTCTATCCTATGAATTAAAAAAGGCAGGGGGCTGCCGCCTGAACGGTTTAAAACCGGAAAGGCGGCAGCCTCCTGCTTGTTTTTGTTGTTATCATCTCGCCGCTGGTGAGAGACTGTCAAGAAATTATGCGCTAATCTCTTTAATTCTGTTCATAAACCAACCTCACTTCCTTAATGGGCTTCAGAAACTGCGAAGCGTCAATATACAGATTCTTCAAAATGGGAACCAGATCAATATATTCCTCCTCCGGATCCTGATTGTGCCGATATTTCGCCATAACCACCATATACCCATTGTCCCAGTCCTTTACGGAGGTAAAATACTCCAGCGAGTAAGGACCGCGAAAGCGGACAATCCTGCGTCCGTATTGGAACTTAATCATATCCTTATCATTGCTCAGATAAGCTTTTTCAGTGTCCATTTAGCACCTCCAGTAATCTTTCCATACTGCCTCTAATGATCTATGCACGCCAGTCATGCCCTTCAATTTCCGCAGTCAGTGCCTCTCCAAAAATATCAATATTATATCCTACCTCTATCAATATTACAATTCATGTTTCCGAACAATATGGCACGCTTTGGTTACTGTTCACAGTTACTGAAAAGTTCCCGCGTATGAGAGGGCAGGGTGTGAACAGTAACACGCTTTGTAACAACGCACTGCCCGCCGTTTTGTTGTGCCGCATACATTTCAAGGCCGGTTCCCTTCCAGCCGCCGCCAAGCGATACCGAACTGCTTTTTGAAGCACCGCGCAAAATACTTTGCATCGGTAAACCCGCTGGCAAACGCCGCCTGTTCCAGGCTCCTGCCGCCTCCGCACAGCATCAGAAGCGCCCGGTGCATCCGGTATCCCATAAGGTAATGGTTTACCGTCATCGACGTTTCTTTTTTAAACTGGGAACACAGATAATAATAATTAAGGTATACGCTGCCGGCGATCCTGTCCACGGTCAGCTCCGGCTCACCGTAATTTTCATTTATATAGTCCATCGCGCGTCTCACAGAGTCCGATAAACTGTTTTTCTTTATCAGCAGGATGCTGTAGCGCATGATATCCGTCACATAGCTTCTGATCTGCTGTGCATCCTCTAAGCAGTACAGCATCCGATTTGCCGCCTCGGAACCGCCGCGTTCCCCGTACAGCACACACTTCTGCCGCCTGACGGCATCCAGTATGATTTTGACAATCTCGACAGAGGTCAGCAGACAGCTTTCATGATCTCCCTTATCCCCCAGATCCTCCTCATAGATTCGCGCCAACAGCGCCAGCGCATTCTCCCTGCTGCCGCGCTGCACGGCCACCAGCAGTTCGGCTCTGCGGGACGCGGTCAGATACTGTCCGCAGGCCGCCGCGCGCAGATGGCTGTTTTCCGTTTTTTCCTTTCTGCGCTCCCGTATCTTAGCGGCCGCCGCATCCAGCACGTCCGCAAGCTCCGCCTCCTGGACGGGCTTGAGTATATAACCCAGCACCCCCAGGCGGATCGCCTCCTTGGCATAGGAAAACTCACTGTAGCCGGAGATGATGATAAAGACGGGATTATCCGCCATTCTTCCCGCTTTTTCTATGAATTCCAGGCCGCCCAGAAACGGCATATTGATATCCACCAACACTATGTCAGGCTTAAGCAGGCCGATTTTCTCCAGAGCCTCCTCCCCGTTTCTCGCCTCGCCGCAGATCCGGCAGCCATGCTCCTGCCAAGGAAAGGAGCTCTTCATCGCTTCCCGAAAGAAATATTCATCATCCGCTATCAGAACATCCATCATACGCCATCCTCCTCCCATTCACACAGAGGGATCCTGATCATCACCGCGGTAAATCTCCCCGGTATGCTCTCGATCTGCATCCGATACTGATCCGCATACAGCAGCTTAAGTCTTTGCGCGATATTTCCCAGGCCGAAAGAATCCCCGCTGGTGGATTTCCCGGACTCCAGGCTGTCCTGAATCTCCTTCAGGCGCGCGGGCTCAATGCCTTTCCCCGTATCGCACACCGTGATGATCAGGCTTTGTTCCCGGATACAGCCTTCGATGGAGATCAGACCTCTGCTCCGGCTTTCCTTGATGCCGTGATAGATCGCATTTTCTACTAACGGCTGTATGGTTAGTTTGGGGATGCGGTACGGATATGTTTCCGGATCAAATTCGATCCGGTAATCCATATATTCCACATACCTTAATCCCTGCAGCTTCAGATAGCTCTCTGTCAGCTGTATCTCCTCGTCAACCGTGATGATCTCCCTTCCCCTGCTTAGGGACAGGCGGTAAAAATCCACAAGGCTCCGCAGGGCTGTCAGAGCCTCCCTGCTCATCCCCAGCTTGATAAAGGAGGAGACCGTCTCCATCGTATTATACAGAAAATGAGGGTTGATCTGGGCCTGAAGCAGCTTATATTCATTTTTCTGTTTCAGCCTCTGTTCCCGGCAGAACGCCTTTCTGGATTCCTCCAGGCTGTCCATCAGCGCGTTAAACTCATCCGCCAGCAGACCCATCTCTCCGCCGATATTGCCCGGAACCCTGGCGTCTGTCTGGTTATCCTCGATTTCATTCATCGTGTTCAGCAGCTGGTATACCGGCCTGGTGACGGTCCGGGCCACCAGCCAGGACACCGTCATGATCATGACCAGGGCCGCCGCCAGGATCATGAGCAGGAGGAACCGCATCCTCCCCTGTTCCGCGGCCAGATCGGTCAGCTCCGTCACGCAGAAAAGCCTCCACCCCGGCCGGCTCTCCATGGATGAATACAGCACGGGGACCCTGCCGGCCGCATTCACCAGATCGCCATCCTCAATGCAGATCCGGTACTGTTCTTCTGTCATGCCCAGCACCTCACAGAGATCCCGGTTCAGAGTGTTCTTATCCGAAGCGGATATAATCCTGCCATCATTATCCGCAAGATAATAGCTGCTCCTGTTATTCAGGCTGGCCTTATCCTCATAAGCGGCCGAAAAGAAGGATTCCCCCACAAATAGGGTGACCACACCCAGCGCCTGCCCCGTATTCTTATCCCGTATCAGTTTGGATACCGGAAATACATAATCCTTTTCGTTATAGGGGCTGCTGTAGGTCAGAAGCGACAGCGGATTCCACACCGGTTTCTGCCGCTGGCGTGCCCGTTCCAGATCCTCCGGCCGGATGATGCCGCGGACCGATTCTTCCGGAATGTCATAGCCGCTGTATACCACGTCATCACCGATGAAAACCGCCATGCCGGAGGCGATGGTCGTGGGATTGATGATATCGCTGCCCGCTTCCGCCAGACCGGCCCACAGCCTGGCCCTGTAATACCGTTTGTCCGTATCCTCCACCTCCAGATACTCCCGCATCTCCTCCTGCAGCCCCCTGGATTGGGAAATCACACGGGCATAGTCCTCAGCTGTCCGGGCGATGGTCTCAATGTTGCGCGCCATGTTGTCCAGCATCTTCCGGTAGTCGTCCTCAATCCGGCTGACCATGGTGTTATAGAAGACCGCGGTGCAGACAAACCACAAAAATGCCAGCACTGCGGCAGCCACCGCAGCGTTGGCAAGAAATATCTTATTCTTCAGGGACAGGTGCCCCGCTTTTGTCCCCATAGGAATCCCCCCTCATACAGTTCCGGTTATCCGGCAGGCGCCTGCTTCTTAGCATGCTCTGTCCCGGAATAGTTCCGGCAACTTTATTATAGGCCGTCTTAGGAGTGTATGGAATCTTTATTTACCGGTAATATTTTCCTCTCGGGCAGCACCCGGAGATCAGTCTATGTTCCTATCCCGCTCCCAAGCACTTCCCGCACCACATCAAAAGGGACTTCATCCGGGGCCACACCGGTTCTGGCAGCAGCTGCGGCTAAGACTCCGGCGGCTTCGCCGATTTTTAGTATATTGCCGCCGGTCCGGTAACTGGCATGGGCGTAGAAATCTCCGCTGATCAGCCGGCCGGCCAGCACAAGCCCGCGCACATCCGCGGCGATCAGCGCTCTTAGCGGAATCTGATAGGGTTTTACACAGACTCCCCCGTCATCCCAGGAACCGCTTCCTGTTTTGCCGCTTACGTGAATATCCACGTTAAACGTCACATCGCAGATCCCGTCCTCAAACGTGCGCCCCGATATCAGATCTTCCCTTGTGACTGTATAATTCCCCCTGATCCGTCTGCCCTCCCGCACGCCGATCGCATCCGCAGTATGGGCGATGATCGCGGATTCCCAGCGCTTATCCGCGGCCGCCAGTTTATGCAGTGCTCCCAGCACTTCCGCCCTGGCTCGTATGACCGCGTCCGTAATCTGCCGTGCATCATCGCAGGGTACCTGATACTCATGGTTTAAGCTCACTGAGAACAGATCGCCTTTCAGATGCGTCAGCACCGGCATGGAATAGGACAGGCGTATCCCGCAGGATGCGAACAGTTCCTGAAAGTGCCGCTGCGCTTCTCCGGGGCAGCTCTCGTAATTCAGACAGAAGGGCCGCACATCCCGGACGGAAAGTCCGCATACCAGGGCGATCATGCTCATGGGCTGCATCCTCCCGGTTCCCTCTTCACCCATAAAGAAGGAGCAGCCCGCCATGGCGGCCGCGTCCCCGTCACCGGTTGCATCTACGATCACCGGTGCGAGAAAAGCCTGTCTTCTGCTCTTGGATTCTGTGATCACCCCTTTTACCGCCGGCACACCGCCCCCCTGCGGCACCTCAGTGATCACTCCCGCAAGCATCGTATGATAGAGCAGTGACACTCCCGCCTCCACGGCCATCTGTTCCATAACACATTTCATATCCTCCGGGCAGAAGGAATAATCGCCATGCTGCCGGCAGTAAAGGCTTCCCAGGGAGCAAATGCCGTCGGTGAGCCTGTCCAGCAGTCCCGATTTATTTTCCACATCCATCAGCCAGGTCATCAGGGAACCGGTCCAGGTCCCTCCCAAAGAGCCCTGGCGTTCCAGCAGCAGCACCGACGCCCCGTTTTCGGCCGCCCTCACCGCAGCAGCGGTTCCCGCCGGTCCGCCGCCGCAGACAATCACATCGTATCTTCCGGCCACGGGTGTCCGGCGCCGGGGCTCATCAATAAATATCTCTGCTTTATCCCTGTCCGTCATTTGCTGATCCTCCCCTGCATATTTGGTATCCGCATGCATCCCATGCGCCGATTTACTTGAGCACAGCCCCCGCCGTCAGCGCATTTTCAATCTGTTTGTTTCCCAAACAGTAGATCAGCACGGAAGGCAGGCTGGTCATTACGACGGCCGCCCCGATCAGTCCCCAGTGGGAGACCCCGACCGAAAGGAAAAAGCTCTGCAGCGCCACCGGGATGGGCCTTAATTTCTCCGTATTGCCCAGCACCTGCGCAATGGCAAATTCATTCCAGATGGATATGAAGATGAATACGCCTCTCGTCAGCACCGCAGGCTTGATCACCCGGAGAATAATCTTAAAAAACGCCTGGTACACATTGCAGCCGTCTATGGCCGCGGCCTCTTCCAGTTCCCCCGGCAGCGTAGCCAGAAATGCGCTGATCATAAGCACCGTGGAGGCCAGCTGAAATGCCGAATAAGGCAGGATCAGGCTTAGCCGGCTTCCTTTCAGCCCCATCTTCATCACCATCATATAGAGCGGGATCATCACCACCTGTATCGGGATCACCAGGCCGACGGACATATAAAACATTGCCTGCCTGGAGAACCGGAATTTCATCCTGGTGATGCAGTAAGCGAGCATGCTGCCAAACAGCAGCGTGATCAGACAGGTGCCGAAGGTATAGATCACGCTGTTTAAGGAATATTTCAGTATGTCCAGACTGGCCAGGGCTTCGCCGAAATTGGTGAATACCCACTCCTTCGGCAGGCCGAAGGGGTTGACGTAAAACTCGCTTTTTCCCTTCAGTGAAGTGAGCACCATCCAGAACATCGGGTATAAGAAGCCGATCCCGGCAGCAATCAGTAACAGTTTCAGCCATAATTTCTGTTTCAATATTGTATCGGCTCCCTTGCAATAGATTTGTTGATGATCAGTGAGACGATCATGCATTCCACGATAAAAATCACCGCTATGGCACAGCCCTCCCCGAACTGTGACATGCTAAACGCCTTATAATACATCTGATACAGCACGCTGCGCGAGGCATCCCCTGGCCCTCCCGCCGTCATGACCAGGATATGGGCATACATTCCCATGGAGCCCAGCGTGGATACGATCACCACATACTTGATGATGTCCTTAAGCAGCGGTATCGTGATGCGCACGCTCGCTCTGAAAAATCCCGCGCCGTCCACCACCGCGGCTTCATAATACTGTTCCGGTATGGCCTTAATGCCCGCATAGAACAGGATGCAGTTCAGCCCGATATACTGCCATAAAAATGCCGCCGCAACGCAGGCAACCACGGTATCCGGATTTGTCAGCCAGCTCTGTGCAAGCCCTTCCAGCCCGATCCCGCGAAGGGCCGAATTGATCATACCCCAGTCCGGATCGTAGATGCCGGTCCACATTTTGCCGATCACCGTCACCGACAGCACTGAAGGAAACAGCGCTCCAAATTTAAACACTGCCCGCACTCGGGGGGATGTCCGGTCCAGCATAAGCGCCAGCAGCAGCGAAATGGGAAGAGCGATGAACAGAGAGCATCCGACAATAAAATATGTATTCCTGTGCGCCTTCCAAAATACGGAGGACTGCAGCAGGTTCTTATAATTATCCCATCCGACCCACCCAGTGGACTCCGCCCCGTTGTGGGACTGAAAGCTGATCAGCAGCTGGGGGATCATAGGGAACACCACAAATACGGTAAACAGGGCAAGCCCCGGAAATGCGAATAAAAACACTGCTCTTTTGGTAAAAAATCTGTTCATAAACTATCCCTTCCGCAGCCGTTTACATTACTGTTTCTGAAACCAAGTATTTGCTTTCCAGATTGGATTAAAATCCTCTGAGAACTGTTGTGCCGTATAATCCCCTGCCAGCAGCAGATTGGTGTAGGTAGAAAACTCCGCCATCACCGCCGAATCCATCGCATTCAGATGAAGCGGTTTTAAATACAGTTCCGCATTGCTGTACATCTCCATCCGCTCTTTTTCCAGCTCGCTGGTGATCGGAGCCGCATTGTCGGTCTTAAAGTTCAGTGACGATCCTTTCTCTGCATGGCGCAGCGCTTCCTGCTTTGTACAGTATTCGGCGATCTGTACGGCCAGATCCAGATGCTCACTCTTGGCGTTTACCGCCCATCCGTTGAGCGTCGATCCCCAGATCTGTATCGCCTGTCCGGTCTTAACTTCCGGATTCGAAGACGGCCACATAAATACTCCCGTATCCTGTGCTGCCTCCAGCTCACCATAGCTCCAGGACATGGTCGCGATCATCGCTGTCTTGCCCTCCGTATACAGCGCGCAGTGTGTGCTGAAATCAATATTGGCAACGCCTTCCGGGAAGCACCCCATATTCAGCATGTCTTCAATCTTTTTCAGAGCTCCTATCACCCGCTCATCGGTGAAATCAATCTCATTGCTAAGGAGGGCCTGGGCCGCCGCCGGATCCTCATTCATGAGGATTGTGAAAAACAGGAAGTTTCTGACGCTCCATCCGGTGGTTCCCGTAATGGAAATCGGCGTGACTCCATTATCGATCAGTGTCTGACACACCTCGAGCAGCTCATCATAGGTCTGCGGCACTTCCAGATTGTACTGCTTAAAGATCTCCTTGTTGTAATAAACGGCGGGCGTATAAAATGCATCGATTCCCGAAGAGATTGCATAGATGCCGCCGTCCGAGTAATACAGCGCATCGGGATTTACGTAGTTATCAATAAACCCGTCCTTTGTGATATAATCCGCCATATTCAGCTGATTTCCGGCATTGATGATGGCGGTGGCGCTGGCCGCATCGCTGTACCAGACATCCGGCAGATCTCCGGTGGCGCTGTAGGTCTTCAGCAGGTTGGTCAGATCCCCCGTTCCCTCCCATTCAATTTCCACGTTGGGGAACTTTTCGGCCAGATTCTTTTTAATGTAGTTATCCATGATGTCATTCTGTACCTCATCCCCATTGAGATAGACCCCGCGCAGCTTGACTTTTTCCCCCGATACGGCCGCGTCTGTTTCGGCCTGTGTGCCCGCGCCGCCTGTCTGTGCCTGCGTCCCCGCATCTGCAGCGGAAGTCCCTCCGGGGCTGTCCTTACCGGAACACGCCGCCAGTCCGCACATCAGAAAGATTGCTGTAACGATGCCGATCCATGTTTTCTTCATCCCATATCCTCCTCGTAGTAACTGTATTCAGCTCATCGGCCGACGGCCAATGACCTGTAGTGTGCTTTTATTATAATATATATTTTTTTGACTTTGGGACAGGATTGTTGGGGGTTGGAGTAAAATTGTGAGGTTTCCTGCCGTCCGGACTGTCACAGCGAACGTTACCATGCGCTGCTTTACCTTTACCGGTTCTATGGACAGTAACCAGCGAAATCGGAACCGCCTGCATTTTCAATATTTTTATTGTTCTTTTTTTGATTTGCTGTTACACTGTTTTTAACACCTGTTAAATCAGAAAAGTAAAGGAGACAGCAATGAAATCAAAACATTTAATCGTTGTCAGTGTAGACGCGCTGGTTTTTGAAGATTTGGAATATGCCAAAACGCTCCCCATGTTTGGAAAGATTTTACGGGAGGGTTCTATGGTAGAGCGTGTAAAAACTATTTACCCTTCTCTTACACATCCCGTTCACGCATCTCTGCTTACCGGATGTCCGGCCGGTGTGACGGGAATCGTTTCCAATACCCATTTTACACCGGGCAATCTGGAATCCCCCTGGTATAACCGTTTGGAAGAAATCAGATGTGAAACCATTTTCCACGCCGCAAAAAGGGCCGGACTTAGCACCGCATCCTGCAGATGGCCGGTCACTGCAAATGGCGGAGACTGTATTGATTATCTGGTTCCGGAAGTTTTGCCTGCCGATATGGCCGGCCATGAAGATAATCCGATTCAGGCTTACATCAATACCGGCACCAGTGAATGTCTGCTGGATATTGTCACGGAAGCGCTAAAACGGTACGGACACGGCAATGATCATCCGGCATATGATGAATTTCAGATATACTGCGCCGCCGAAATCTTCCGCCGCTTTCGGCCCAATCTGTTATTTACACATCCGGGCTATGTAGACCACATGCGCCATAACACGGGGTTATTCAATGAACGGGTGAATGCGTCTATCAAAGAAACGGACCGGTGGATTTCCATGCTCTGGAATGCGGCAGCGGAAACAGGATTGGAAAATGACACGGATATTATCATTTTAAGTGATCACGGCCAGCTGGGAATCAGCCGTACTGTATGTCCGAATGTATTCTTAAGGGATGCCGGATATATTCAGGCCGATGAACAGGATCATCTTGTGAGCTGGGATGCCTATGCTTTAAGCTGCGGTTTATCCGCACAGGTTTATCTATCCCATCCCGAAGATTCTGCGCTTTACAATAGCGTAAGAGATTCATTGGAAAAAATGGCCGCAAAAAAGGACTGGGGAACTGAACGTGTATTTACCAGGGAGGAAGTAAAAGAGCTGTATGGCTTAGATGGCGGCTTTTCCTTCGTCTTAGAAAGTGATGGGGTCACTTCTTACAGTGACGAATGGGCTGGCCCGGCACTCCGTGAATTAGATACCTCTGACTACCGTTTTGGACATGCCACACACGGACACATGCCCGAGAAGGGCCCGCAGCCAACAATGTTTGCTATGGGTCCCTCCGTCAGGAAGGGGGTAATTGTTCCGCAGGGACACATTTTGGACCATGCCGCGACATTTGCTAAGATTTTAGGGATTGACTTTCCGCAGGCACAGGGGAAAGCGGCTGAATTTGTATAAAAGCGGGATACTCCGCCTGCGGCGGGTCGCTTTAGCGACATCATCCCGTTCCACCGCAGTGCGCTCCTGCCCGGAGGGAATGAGGATCCATGTGTATTTTCTGAATGAAGTGGCAAATTGGTGCTGGACATGGTAAAATCAAACCAAAAGTGACAACGATATTGTTTTATATAATATACAGGAGGCAAGAAATGATTTTATCCGATAAAACAATTATGAAAATGATACAAGAAAAAACATTGTCTATTACACCTTTAGAAAAGGAGCAAATACAGCCTGCAAGTGTTGACATTCGTCTTGGGGATACATTCAGTATTGTTGAAGATTCATCTACAGGTATAATTACGCTTGAAAACGAAATTAAATATAAAACAATTAGAGCAGATACTTATATCCTATTACCTAATCAATTTGTGCTTGCTACTACTATGGAATATATTAATTTACCTAATGACTTGACAGCTTTTGTAGAGGGCAGAAGTTCCCTGGGAAGAATGGGATTATTTATTCAAAATGCTGGTTGGGTTGATCCCGGTTTTAAAGGCGAAATCACACTCGAATTATATAATGCAAATCGTTGTGCTATTAAATTAAAAGCTGGACGCAGGATTGGGCAACTGGTTTTTGCTCAAATGGACGATACCGCATTAAATCCATATAACGGCAAATATCAAGGACAAAAAAGTGCAACAGGTTCAAGAGTCTTTATGGATAATGAAATAGTGAAACCGAATCGCAAGGCGCCTATCACTTAACTTGACGCTTTTTTGACGTCCGTGCATACAAAAGGGAAATATAAAGAGATACGGCGGGATTTAAGCAAAAGCAGCGAAAAGCCTCATTCTACAAGGGTTTCTCTGTTTTCTTATAAAGGCTTATGAGAAGTTATAAGACGATTTTCGTCTATCAAATCAATAAAAAAAACCCGCATGACAGGACCATACTCAGTTCTGTCATGCGCGGGTAAGTTAACGGTACTTGCCGGCAGTAACCCTGATCGCACTTTACGCCAGCAGCAGAATCGGCACAAACATCTGCGTCAGTCTGCCGCTGGACTTAATCTCAAGCTGCACCTCATATCTTCCGGAAGTGATGGATCCCGGCGTGACGGTAAAATCGAATTCCGTCACGGCCGATCCGCCGTGACGCTGGTTCAGATTCACGCACATGGAGGCGGCCGGGCGGGCGGTCCATTCAGCCGGAAGGTGAAGCCTGCATTCCAGCCATTGCTGTCTGTTCAGCCGGTTATCCACTCTTACCTGAAAACGCTTGGGCACGTTTTCCTGCACTGTCAGGCTGCCATCCTCATATACGATGCGGATATCATACAGGCTGCAGGACTTTCTGATGCAGACCGGCGATACCGCAATTTCCTTTGCAAATCCGGTGCCGGACCCGATGCTCTCCACAGGGTCAAACAGGAATTCCCCGTCCATACTCAGAGTGTACTGTCCGTGCATAAACACAGGCATCAGGTTGATCACTCTCTGCGTCAGCTCTGAAACTGTAGCGGGAACCCGCAGGCAGCTGTTTGTTCTGTCAATAGAGATGGTCTTGATCTCATCTCCGATGGGCTTGAGCCATTTCTCCTCGATTGCGCCGGTTCCGCCGATGATCCCCAGAAGCGCTCCCAGGGTCCCGGCCGTACAGTCCCCATCCTCACAGCAGCCGGCCGCTATACAGATGCTCCGGGAAAAATCGCCTTCTCCATAGACCCATCCGATCATCATGATGCCGATATTGCTGGGCGCGTCATAGCCGAGACTGCCCACCGGGATATCCGGTTCCGGCTCCTGGTCGCGGTATCCGGACAGCATGCCGAAGGAGCCGGGGTACCTCTGCAGCACAGCCTTTCTCGCCTCTTTCCAGTCCTTCCCCTCTTCATAACATTCGAATACGGTGCGCACCGCTCCGGCTACCGCGCAGTCCGCGGGAATATAGGACAGTGCGGTACGTACCAGTTCCTCCCGATCCGTTACCGCAAATGCAGCGCTCTCCAGAGCTGCGCAGTAGATTTCCGCGTACATGCCTTCCTGCGCGTGGTCGCATATGGCGTCCTCATAGGCATATTTCACTGCCGTATCGGGATGTCCGGGAGCCAGACAGGCCCAGATCTCACTCCGGATGAAACACCCGCAGCTGTCTTTATTGTGGTTTTTGTACCAGCCCGAGATGGGAGGCATAAGGCCGTAGCGCATGTTGTTCTTGCCGGCCCCATATTCTGACCAGTCCGCCGTTACATAGGAGATCCAGTACTCACCGAGAATCTCCGCATTCACGTTTTTTCCGTACTCTTCCGCCGCGTTCAGCCAGACGAGCTGCAGATCCAGATCGTCATTGGGCAGAACGCCCAGAGAAAGGTCATGGGTATAATATGAAATGTCATAGACCCCGCGGATGCATTCAAAAGGTGCCCCCAGAGTCCCGCCGATATTTTTCCCGAGCCAGCAGGCCCTTACCTTATCCCTATACTCGTTAAATGTAAGCTTCATAGTATCCGTCTCCTTATACGCTGTGATCCCCGTCTGCCAGGGTAATCCTTTAAAACAATTATAAGGCTTCTGCCGGTTTGGGAAAATGGGAGATCTTTACGCTATGGTAGGGAATTTTTACGGTAGCTGGAGGGAGTCTGGCCGTATACCTCCTTGAAATTGCTGTAAAACTGCTTTTTATCCGTATAGCCGATCCGGTTCATGATCTCCTCATTGCTAAGATCGGTATCCTTAAGGAGCCTGCCCGCTTCCGCCATGCGTTTTTCCTTTATATATTCCGAAAGGCTCACCCCGCAGTGCATCCGGAACATCCGGCTCAAATAGGAGGGATTGTAAAAAGTGCGCTCCGCAATTTCCTTAAGGGATATCTTTTCAAAACATCTGGAGTCGATATATGCCAGACATTCCGCAGTGATCGTTTCCACGCATTTCTGCGCGCTGTCCTTTTCACCGCTCCTTTTTTCGCCGCTTTTGAGTTTACGGAGGATCTTCGAAAACAGGACTCTGCTGTAACCGTTGAGGATGGAGCGGTAGCCGGTTTCCTTCCTCACAAATTCTTTCTCCATGTCCTCCACCAGCTCGCGCAGCTTTAAATACTCTCCTCCTCTGAAGCAGGCCATCTGTGTACAGCCTCTCGGCGCGTTCTCAAATTCTCTGAAAAGGGATATCTCAAATATCTCATAAATGCTTTCCGAGTTAATGAGCTGCGCGCTGAAAAATTCGGGCACATACAAAAGATTATAATAGCTTATACCGTCGTTTGTCTCAAAGGAATGCGTCTGTCCGTAATTGACAAATATGAGGTCCCCGGGCCTCGCATCATACCTCTGCCCATCGATGTAATGGGTGCTCATGCCTTCTTCTATGAAGATGAGTTCCACGAACTCATGCCTGTGGATTTCGCATCCCATATCATGGGTGCAGTAAATGATATTGATATTTTCGCGGGGATCCATATATTGTTCCAGTTCAAACGTATACAATGACGCTCACCTGCCCTGTTTGGTGTTTAGAGATTATGTTATGCTTAAAGTATAGACTCCGGACAATTAAATATCAATAGCTGCTGTTTACGGCGGCCGTGAGCAGTAACGTTACTGTTCATACGCTGCCGATAAAGCAGCGTATGAGAGGGCAGGGTATGGTCCTCATAGGGATCC